>Ga0209251_1002010_pt1 | contig 14736 bp, 10 predicted proteins | sample SaaInlV_100m_DNA_6_FD_184665 | JGI IMG/M metagenome (GOLD analysis project Ga0209251, IMG submission 184665) | Marine microbial communities from expanding oxygen minimum zones in the Saanich Inlet - Saanich Inlet SI073_LV_10m_DNA (SPAdes) (version 2) | ecosystem: Environmental > Aquatic > Marine... | reverse complement strand
GGAGGTGGAAGCTTGCGGCTATTCCTTTCATGACCGGGGCGCGCGCTGTGATGAGTTCATCGAAGTGATCCAGCAGCTCTGGACTGATCCGGTGGTTAATTTTGAGGGCAAAACCATTCAACTCAAAGATTGCCGCATGGACCCAAAGCCCGTTCAGACCGGCGGCGTGCCGATGATCATTGGGGGGCATTCCCCTGCAGGGTTTAAAAGAGCCGCCAGGTATGGTGCTGGCTGGTATGGCTTTCAGCTGAATCTTGCGCAAACCGAGGATATGAAAGGCGCCTTAACTATGGCTCTGAATCACGCAGGCCGAACTTGGGACGACTTTGAATTGATCATTACGCCGCCCTATCAAATCACCCCAGATCTCGTTAAGGCCTACCAGGATTTAGGGGTCGATCGTTTAATTCTTCATCTTGGAAGCCAAAAACCAGACCGGATCACCGAACGCTTGACCCTCGTATCAGACCTCATGGCGGCGCTGGGTTAAGCCGCCGGCAGCGGCTTAAGATCTTAGGTGATATATGGCGCGCTGCCAGATCGTGGCCAATGGCGCGCGGCTGATCGCATTAAAGAGATTGATCCGAACATCCGCAAACTGATGGCCTTTCTTTTCAAACAACGCCTCAACGACCATCTGAACGGCAACCTCCGCGCCATCTTCAATGGCGGCAAAATTTTGGTGCCGGGTCTCAAGGTGCACCCACGGATTCATCAGCGCATTAGCCGCGAACACCCAATTGCCACAGCTCAAGACAAACGAGGTATTGGCCCACCCGGATGATCCAGTCTCTGCCGCATCAAACCGCAGCAATGCGGGCATAGCGGCAGCATCAGCGAAATACGCCGCCATCGGGTGCTGACGGGACCAGCGGTAGCGGGTTTCAAGGCCCCCCGTTTGCTTCAATTTAGTGAAGGTTTCAGGCGTCGCCTTTGGCGGCACGTACCCCTCGAGCATCAACGTTTGGTCCTGCCATTCCGGCATGACTGCGGCCTCGCTCCGATCCAGGCCCACCCGAGCTTTGGCACAAACCTTACCGGTTACATCAACCAATTCCGCCGCAAACTGTTCTGCCTCTCGCGCCCTCACCATCACATCAAACGGTTCACCATGGTAGACCGGATGCAGAATCTTAATTTCTGCCCACCCCCGATCTAAAAATGCCTGACCCCAGTGGCTCACGGCGGGTTGGGTCAGGTAAGCCGATAACGTCACGCCGGGAACCAACCCCCCTTTAAACCCATAGCGCTTGGCCATCTCATCGCTGTGAATCTGATTTTGAGAGTCGGGCGCCTGATTAAAGGCGAGGCCACTGAAGTTTTGAATCATCGCTGAGCGTCTCTTTTTCATCTTTCCGCACGCTAATGCAATTCCCAAGGGCTGACAAGGCGTCTATGCTTGCACGCATGGAAAAATTTGATTACGTCATTGTAGGGGCCGGTACCGCCGGCTGCGTACTCGCCAACCGACTCAGCGCCAACCCGGCGCATCGAGTGCTTTTAATTGAGTCTGGCGGTAAGGACGACTATTTCTGGATCGATATCCCGGTCGGTTACCTCTACACCATCAACAATCCCCGTTGCGACTGGTGTTTTAAGACCGATGCCGAGCCGGGTCTTAACAATCGTCAAATTGGCTATGCCCGCGGCAAGGGTTTGGGCGGCTCATCCTCAATCAATGCCATGATTTATATGCGCGGGCAGCGCTCTGATTTCGATCAATGGGCCGCACTCGGCAATCGAGGTTGGGGTTGGGACGATGTGCTACCGGTATTTAAGGCCTCCGAAAACTACCAGCACGGCGCCGATGAATTTCATGGCGATCAGGGTGAACTCCGAGTCGAAGAGCGGCGCGTCAATTGGGAAATATTAGATGCCTGGCAAGATGCCGCTGAAGAAATGGGCATTCCCCGAATCAAAGAGTTCAACACGGGCGATAATTTCGGTTGCGCCTACTTTCAAATGAACCAGCGTAAAGGGGTTCGTTGGAGCGCCAGCAAAGCCTTTCTGCGACCCATTCAACACCGCCCGAATTTAACGGTCATGACCAACACCCATGTACAAAAACTGGCTTTGCAGGCCAATGAACATGGGCCGCGCGCGACGGGCGTCTGGATTACAAAAGGCGGAGATGCGCCAAGCCTTGTGACCGCAACGCGAGAGGTGATTCTGGCCGCCGGTGCGGTGGCGTCCCCTCAGATTCTGCAACTGTCCGGTATCGGCGAGGCTGGCTTGATGCAGCAACTGGGTGCGGCCCCTGTCATTGATTTACCCGGCGTTGGGCACAACCTGCAGGATCATCTGCAAATTAGAACCATTTATAAGGTTTCGAACACCACGACCCTCAACCCGAGAGTCAACTCACTTGTCGGTAAGGCAATGATGGGGCTTGAATATCTGTTGTTCAAAACCGGGCCGCTCACAATGCCCCCCTCGCAACTCGGCGCCTTTGCGAAAAGCGATGAGGCGCAACCAACCCCCAATATGGAATGGCACGTTCAGCCCTTGTCGCTCGACCAATTCGGCTCACCCCTGCACTCTTTTAACGCCATTACGCCGTCGGTCTGCAATCTTCGTCCGGCCAGTCGAGGGGCCATCACCGCGCAAAGTCTGGATCCGCTCATGGCGCCCAAAATTAATCTGAACTATTTATCCAGCCCAGAGGATGAAGCAGTCGCGCTTGCCGGATTGCGAATGACGCGGCGCATCATGAAGGCCAAGGCGCTCGCTCGGTTTTTGCCCGAAGAGTGGAAGCCCGGGCCCGAGCGGCAAAGTGATGCCGAACTGCTCGACGCCGCGCGCGACCTTGGTACGACGATTTTTCACCCCGTTGGCACCTGTAAAATGGGCGCCGATCCTGCGGCCGTAGTCGATGACCGGCTCATGGTTCATGGTTGCAAGGGACTGAGGGTGATTGATGCCTCGATTATGCCGCTCATTACCTCCGGGAATACGAATGCCCCAACGGTGATGATCGCAGAAAAAGGCGCACAATTTATTATTGAGGATGCGGGCTGAGCGCCAACTTTTCTCGCTTAGCGACCTCTTTTTCGAACTTCTTGCGGGTGCGTTGATCAATCGGCAGCGCTAACAACGCCTTTAACCCATCAAGCGGTGGCGTTTGGTAGTTGGCGTGGTAAACCGTGAGTAGCGTCTTAGCCGGCCCCGAATATGCCTCAAATGACCCTTCATCACCTGCGGCAACCGTGCCCGTTCGGATCACCCGGCAGTAAAACCCTGGGCGCGCCGCTTTTTGAAACGCTTTGGCAAACCCTGGCTCTGGAACGGCAGCGGCTAAGACCCCGCACGGAATTCTGGGCGCGGAGACTTCAAGCGTTACATTCGGCAAGCGCAGCCGGTCGCCAATGGCCAATTCAGCGGCATCCAGCCCTCGAATCACCACATTTTCTCCGAAGCCGCCTGCATCAAAGGGTCGTCGATACTGACGCGCCCAAAAGGCATAGTCTTCTTCGGTATAAACGTACACGGCCTGATCCACGCCACCATGGTGTCGATCATCACACACCGCATCCCCTGCTAACCCCAAGCGACTTATCACCACTTGATCATCAACTCGCGTTTTAAAGATCCCGGTTGGGACACTGCGCCGCCCAACCGACAGGGTTTGCCGGACGCCCACATGAACACTCACAACCGTAATCAACCTATTCTCCTTTTTCGTTACGCCGACAGATTACTGCAGCCCGCATCGAACCGAAACCCTCGTAGCGCGCCCAAGGTCAACAATTGAAGAAATAGAATATATTACTGTCCATTAATTCTTTTTAATCCACCGTTCCCGCTTGCTACATTGCGAGCCCTGAACAACACCCATTGCGTCTTAGGCCTCTTGGTTGCCCAACGACGCCAACGAAAACCTTTTAAAGGATCTAACATGTCGGCTTATCTTGACCAAATCGCGGTACTTGAATCGCTCAAAGCGAAAAACTCTGATACTTGGAAAGGCATCAGCGCCGAGTATGCAACCCGAATGCAATTGCAAAATCGGTTCAAAACCGGCATCGATATCGCGCAGTACACCGCCGACATCATGCGCCGCGACATGGCAGACTATGACGCCGACACAGCACGATACACGCAGTCTCTTGGGTGCTGGCACGGCTTCACCGCTCAGCAATTGGCCATGTCGGTCAAGAAGCATCGCGGGACTATGGACAAGTCCTACATCTATTTAAGTGGCTGGATGGTTGCGGCCTTACGGTCCAAATTTGGACCGCTGCCAGACCAAAGCATGCACGAAAAAACCTCCGTGCCTGAACTGATTCATGAAATTTACACCTTCTTAAAGCAAGCCGATGCACGCGAGTTGCGCCATATTTTCATCGAACTCGATGAAGCGCGCGCGAGCGGCGCAAGTGTTGACGGCATCTTAGACCGCATCGACAATTTCGAAACCCACGTTGTGCCAATCATTGCCGACATTGATGCTGGTTTCGGCAACGAAGAAGCAACTTATTTGCTTGCTAAGAAAATGATCGAGGCCGGGGCTTGTGCCATTCAGGTTGAGAACCAAGTCTCTGATGCCAAGCAATGCGGACACCAAGCGGGCAAGGTCACGGTGCCACACGAAGACTTCCTATCGAAAATCAACGCCATCCGCTATGCCTTTTTAGAACTTGGTATTGATAACGGCATCATTGTTGCCCGAACTGACTCTCTCGGTGCGGGGCTGACCCAAAAGATTCCTGTCTCAAAAGAGTCCGGTGATCTGGCCAGTCAATATAACGACTTCTTGGAAACCACACCCGTCAATGATTTAAGTGAACTCAAAGACAACGACATTGCCATTCATCAAAATGGCAACCTCGTGAAGCCGGTGCGATTGGATAATGGTTTGTACGCGTTCAAAGAAGGCACCGGCTTTGACCGTGTGGTCTTAGATTGTGTGACCTCATTGACCCATGGCGCAGACTTATTGTGGATCGAGACCGAAAAACCCAACGTTGCTCAAATTGCTGAGATGGTTAATGCCATCAAGAAGCACGTGCCCGATGCCAAGTTGGTTTATAACAACTCCCCGAGCTTCAACTGGACGCTTGCCTTCCGTGAGCAAGTTTTTGCTGAGTGGCAGGCGAGTGGTCAGGACGTCAGCGCCTACCCAGATCCAGCTGACGTGCCAAAAGGTCTTATGTCTGTGGACTTTGATCAATCAACCCTTGCTGTCGAAGCCGATCGATTGGTCCAACAGTTCCAAAAAGATTCTTCGCGTGAAGCGGGCATCTTCCATCACCTGATCACCTTGCCCACATATCATGAAACGGCGTTGGGTACAGACATTTTATCTGAAGGTTACTTCGGTGATCTTGGCATGCTGGCCTACGTCCGGGATGTCCAACGTCAGGAAATCCGGCGCGATATGGCCTCGGTGAAGCACCAGGATCTTGCTGGCTCAAACATCGGCGATGATCATAAGGAATATTTCTCCGGTGACAATGCCCTCTTGGCAGGCGGCAAAGACAACACCATGAACCAGTTCTAACCTTTTAAAAAGCGAGCAAGGGCGCCGTTCATTCGGCGCACCACCTTATTTTTAACGCCTCAATTGGGGCGTTTTTTTTGTCTTTAAAAAAACGGAACGGTTTTAACGTTCCGGCTTTCGCAAAGCATCCCTCTGGGGCACAATGCAGGCAGAGGCTTATCATGTATGACGTCATCATTATCGGCGCTGGCAGTGCCGGCAGCGTGCTCGCCAACCGACTCAGCGAAGATCCAAACCGCTCGATCCTACTGATTGAGGCCGGCCCGGACTATGCATTGGCCTCGAATCTGCCCTTTGAATTGGTCAACAGTCACCGCAATGCGGTAGCGGATCATGATTGGGGCCTGGATTATCAGCCAACTGAAACCCAAACCACACGACTACCTCGTGGACGGGTCACTGGCGGCTCCAGCGCCGTCAATACCGCCATTGCGCTGCGCGGCCTACCTGAAGATTATGATGCCTGGCATGACGCGGGTAATCCTGGTTGGGATTGGGCATCGGTCTTGCCCTTATTTAACCGCCTAGAGCGAGACCTCGATTATGGCGACGCCCCGCATCATGGCGACGCCGGGCCGATCACCATCCGGCGCTACCCCAAGGATGCGCTCTTGCCCCAACATCAGGCCTTTTTGGATGACGCCGAACGCCTAGGCTACCCTTTTTGCGAGGACGCCAACGATCCTCAATCCGTTGGCGCTGGACCACAACCAATGAACAAGCTGGGACGTCTTCGAATCAGTTGCGCTATCGGCTACCTTGCACCGGCTCGATTCAGACCCAATTTATCGATTTTCTCCAACACCCAAGTCCAGCGATTGCTGATTAATGGGCATCGATGTACGGGCGCTGAAATCGAGCTTCCCACGGGCGAACGCCAGACCGTTCACGGCACGCTCACGATTGTTGCCGCCGGCGCACTATTATCCCCCACCCTTTTAATGCGGTCGGGGCTAGGCCCCGCGCCAATGCTGACGCAATTCGGGATTGAAGTGGTCGAGGACGAACCCAATATCGGCCAAAACCTGTGCGATCACCCTGCTCTGGCGGTGGCCTGCCAGGTCAAGCCCGGGGTGATCATCGACCATGACGCGCCCATCATTCAAACCATTCTGCGCTATACAACCGACGGCGCCACCGATCGCAACAATATGCAACTCGAGCAATTGAGTTACGCCGGCAAGCCCAACGGGCCCCCGATGTTCGCGATCGCCGCGTGTCTTGAATACCAATATGGCCGAGGTCATCTCGCCCTGACTGGGGCCAAAAGCCAAGACCGGCCCAGCATCCACAATCGGTTTTGTGAGGATGATCGAGACTTATTGCCGCTGCTGGCAGGACTAAAAGACGCCTTGCGGTTGACTGAGCAACCCGCTTTACGCGCCATGATTGACGGCATTGCTTTTCCGGACCCGAAGCGTGGCGCAAGCGATGAAGATTTAAAGGGGTTGATTCGGCGATTTGCCGGCAGTGGGTATCATCCTTGCGGCACGATCAAGATGGGCCCTCGCGAAGATGGCGGCAGTGTTGTGAACGCCTCGGGTCAGATGCATCGCTGCGAGGGCTTGGTGGTCGCTGACGCGTCGATCATGCCCCATGTTCCCCGAGCGAACACCAACTTAACCACCATTATGATTGGTGAAAAAATCAGCCAGGATATTCAACGGCATCCCGCCCACTTTGGGTTGTGAGTTAAGGAGCGCGTCTTGCTGTACCTCGTTGCGAAAGTATTTTTTACCGCGATCATTATTGTGCTTGTCAGCGAAGTCGCCAAAAAAAGCGATCAGTACGGCGGCCTGCTGGCCGCATTGCCCTTGACCACGTTCCTCATCATTTTTTGGATGTACTTTGAGGGCGCAACCGATTCTAAAATTAGCAATCATCTACAACTGACCCTGTACTTCGTCTTGCCAACCTTGCCGATGTTTCTCTTCTTCCCTTATCTCATTCATAAATTTGGCTTTCCCATCGCAACCTTGACCTCAATTGCCCTAACGGCGCTTCTGATTTATGGCTTCAAATTGCTGTATGAACAGTTTGGTTTCAAGGTCTTTTAATGCGGCAAGACCTGCCTGGCCCTGAGAAACAAACAACGCCTTACCTGCTGCATCCATCTCGTCGGCGCGCGGATGAAATCCGTCTGCCCCGGATTGCACGTCAAATAAGATCCTTCATCAAAAACGGCCGCGCCGGCTCGGCCATCCGGCGGCGATTAAAGCGCGAAGCCGGGCGGTTACCCAGTGTTAAAACGGCGTTGGCAACGCTCGGACTCTGGTTTTTATTACCCGGGATCAGTTCTGCGAACGCGGAGATCGAGGCCCATTCCAAAACCCTGATCGCAAGCATTCCTCAGGCGCCGCGCACGCTGAATACACTGACCGCAGAAAGCGTGAGCTATACCGCCCAAGTGTTAGCCCATACCAACGAAGGGCTCCTGCGTTATGACGGCAAACGTCGGCTCACGGGGGGCGTCGCGCAACGCTGGGAAGTTGCAGCCGATCACCTGATATTCTGGCTCCGAGAAGACGCTGCTTGGGAAAACGGCGAGCCCGTGACCGCGCAGGATTTTGTATTCGCTTGGCAGAAACTGGTTGACCCCAGTACTGCCGCACCCTCAGCGAATCTTGCTGCACCCATCAAGCACGCCTCAGCGATCCTTGCCGGCAAAGCAGATCCCAAAACACTCGGCGTCAGCGCACTGAGCGCCTCGATTCTAAGCGTTGAGCTAGCACACCCCTGTGCTTGGTGCCTGAAGCTGATGACCAATTCAATCTTTTATCCGATCAGCCAAGCCTTTTATGAAGCCGCTGGTGAAGCGTTTGGTACCCGCCCCGAGACGCACCTCGCCAACGGCGCGTTTAAAATCACAGATTGGCAACGAGGCAAGCGCATTGACCTGACGCGAAACGCCCAATACTGGCGGCAGGACGAGATTGCACTCAATGCCATTACGTTTAATCACATTGGCGCAGATCCTAGGACGCAGCTGAACCTCTTCCGCAATGATGAGCTGGGGGTTGCGAGCCTCGACCGCGATACTCTGAGCGCGGCCATGAAGGATCGGTTGCGCGTAAAGACCTTTCCAACTGGCCACCTCTTCCATATTCAATTCAGTCATGTCGCCGGCATGCACAGCGCCAATCAATCGCTTCGCTCGGCCATTAGTTTGGTGATCGACAAGGAGGAACTGGTCAATAAAGTGGTCGCAAGCCCGGGCACTCGCGTCGCCGACTCAATGTTTCACGACTGGTTGACCATCGGTGACACGCCCTACCTAACCGAGCGTCCGCCGAGCCGGCATCGACCGGATGTCAACGCCGCCAAAGTGCATCTCGCACGGGCGCGGGCCGAACTCAACCTACCCGCTAGACCCCGCTTGACCCTGACCATTAACGACAGCACGCTCTATCGCCGGGTCGCCGAGTACCTTCAGGCCCGCCTAGACACCCACCTGAACATCGAGCTTTTAATCGATCCACAGACCACGCAACGGATGGTTGAAAAGTGGCGCGCCGGGACCTCGGACATGACCCTCATCACTTGGCCAGTGGATGTTGATGATCCGATGGATCAAATCTCATTCATGGGGGACCCGAATTTCCGGCGCGTCTTCAAAGGCCTTTATGCTGGCGATGATATGGCCGCGCTTTACTATCAGGCCCGGTCTGCGATTCATCAAGCAGATCGGGTCGAGCAGGTTCACAAGGTGCATGAATTCTTTACCGAGCGCGTTACCGTTCTACCCCTGTTCGAGCCTTATGGCGCATTGATCATCAAGCCGAATCTGAAAGGTTTCGTCTGGCAGCCCGTTCGCGGCTATGCCGATTTTCGTGCCGTTCAGATAATGCCCTAAACGTTGTTTGCAACCTATCTTAAACCCTTACCTTTGCGCTCGCTGGGCGTCTCGGGCCGAACTTTTCAAGGGTTATAAAGGCCCGTGTGACAGACGCGCCAGCCCCTGTAAAGCGCACTCTCTTTTCGGCAAACGTGCTTGACGCGCTCAGCCAGTACCCTTCGCGGCGGCCTGCAGGCGCGCCATTTCTTCCCAGCTGAGGTAGCTGGTTAGCCCTTCATCATCAAAAAAGACAACGGGCCCATCGCAGATGAATAAATATTCCGTATCTTCTAACGCAACCGTCTCGTCATGCAGGACACCATTGGGTTCGTAGTCATAATCGCCGGCGTTGAGAACGCCATCGCGCACCTGCAGCTTGCCTTTTAAGACATAGGTGTGGGCATCGGATAAATGCTTATGGGGCGAGGCAACGTAGCCTTTCTTCCACCGAAACAGCGCCGCCCAACGACCCGTCTCAGGACCAGTCCAGAGCACCTTGATCCACGCCATCCCGGGCTGAGTTTCGATCCAGGGCTCATCTGCCCGCACAATAATATCCGCGAGTTGGTCATTGATCGGCGTAATGTCTTGTCGTGGCATAGTCAGCGTCCTCCGTCATTGGCGAAGTCTTCACGGTAACGCGTTTCAAGGGCGCAAGAAAGCCGTCCCAACAAGAGGGCTCTGCAGGCCCTGCCGCAGCCACTTGGCGAGATCGCAAGGCCTCCCAAAGGTCGGCATCTTCAAGGTTTCTCGGAGCGCGACGCTCTGCAAAAATCTAAAGCCGCCGGACCTTAGGCGCCTGAAATAGTCCGCGCCAATCTGCCGAGATTCACGCAACGGTAACCTGGCCCGGTCCACTGATGCGCTCAACCGCGCCCCTGCGCTCAACAGTTTGTGCCGGATCGCGGTGAACCTACGCGGTGAACCTAAAAGACCACTGCCAACGCGTTGAATACAAGCCCGAGCAACCATCATTGCGGAAAACTTTTTTAGGCCACAGTGATTTTATTCCTAAAGATTTGAAATAGACTAAAGCTCAGTGCAACCCGTCCAACGATCAGGAGACCCCTATGCTTGACCTTGTAATCCGAGGCGCTGACGTCATCGACGGTAGCGGCAGTGCTGGGGTTGTCACCGACGTCGGGATCGAAGGCGACCAAATAACGCTAATCGGTGACGCCGGCCCAGCACATCAAGAAATCGATGGCACCGGACTCGTGCTGGCACCGGGGCTCATCGATACCCACGCGCATGATGATGGCGCCTTTCTCCGCCATCCGGATATGACGTTTAAGTTATCCCAAGGCGTCACAACGGTCGTCAGCGGTAACTGCGGCTTCAGCGCAATCCCATTTGATCCGGAATCAGACCCAAGAAAAGCCAGTGGCGGCATCTTGTCCGGACTCAACGGCGCCTTCACCGACTTGAGCGGCTACTTTGACGCCGTGCTGGCCGGCGCGCCCGCAATCAACAACATGATGCTGGTGGGTCACAACACCATCCGAAGCCTGGTGATGGACGATCCCAAGCAAGCGCCAAGCCAACGGGACTTAAAGGCCATGAGCGGCCATGTTGAGCGGGCACTTGAACAAGGCGCTTGCGGGTTTTCGACGGGCCTGATTTACCATCCGGGACGATACAGTCAAACCGAAGAAATCGTGGCCCTGGCCGAACTTGCAGGCCGCACGGGCGCGCTCTATACCACCCATATGCGCAACGAAGGCGATCACCTCTTGGACGCGGTGGAAGAAGCCCTGCGAATTGGGGTTGAAGCCAAGGTCCATACCCATATTTCCCACCACAAAGCCGCTGGGGCTGCGAACTGGGGCAAGGTTGTGCCCTCGCTTGCTCGAATTGATGCCGCGATTGCAGCAGGCCAGCGGGTATCGCTGGATGTTTATCCCTACACGGCGGGCAGTGGCCGAATGATCGAATACTTTAATCTCGACCGGATCAACCGCGACCTTGCGGAAGTCATCCGAATAGCCAGTTGCCCGGCTTATCGTGAATACGAAGGTCAAATGTTAAAAGACATCGCAAAGGCTCAGGACGTCGACATCACCGATCTCGTGCGCGACATCTTAACGGCGCCGCGCGGCGCCGATACGATCTGTATTCAATTCATCATCGATGAGCAGGATGTTGAGCACAATCTTCGATGGCGAGACATGATGGTGGGCTCGGACGGCATCCCAAACCTGAGAGGCAAACCGCATCCAAGACTGTATGGCACCTTTGCAAAAATCTTAGGTTACTATGTCCGCGAACGTGCGCTCATGTCGCTGCCAGAGGCGATTCGGCGCATGACTTCGCTGCCGGCTGCGACCTTTGGCATGACCCAGCGCGGCATGGTTCGGGCAGGCTTTAAAGCGGACCTATTGCTCTTTGATCCCGCAACCGTACAAGACACTGCAACCTATGATGAGCCGCAACAGCTGGCAGCGGGCATCCGCACGGTCTTGGTGAACGGAAAAATCGCATGGCAGGACGGTCAGCACCAAATGACAGGATCCGGACAAATGTTGAAGTACCGAGCCGGGGCTTATGCAGGCTAAGGATTGGCTAGCCCGTTTATGAGCATCTCTGGGTCGGACCGCCCTTGGCATTGCGCGAGCTAGACGCTGTAAGAGCGCAAGCAGCACTTCGCTGCCTAATGCAGTACCTGTCTTTACCCATAAGACCGATGTTTGAACAAGGAAGCACTGCAAGCTGATCTTGCTTTATCATGGGGTTTTGCCGATCACGCTGAGACACTTAGAGAACTTAAAAGCAGCTTTTGGTCCCCGGTGCGCGCACCGGCTTTTTGCGCACCAACCTGGTCCAGCCGCCGCTTCACTTCCGACGCGGTTTGGTCAGAATTCAATCATCCCAAACCCCGCGCATTCGCGTCTTACGTGATCGCAATCCCCAAGGCGGCTCTGGCAGCAGCATTGTCTGATTCGCTACCGGCCAGGACCCAGCCGGATGTCAGCATTCTGGTCATGTACTGTTTGTTGTACATAAACACCATCGCAATCCACCACAAGCCAGCTGTCAAAACGGTTAAGATCCAATGCAGCACACCGATCCCAATTTCGCCACGAAACAAGGGCACGAGCGGCCCAAAAAAGAGATAGGTCCAGCTGAACCCATAGAGACCGGTTTTCATCAGCCCACTTTCGCGATGCTTAATCGAGACTTCGGTTGCCATCGTTGTCCTCCTGCCTAAATGCTCAACCTACCACGCAGCCCCGCTTAGGTTAAAACGATTCGACACGCCATAACCCATTGATGCGCTTCAAAACCGAGCGGCTGCTCTGATGAAGCCCAAACCCGCGCGGCATGATCAACGCCCTTGCCGCGTTGCCCAGACATTGACGCGCTCGCTGGCACTGTGGTTTCGGAACAGAAAGGGGATCAGCATTTTAAGATGTAGCGGCTTTTCGAATTGTGGTGATTGGGGGGTCTCGTCGCATTCAGCCCAATGCGGCTTTGGGGAGCCGATTCATCGCCCAACCATGACCCAAGCGAACCGCATCGAGCAACCCGCATGGGGGGTATGCGCAATGCGCCCACTCTTAAAGGGCGTTGATTTGGCCTTAAGACGCGCAAATCTTAAGGATTGCTCCCAATAACTTGAAGTGATCTACGCCATCACCTAGAATGCGCGCCTTTCGCGGGTTGTATTGAGTCCCCCGCCAACCGCTGGTTAGCCGCTGTCCCCCCTCGTTGATTCAACACTGGGTCATTGTCAAACCCGACACAACCATATCGCACAACGCGTTCAACCCCTTGGTCCATGCGCGGCTCGATATAACCCGATTCAAATTGAAACGCCCGAGCAGTGCATCGACCCGTTACCGATTGCTGCGCCATACGGTATGTCCACATGACATCCCCCTCGGTCTCATTTGAAGACCGTTTTACCCGTCACAATTGAGACCCTATGTTTGAACTAATTCATCGACGCCGCCACAGTATTAAAGATGACGTTTTATCCGGCCTAACGGTCGCCCTGGCCCTCGTGCCAGAGGCCATTGCCTTTGCCTTTGTGGCTGGGGTTGAACCACTGGTCGGCCTGTACGCTGCGTTTATGGTTGGTCTAATCACCGCAACCATGGGCGGCCGACCTGGCATGATCTCCGGTGCAACCGGTGCGCTTGCTGTGGTGATGGTCGCACTGGTTGCAGACCATGGCGTTGAATATTTGTTTGCGGCGGTCGTACTGATGGGCGTACTTCAAATTACCGCAGGCGCCTTCCGACTCGGGAAATTCATTCGTATGGTGCCGCATCCTGTGATGCTGGGGTTCGTCAATGGCCTTGCCATTGTCATCTTTTTAGCGCAACTCGGTCAGTTCGGGGTGCCGGGGGACACGGGCTGGCTACAAGACACGTGGCTGCAAGATACCATCCTGGACGTCGCCTGGATTAGCGGGATGCCGCTTTACACCATGCTGGGCTTAGTCGGGCTGACCATGCTCATCATCCAATATCTGCCCAAGCTCACCACGGCCGTGCCATCGTCACTCGTCGCTATTATTACGGTCACCCTCGTGGTCCTTGGACTGGACCTCGACACCAAGGTGGTCGGCGACGTGGCGTCAATCGCGGGCTCACTCCCGAGCTTTCATCTGCCCATGGTGCCACTGAACCTCGAAACCTTATGGATTATATTGCCCTATGCCTTTATTTTGGCCGCCATCGGCTTAATTGAGTCGCTCCTGACCCTCAGCCTGGTGGATGAACTAACCCAGACACGAGGCCGTGGCAATAAAGAATGTATTGCCCAGGGCGTGGCCAATACGGTGACGGGCGTTTTTGGTGGTATGGGCGGTTGCGCCATGATTGGTCAGAGTATGATCAACGTCAACGCCGGTGGCCGGGGCCGATTATCGGGGATCACCGCAGCCCTGTGCCTTTTGATGTTCATCTTGGTTGGCTCTAGCCTGATCGAACAAATTCCACTCGCCGCGCTCGTTGGCGTCATGTTTATTGTTGTCATCGGCACCTTCGAATGGTCCAGTTTTAGGATCATTCGCAAGATTCCCAAATCTGATGCCTTTGTGCTGATTTTAGTCTCTGGCGTGACCGTTGCCACGGATCTTGCGGTTGCCGTGGTGGTCGGGGTCATCGTCGCAGCCCTCGTCTTTGCCTGGGAACACGCCAAGCACGTCAAAATCACCCTTTCAAGAGAAGACAATGGCTGGGATGCCTATACGGTCAACGGACCGTTGTTTTTTGGTTCCGTCACCCACTTCCTGAATCAATTTGATGTAGAACAGGGCTCCAAAGATATTGTGATCGACTTCAAAGACTCGCGAGTTTGTGATCATTCCGGTCTTGAAGCCATTGATACGCTGGCAGAGCGGTTTACCCAAGCCGGCAAGGTCCTGCACATTCGCCATCTCAGCGCAGAATGC
>Ga0209251_1002008_pt1 | contig 14748 bp, 15 predicted proteins | sample SaaInlV_100m_DNA_6_FD_184665 | JGI IMG/M metagenome (GOLD analysis project Ga0209251, IMG submission 184665) | Marine microbial communities from expanding oxygen minimum zones in the Saanich Inlet - Saanich Inlet SI073_LV_10m_DNA (SPAdes) (version 2) | ecosystem: Environmental > Aquatic > Marine... | reverse complement strand
GGAAATGTAACATAGCAACAATTATAGCCAGCCTTAAACGCATGGAGTAGTAATAAGGCTTAATTTCATAATGACCAAAGACTATTCTATCTATCTTTAATCCAGCGATATGCATGAAGCCCAAAAAAATAATAAAAAGAGGAGTGGGTGTTGATAAAAAAAATATCCAAACCAAAACAGGTGGAACAGTACTTACAACGAATTTTTTACTCTTTTCTTGATTGCTTGTAAGCGCAAAACCCCAGTGAATACCACTCATAAAGGCTATTATAATAATAGAGTATATTGTGAATGCTTGCTCAGATATAACCTGTATTTGAGGCAAAAACAAAACTGAAATATACGATATTAAAAATGGCAGCAAGCCTAGATATCCTAGGTATAAAGTTACTGAAAAATTTTTATTGGTCATATGTAAAGTTGTCTCTGTTTTCTTTATTTATTGAAATGAGTATGGATAGGTTGTCAACCCTGTGTCAAAATCAACGAATGCTTACAAAAAAATATTTTCTTTTTATACTTCTATATACGTTTAACTGTAATTTAGCTTTTGCTGAAATACGACCAATTGATAATTTTAATATATCTCAATATCTTGGCAAATGGTACGAAATTGCTAGGCTAGATCATTGGTTCGAAAGAGATATGATACAGGTTTCAGCCAACTATTCTATGCTCAATGATGGGGTGATAAAGGTTACCAACCAAGGATTAAAAAAACCAAGCAAACCAAAAGTAGCTAATGGTAAGGCACGTTTTGTCGGCAAAAGAGATCAAGGGCATCTAAAAGTATCTTTTTTCTGGCCTTTCTCTACTCCATACATAATTTTTGAATTAGACGACAACTACCAATTTGCCTATGTAACGAGTGATAGTAAGTCGTATCTCTGGTTTCTTGCAAGAACACCATGTGTAAGCCAAAAACTGAAGGATGATTTTGAAGAGAAAACTAATAGCTTAGGTTTTGATTTAAGTGGATTAATTTATGTTGAGCAAATTTGTAATCCCTTAGACGAGAATATAAAAATAAAAAAAAGTGGACTTTAGACAGACTGTTATTTATTTATATCAACCTCGCTCTCTATTGACTTAATTTTGTTAAGGATAATGTCAGCATCTTTTGATAGTTCAGAGTATTTAAAAATGTCACCAGACCTTTGAGCTATCATGGCATCCTTCAGCTTTGATGCATACTCATCTTTAAGTTTTTTAAGCGGATTTTTTTTAAATATTCCAAACATAATATTTACCATCTCTTAGTTAAGTAACCATATATATTCGATATAAAAATAAAATTATTCTACAGCAATTAATTTTATTTAATTTTTTTCATTAGCCAAAAATATATACGATAAGGAAGCAAGCTTAGTATTTTTATAAAATTAGAAAAAAAGAAAGGGAATTTTACCTCAAAACTCTGGCTTTTTATTCCTTTTTTGATAAAAGTAGCTGCTTGCTTAGTTGTCATTAATGAAGGCATCTCAAAGTCGTTCAAGTCAGTTAACCTAGTCTTCACAAACCCAGGATTTATGAGCTGAACCTTTATGCCATGCTTAGATAGATCGCAATTTAAATTTTCTGCTAGATGTATTAAGCCAGACTTACTAGATCCATATCCAGTATCTTTTGGTAATCCACGATATCCGGCTATGCTGGAGACTAACACAATATGGCCTTTTTGCTTTCTAATAAATTCAGGGACCACCTGACTGAGGACTCTATAGGCTCCAACTAGATTGATGTTAATCATCTTTTCAATTTGTTTCACATCCATTGAATCAGCAGTCATAGGTCTAAAATATCCAGCGCAGTATATAAGAGTATCGATGGTCTCAATTTTACTAATAATATCTTCCCAGCCAATTTCTATGGAGGCATTATCAGCAACATCTAAAGGACAAGACATTGATTTATATTTTATATCAGACGATAACGTATCAAGTCGCTTAGAATCTCTCGCTGAAAGAACGAGGAAATTATCGACATCTTGTCCTAATTCCTCTGCAAGTGCCCTACCAATGCCCTCACTTGCTCCTATGAGCCAAATTTTATTCATTATTTTTTCTTCATTACTAAGACTATTTCTCCTACTTTAAACCCAAACTTCTTCATAGATGTTCTATTCAGGATCATATTTTCCTCTACAAGGTACATCCAATCATCCATATTTAGATTAATTGTTGAATTCTTATAGGGAATATTCAAAACATAATTTAGATTAACAGCATTACCATTAACCTTCCCTTTGGCTTCACCGATTACATCACCAGCTGAGCCTACGAAGGAATTCTTGTCAGAGAAAACTATTTTCCATGTTCTTTGAGTTTTTTCGCCGTCATCAAAGATAAACCATTCTTCTAGTACTCCTACATCTCCTTCCCATTTACCCTTGATTTCTACCTTAAAGCTTCTGGTTTGTCTTCCGTTAAAATCAAATAAGCTACCCCAGCCTTCAATCTCTCCATCAAAAAAATTTTTTAGATCCATCTTATTTGATTTATCGCCATAATAATCGATTGAATTATTAGTACATCCTGAAAAAATAAAGCAAACAAAACTCATAGCCAAAAATTTTAACTTATTCATATATAACCTATTATCCTTATTAATTAACTTCAACCCCTGCAAATGCTAGAAACTAGTTTAATATCTCAACTTGCATGACATTTGTTCTGTTCGAATTAAAACCTGCGATACAGATACTTAGATAAAACTCCCATGAACGTAAAAATGACTCCGAGTAACCATTTTTTAATAACTTATTTTTCTGAGCTGAAAAATTTTCTCTCCATTTATGAAGCGTCCAAGCATAGTCTTTACCAAATTCAAATATCTCACCTACCTCCAATTTTGAGGCTCTAGCCTTACTACAAAAAACTTCTTTTGATGGTAACATTCCGCCAGGAAAAACGTGGTGCCTGATATAGTCGCTTTTTTTTCTATATTCAGGGAAAATTTTATTATCAATAGTAATAGTTTGGATCATTGCCTGCCCATTTTTTTTAAGCAATCTTTTTACTTGATCAAAATAAGTTTTCCAAAATTTTTCGCCGACGGCTTCGAACATTTCGATAGATACTATTCGATCAAAAGTACCCTTAATTTTTCGATAATCTTTCATCAGAATCTCTGCATTTCCATTTAATCTTTTTTTAGCGAAATCATATTGTTCATTTGATATTGTTAGTCCTGTAACACGTGCACCAGTAATAATCGCCTCTTCAGCAAACCCTCCCCAGCCACAACCAATTTCTAGAATATCTTTATTTTGCACATTAATTTTACTAATTATCCGTTGATATTTATGTAGCTGTGCATCCATTAAGCTATCTTTATCACTAGTTTTTATAGCTGACGAATAAGTCATTGTTGGGTCGAGCCAAGACTGATAAAAATCGTTACCGATATCATAATGCTCAAGAATATTTTTTTTGCTGCCATAAAGTGTATTTGCTCTCACTAATTGATTATGCAAATAAAAAAATATCTTATTAAAAAAACTTGCTTGTCCTTTATTTTTTATACTACTTAAATTTAAACTACAATATGTTAAAAAATTGGGTACATCAGAGCTATCCCAAAAGCCTAAGTGGTAGGCCTCACCTAAACCAATATCGCCTCTTTTTGCCAACATACCCATAATTTTCCAATTATGGATAACTATATCGCATTTTGGTCCATCGATATCCCCACTGAAAGTTAATTCCTCTAATGTAGGCAAACGAATAGTCAACTGTCCGATATCAGCTTTCTCGAATAAAATTTTTAACGTATCCTCATACTTTTTACTCATATTTTTTTACTCATATTTTTTTACTCATATTTTTTTACTCATATTTTTTTACTCTAGGTAATATTCTTATTTATTTTTTTTGGTTTCTTAACGAAAGGAATTTTTTTAATCCAAAGCCTTAATGCATGAAAATGAATGAAAAAAATTACCTTAAAAGTTAGAAAGGGCAAAATAAATATGTGTGGTAGCAAATTTCTATTACTAAATGGAACAATATTTCCAGTGATAGCTGTTGAAATCAACTTTTTATTTTCATCTACATAATTAATATCAATTTTCAAATTTTTTTCATTAATATCAAACCTAAAATTATATTGCCCTTTGATCTGACAAAAAGGTGAAACATGAAATACCTTTGGGTGTCTTATTATATTTGTATATTTAATTGGGCTCATGTCTTTCTCAAAACATAAATATCCATGCCGTTCATTAAAGGTATTATTCACCTCGGCTAAAACAACTTTCAAGCTTTTATTCTTATCAAAGCATAACCAAAAACTTACAGGATTAAATCCCCACCCTAGTGCTTTTGGGATAGTTAAAAGCTTTATATCATGAGCATTACTTAAATCGATATCGTGCTCATCAAGGATACTTGATACGTACATCCTGGGGTCTGTAAATTTTTCAAAGCCATAATCTTTCCAAAGCACGCTAAATAAATTAAATTTATTTATTGAAAAGAATATATTCTTTTTAGGAGCGGGTAGAGAGCTTAAATTTAGTAATACATATAGCATATTATGAGAAAATTCGTATATTTCAGGAGTGTGTCTTTTATGAAATATTTTCATTTTGACTAGGAAAGAATTATTCAAAATATATCACTTTTTTTAATTCTTCTGGATACCTCTACTGCACTCCATACTCCATCCTCATGAAAACCGTAACGCAAATATGCACCGCAAAACCATATATGAGAATTGCCTTGCTTTTCATTTATAGCTAGCTGACCATCTATTGCAGCTTGATCAAAAACTGGATGGTAAAATTCATGCACATCATATATTTTTTCTTTAGCAATGGGTGATACTGGATTTAAAGTCACAAACAGAGGTATATCAGGGTTAATGTGTTGCAATTTGTTCATCCAGTATGTCACCGCAACCCTACTGGCTTCGCTTCCTTTCCTATAAAGATAGTTCCAGCTACTCCAACATTTTCTCTCTTTTGGCATTTGCATAGAATCACAGTGTGTATACGCTATATTTTTTTCTCTAGAGAATTTTTTCAGTGCGCTTTGCACTGCTGGATTTATAGATTTCAAAATTGGAAGAATTTCAACAGGATGGCATGCAAACAAAACTTCATTGTAAACGACTAAATCTTTACCGCATTCTTTTATTTGGATTTTATCATTTAAACAATCAATATATTCAATATCACAATTTTTTTTAAGGGTGTTATTTTTACTTATAGAAGTGACTAAAGCTTTAACATACTCTTTACTTTTATTTTTTATTGTATGCCATTGTGGTCTATTTTTGAGACTTAGTAGGCCATGATTATCGAAAAAACTCACAAATGTAGTGGCTGGAAAACCTAACATAGTACTAGATGGACAACTCCAAATTGCTCCACCCATTGGTAAAATATAATAATCTCGGAACCATGACCCCAGATTCATTTTTTTAATTAACTGACCAAGCGATAAGTTAGGAGATTTTTTTATGAAATCTTTTGCTTTAGCGTTAAACTTTATAATATCCAGCACACCTCTAAGCATACTAATATTAAATAAATTTTTTCGCTGAGCGAAAAGAGTATTAAGTGATGAGCCAGCCCACTCTAACTGTCCATCATTAGCAGATATAGCGAATGACATCTCTGTATCCTCTATATCAACTTCCAGATCTTTCAGAAGTTTATTTAGAAGCGGATAAGTACGATTATTTAAAACGATAAAGCCAGTATCAACATCTACTTTGGATTTCTTATTATCCACAATAGAAATAGTTCTGCTGTGTCCGCCAAAAACAGCATTCTTTTCGTAAACTGTTATATCATAATTATCTTTTAAGAAATAAGCTGCACTTAATCCTGAGATACCTGAGCCAATAATAGCTAACTTCTTTTTTCGATTCATGTTCATCCGTAGATTTAATTATTGAATTTTAAATATTTTTATTTCGAATTAATTAATAAATGATGTGCAGTGCTCGTGCGCTTGATCCTTAAACTGTATGTTATGTTTTTAAAAACTGCTAAAAAAATTAATTAATTTGTCTATTCATTTATCGGGAGTTATAATTATTTTTTGTATGTATAACCAGAAAAAATAAATTTTATTACCTTAAGGAATATAATTAACTAGCATAATAAAGGCACCAAATGAAAAATAATCATATCAAAAGCGTTGTATATTTTGTTGTGTACCTAACAATTATTTTGTCCTCCTCTTCTTTTGCCGAATATAATAATGATAACCCATTTTCGGTAGCTTCTGGAACAATGCTTTTAGCTGGTGGCAACCCTCCCAATACTTCACTTAACACGCTTAAGGATTTGGCAAACAAGGCCAAGCAGCTTAATATTAATTCAGTAAAAAGCAATATCGCTAATAACCTTGGCGAAAAAGGTAAAGAGGTTACACAAACTTATTTAGAAAAATATTTCCCAACCGTTGAGCTAGAACTTGATCTGATGAACGAATCAAATCCCACATCGAGTATATTGATCTTGGCTCCTTTATCAGATCCCAATGACACTATTAATACTTTTTTCACACAAGACAGTATTTTTTATAGTGATAATCGAACTACAGTAAATCTTGGTGTTGGCTATCGTCGTCTTGAATGGGATAAAAAACTGCTTCTGGGAATAAACGCCTTCTATGACCACGAGTTTCCCTACAATCATCAACGGACAAGCCTAGGATTCGAAGCTAGGACTACTGTGGGTGAAATAAATGCAAATATATACAATAGTTTAACAGACTGGCGGGACGGGCGAGATGGCCTAGATGAAAGAGGTCTTGATGGGCGTGATATTGAAATTGGTATTCCTCTTCCTTATATGAATTGGGCGCATGTCTTTGCTAAAGCTTTCACATGGGATAGTGAGCTTTCTGGAGTAAAAGATATATCTGGAACCAATCTATCTATTCGGGCAAAACCACCAAGTTTACGCGGAATAGAAATTGAGTTTGGAAGAGTTAATTATGGTAACACCTCAAGTAATGCTGAAAAAGATGCCAATTTTTTCAAAATCAGTGTGAATTTAACAGAATTATTTAAAACATCAGCCGATGTTGCGCCACTCGTTAGCAAGCATGCTTACCGGCTTGGTGATATGGAAGCACAACGTTACGAAAAAGTTCGTCGTGAAAATAAAATATACAAGCAAATGAGGTCAAATGGTCAACAAGTTATGGTTTCAGGTTTCTAAATAGCTCACCCCGCTGCGTTTGACCCATATAATAGATAGGTTTTTTAAGGAATGAATTATGAAAAATGTACAAAATTGCCTAATAACTCTAATGCTACCAATTGTTTTTTATTCATCTTCTGCTCTGGCGTTGTTTGATGAAAATTTAAACCGAGCATGCGAAAAGACTAGTGGTAGCACTATTAAGGTATATACTGGTGAAGCCAATCCTTTCAGACAGGCAGCGGATATCAATAATGAAGGTGATCAGTGTAGTGAGATTCCTGATGCTTACCGTATTAATATATATAAATTTGGTACATGCACAGCAGACCCGTTTGTAGCTAATGACTTTTCAACTTGTGAATATTTTATTAATTCTGATAATACACCGGTAGCTCACACTATTGTGGGTGTTGGCTCACCACAACCGTTAGCTACGACGGGCTCTATCGCCCCAGGCACCTACCCCTATGGATTCATGATACTCGACAACTCTCTAGAGGTGAAGCACACGCAAACTTACGACAACGCGATGTACTCAAATCCTAATGGTGGTGGTGAGACTTCTGGTACCACCTGCTGGTCCATAAATTACACCACTACTTTTGGATCTCAGATTCCTGCGTACTTAACTAAGGGCACAATTGCAGACACTGGAATAGAATGTGGTGAAGCTAATGCTGCTGCCCCAGAATTCACCAAGGAAATATTTGATACTATGGGAGATGGTTCTTACGTGTCCACAGATCCTGGTGAATTTACATTGCCAAGTGGCGACACCATGAGAGCCAAGTTGCTGACACTAGATAATAAAACAACCTCACCCAGTGCTACAGACGCAGCAAGAATCTTTGCCAGAATTGATTTCGCAAATGATAAAGTAGTAACAGAATCGAGCAGTTTCGAAATCAAATTCAAGCTCACAGACGCAGTTTCTTTGGACTCCGCATATGATGCTGGGGCAGATAAGCAACACATGGTTAAAATGGGTGCAGACCCGTTTCAGGTAGAAGTTGTAGTCACCAATTAAAGCAGTCAATCTTATTTCTGATATGCTTCAGAAAAACCTCTTGAAATTTTCTTGGTTTTTCTGAAATGCCGTGAAATAAGTTTCACCACGGGAGCTCTTCTCCATTCCAATCCCAAAATCGCCCGCTGTTTTTTGAATTAAGTTTACCTATAACATCAAGAAGCAATGTTGCTGTTTGATCTGTACTAAAAAGTTTTTTAGTAGGTACATTTCCTTGAAACGGTTTAGATAATCCAGTATCGGTTGTGCCGGGATGAAGAGCGGCGACACAGCAATTTGGAACTTTATATTGCCACTCAAGGGATATTGTTTTTATAGCCATGTTTAAAGCTGCTTTTGAAGCTCTGTAGCTATACCAGCCACCTAGTCTGTTATCTTGAATACTGCCAACTTTAGCTGAAACAACAGCAAAAATTGGCGCTTTGGATCCAAGAAGTAATTTAGAAAAATATTTAGCGATCAATAAAGTGGGCAGCGTATTGATTCTAAAATTATCAAGAAAAAAATCAGGCTCGATAGCTCGAACAGCCTTTTCTGGTCCCTTTTCTTTTGTGTGAAGCATACCAACGCAATTAATTATCCAGTCTATTTTTTTTAGTTCAGTAGAGAGCCTCTTAAAGTCTTCTTCTTTAGTAACATCAAGCTGGTACCAATTAAGCCTATCATCATTGAATTCAGGGCAGATCTTTCTGTAGGTCGCATGAACAGTACAAGTTTGATTATTTTTAAGTACAGCCTTAACGAGCCCCATACCTATACCGCCGCTACCACCAATTACGACGACATTCACTTATCATTACCGACACATGTATCGCAGTCATAAAGCCGACGATATCTTTTTTCAGCCCATATATTATATGCATATCCAGCAACATAGTTAATAAGGGGCCATAACAAAGGCTTAAAAACCCACCCCCAGTTGGTATGTGACCAAGCCTGCACTGTTGCAGCAACTCCTTTGATCCACACCCCTTCAGCAGACCTAAGATGAAGAACTTTAAGCATATCTAGTTGTGATGGCATGCTATCGTCTATTTCACACTTATGCACATCCATAAAAGCAAGACCCCCATCATTTATATCCTCTAGTAGTTTTATTTCTTTAGTACACATTGGACAGGAACCATCAAAGAATAAAATGTCTTTTGCAGATTTATCATCAAAAAAATTTGTCATATTGAGCTCTTTATTTTACGATTATCGGATTAGAGGAATACAAAGTAAATCATAGGTAGTAATTTTCGTTTTATACAAGCATCTATGTAAATTAGATATTCAAAGTAGTGCTCATTGCTGTTAAAGAGAATGAGGAAATCATAGAAAAAAACTCATATTAAAATTTAATTATACTAAAATCTTACAGCATACTAAAGAACAGGAGCATTCTTTGTGGTTAGAGTAATGGACAGCACAGCGCCTAGATTGCAAACAAAATCGATTGGTATTATTGGTGCGGGTATATCTGGTCTATCCTGTGCGAAAGCTTTAGAGCAGGCTGGCTATGATGTTGAGGTGTTCGATAAGGGTCGAAACCTATCCGGACGGATGGCTACTAGACGCAATGATCTTTCAGAATTCGATCATGGTGCCCAATATTTTACTGCCAAAGACCCTGCTTTTATTCAAGAAGTAGATAGGTGGATCGGTGCAGATGTTGCACAGATATGGTCTCCAAAAATAGCGGTTTTAAATAATTTAAAAGAAAATGAAATACCAGCTAAAACAAACCATTTTAATAGCTGGGTAGCGACAGGCATAGGGAAGCTTAAATCTTTAAAAACATCGATTTTTTCCGCTAGTAATACTGCCACCTCTGTGGAGCGTTTTATTGGTGTTCCCAAGATGACAACTCCAGCCACATTTATTTCTAGGGGCCTTTCTATTAAAAAAGAAACAACTATAAATTCTGTTTTTGTCAAGCCTCAAAGTTATCCTCGATGGTCACTAAAAAGTAAGGAGATTGGACTCATACAGGGTAACTTTAATATCATAATTGCCGCCATTCCTGCTCCTCAGGCTGCAGAGTTATTTAAAGAGATCTCACCTAAGCTTACTGAAATTTCTCAAAGCGTTAAAATGACTGGATCTTGGGCTGTAATGCTCAACTTCGAAGAAAAAGTTGACTTAAAATTTGATGCTGCATTTATCAATGGAGGTCCATTAAGATGGATTGCCAGAAATAACAGTAAGCCAGAAAGAGGGGCAACAGAGGCTTGGGTTCTTCATGCAACACCAAAATGGAGCGAATCACATCTTAATATATCAAGAGAAGAAGCGACAGAGCACCTTGTAAAAGAGTTCGTTTCTCTCGGAGGGCCCCTTCCTACTCATTCTCAAGCACACTTATGGCGGTATGCAGAGGCGACCCAACCGTTAGATACAAGTTTTGCTTGGGATGCAGAAAACAATCTTGGTATTTGCTCAGACTGGGTTAATGGCGGGAGAGTAGAAGGGGCATGGTTGAGCGGCAAAAGACTCGCAGAATTTATCATTCAATCCTTAAAAAATAACGATCCTTTAAAGAATTACTGGGGACATGGTAATTAATCCTTATTTTGCAGGATATTTCTAAATTTTTGTATTATGTGAAGCTCGACCTACTGATTTATGAAACAGAGTTTGGCTTTGAATTTAGGTGCTCTTGAATGAATACACTAATCTTAGAAAATGAAGATTTTTTAGATGAAAATACTGTAAAAATATATGGTAGACGTGCGAAACACATACTAGAAATAAAAAAACTTAGTATTGGTAGCGCTATAAATACAGGTCTAATCAACGGAAATTTAGGCATTGCAACTGTAAAAAGTATTGGTTCTACGCATATAATACTGGAGGTTTCACTAAACGATAAACCCCCTGCACCACTGTCTTTGTCACTTATAATAGCTCTTCCTAGGCCTAAAGTTCTAAAAAAAATTCTACAAACAGCTACCTCTCTTGGAATCAAAAAAATCTATCTAATAAACTCCTGGAAAGTAGAAAAAAGTTATTGGCAAACGAATCAGTTGAGTGAAAAAAATATACGCGAGCAATTATTGCTTGGCTTAGAACAGAGCTGTGAGACGGTTGCACCCGAGGTAATCATAAGAAAACAGTTTAAGCCATTTTTAGAGGATGAAATTGGTTCTATAGTTAAAGATTCTATTGCTCTAATTGCACATCCTTGTGAAAAAATATTTGACTCCGAAAGAGTAAAAAAAAATATTGTTCTTGCTATAGGTCCAGAAGGTGGTTACACAGAATATGAGTTTAAAAAATTTATTGAAATGGGCTTCCAACAAATATCCTTGGGCAAAAGAATACAAAGAGTAGAAACGATCTTGCCTTTACTAGTGGGTAAATTATGTTATTAATCTAACTTGAAGCTGTATAGAATTAATTTCAAAAATATGTAAAACAGTGTATCTTTCAATTACATTTTTAATAAAGTAAGCTCTATATCTTAATATTTCAATATCTTTAAAAAGGAAAAAAAATGATTCTTTATGATTGTGACATAGCTCCAAACCCTAGACGAGCCAGAATGTTTATAGCTGAAAAAGGCTTGGATATAGAGAAAATTGAAGTTGATATCATCGGTGGTGAAAATTTGACGGAAAGTTTTCTTTCTATCAATCCTAGAGGCTTGTTACCCGTTTTGGAGCTTGATGATGGAACAAAAATTGATGAGGTTATGGCAATCTGTAGATATCTTGAAGAAGTTTATCCGAAAAATCCACTCCTTGGATCTACCCCACTTGAAAAAGCTAGAGTTGAAGGGTACCAGCGTAAAATGGAATTCGATGGCATGATTGCTGTATCCGAAGCTTTTAGAAATAACGCTGAAAACGAACGTTTCTCATATAGAAGCTTGCCAGGACGTGATGGAACCTCTGCGATAGAAGGTCTTGTCGAAAGAGGTCTGAATACTTTAGACAATTTTTATATTTGGTTAGAGCGCTACTTAACAGAAAATGAATTTGTTGCTGGTAATAACTTTACTATGGCTGATATAACAGCCTTTGTTGCTGTAGATTTCTCTAAATGGGTCAAAAGGAAAATTCCAAAAGAGAATACCAAAACCCTTGAGTGGTACAATAAAGTTTCTCTAAGAGGTAGCGCTAAAGCCTAAAAATTTTACGCATAAAAAAATGAATCCTGATACTCTCAAATCTTCCCAGAATCTTAAGCTAGCTATTGTTGGTCTTGGGTATGTTGGACTACCCCTAGCGGTTGAGTTTGGAAAAACTCGACCTGTTATTGGTTTTGATATCAACACAGACAGGATTCAAGAACTTCGAGTTGGAATTGATAAGACTCTTGAGGTCGAAGAAAATGAGCTAAGAGATGCTAAAAATTTAATCTTCACAGTAGATAAGGAAGATTTAAAAACTGCTAATTGTTATATAGTTACTGTCCCAACTCCTATTAACTCACAAAAAAAACCTGACCTATCCCCCCTTCTGCAAGCAAGCGAATTGATCAGTAGGGTATTAAATCAAGGCGATATAGTCATATATGAATCAACAGTTTACCCTGGAGCTACAGAGGAGGTATGTGTTCCGGTACTAGAAAAATACTCAAACTTAAAATATAACGAAGAATTTTTTTGTGGTTACAGCCCAGAAAGAATCAATCCTGGCGATAAACTACATCGTATTACTAACATAAAAAAAGTCACGTCAGGCTCTACATCGAAAATTGCTGATTTAGTCGATGATCTTTATAATGAAATAATAACTGCGGGTACCCATAAAGCTCAAAGCATTAAGGTAGCAGAGGCTGCCAAAGTTATTGAAAATACCCAGCGGGATCTAAATATAGCATTAATAAACGAGCTTGCAATAATCTTCGATAAAATGAATATTGATACTGAGGAAGTTCTCGAAGCAGCCGGGAGTAAGTGGAACTTTTTACCTTTCAGGCCCGGACTTGTCGGCGGTCATTGTATTGGAGTTGATCCTTACTATCTGACCCATAAAGCTCAATTAATAGGCTATAATCCAGAAATTATTCTAGCTGGTCGAAAAATGAATGATGGTATGAGCTCTTATATCGTTTCAAACTTGATATCTGCAATGGAAGAGAAAGGCATTCCCGTAAAGAAATCAAAAATTCTTATAATGGGTTTAACTTTTAAAGAGAACTGTCCAGATCTTCGAAACACGAAAGTCGTTGACCTTATTGATGAATTAAAAACATATGATTCTCAAGTGGAGGTTTTTGACCCCTGGGTAGATGAAGAAATGGCAGCATCTATGTATGACATCAAAATGACGGCACAGCCTTCAAAAAATACATATGATGCGATAGTGATAGCTGTTGCACATAATCATTTTAGAGCTATAGGTGCGGATGAAATAAACAGCTTCGCAAACTCCAATCATGTTATATATGATCTTAAATACCTTCTGGATAAAAATTCCTCAACAATGCGACTATAAACATTAAAAAATGAATTAATAGCCAAGCATATAAGGATTATTCTTGGTAATCGAATTATTTCAGGTCAGTACCGATCAAAGTTATAACTTTAATTTTTTATGGTGATTTTCAAAAAATTTAGCAACAGAACTATATTATATCTATATTTTTCTATATTAAATTGTATCTGATAGCACTTTTTGCATAAAAGGTAAATCTGCCAGCATACGTTCCATTTTTATGGTGTCTAACTGAATAGTATTATGAGAGGTGTACGCTACGGCATCAGGTATTGTTGTTTCACCTTCTTCAACAAATTTTCTATAATTTAGGTCTCGCGCGTCGGGTGATATTTTATAGTAATTACCGAGGTCTTCAGAGGCAACTTTTTCTTCACTGCTAAGAAGAGCTTCATACAATTTCTCGCCGTGCCTAGTACCAATAATATCAATTTTATGATTCGTAATTTTCATCAGATTTAAAATTGATTGTGCAAGTTGCCCGATTTTTATTGCAGGTGATTTTTGAACAAATATATCCCCAGTTGAGCCATTATTAAATGCATATAAAACAAGATCAACGGCATCATCAAGACTCATCATGAATCTAGTCATTTCTGGATCAGTTATGGTAATCGGCCTATCCATAAGGATTTGATCCACAAATAAAGGTATGACGGATCCACGTGATGCCATCACGTTACCATAGCGGGTTATGCATATTGTTGTGGAACTATTTTTTCTTGATTTTGCGATAGCGATCTTTTCCATCATTGCTTTTGAAAAACCCATAGCATTAATTGGATAAACAGCTTTATCAGTGCTGAGACATATAACTTTTTTAACTTTTTCAGAAATCGCTGCTTCAAGTACGTTTTCAGTACCTAAAATATTTGTTTTAACTGCTTCTAATGGGTGAAATTCACAAGATGGAACCTGTTTCAGCGCGGCAGCATGAAAAATAAAATCAACTCCATTAACGACACTAAGAACAGATTGATAGTCTCGCACATCGCCAAGATAAAACTTCAATTTTGGATTATTGTAGCGCTTCCGCATATCATCTTGTTTTTTTTCATCTCGACTAAATATACGAATTTCCTTTACACCTAACTTCACCATTCTTTTAAGGATTGCATTTCCAAATGAAC
>Ga0209251_1002003_pt1 | contig 14773 bp, 12 predicted proteins | sample SaaInlV_100m_DNA_6_FD_184665 | JGI IMG/M metagenome (GOLD analysis project Ga0209251, IMG submission 184665) | Marine microbial communities from expanding oxygen minimum zones in the Saanich Inlet - Saanich Inlet SI073_LV_10m_DNA (SPAdes) (version 2) | ecosystem: Environmental > Aquatic > Marine... | reverse complement strand
TCCAGGCGCCTCCTCCTAACTCCTCTCCTATCGCTACATAAAGGTCTCTAGCTAATGCTGGATCAATTGACGCTTCAGTCATCGGCATTCCGCTTTGGTAATATCTCTTCTCAGGGGCAAGCTGTGCAATTTTGTTGGCGCCACTATAAACACTAATGTCACCAATAAAGCCTGAATAATTATCTTTTGTGTGGGGCTTAACCCCGTTAAAGACAAAGTCATAGCCTGCAATATTTTGAGACTCTCCAACATCCATCTTTATATCTTTTTCTATTCCCAGTTGAGTCGTTACTGTCGCTCCAAGGACAAATACTGCAATTCCAAGATGGGCAACTATCATCCCTATAAATGCAAATGAAAATTTTGATTTTGTCCTAATTCTTTTCGCTAATAAAATAATGACATGAAAGGTCACCCAGATAAACAGCCCAATTGCAATTAACACATAAATATTGTTGGTAATTAAAAACCTTGCTAGCAAGATTAGAAAAGAAATACCAATCCAATTAAACCGAAGCAATGAAGTTAATCGAGATACGCTATCTTTCTTCCAGCGGACAAAAGGGAAGATGGCTAATGCGATAACTCCAGGAATCATAATTGGCACAAAAACCGCATTGAAATAAGGTGCGCCCACTGATATTTTTCCAAGATTTAATGTATCAAGAATTAACGGGTAAAGCGTCCCCAAAAGAACTGTAAACATTGCCGTAATGAGTAAGATATTATTTATTAATAGTCCAGTCTCTCTTGACAGCAAAGAAAATTGATTGCTCTTTTGCAGTAAGTGAGAGCGCCACGTGAACAACACTAAAGAGCCGCCAATAACAATAAATAAAAATAGCAAAATAAACAGTCCTCTGGTTGGATCTGTTGCAAAAGTATGGACAGAAGTTAATACGCCAGAGCGAACTAAAAATGCCCCTAGCAAACTTAATGAGAAACCGCCAATAGCTAGCAGCACAGTCCACTGCCTAAATGCGCCTCTCTTTTCACTTACGCTTAATGAGTGAATAAGTGCCGTTGCAACTAGCCATGGCATAAAGGATGCATTCTCTACCGGGTCCCAGAACCACCATCCTCCCCAGCCAAGTTCGTAATACGCCCACCAACTTCCAAGTGTTATTCCAACCGTTAAAAAAGCCCATGAAACTAATGCCCATGGCCTTGTCCATCTAAGCCAAGTACTATCTAACTGGCCTCTGATTAAAGCAGCTAATACAAAGGCAAATGGAACTGCTAATCCAACATACCCCATATAAAGCATTGGTGGATGAACCGCCAAACCAAAATCTTGAAGGAGTGGGTTTAGCTCTCTCCCTTCTAATGGAGGGATCAGTAAGCGCTCAAATGGATTCGATGTAAAAAGGAGAAAGAGTAGAAAGCCAAAACTTATAGCGCCTAATATTATGAGGATTAGATTTAATAAATCCGATGGAATTCGCTTAGAAAAAAGACTAACTGCAATCGTCCATATTGAAAGCACAAGGACCCATAAAAGCAATGAACCTTCATGAGCTCCCCAGACAGCCGATGCTTTGAATAAAATTGGAAGCTGGGTGTTTGAGTTATCTGCAACATACTTCACTGAAAAGTCATTCGTTAGAAATGCGCTCATTAGAATAATAAAAGAAATAGTAATCCAAAAACCTTGCACCCAAACTAATGGCTTTGAAAGCTGCGCAAGACTTGATTTATTCTGATAAAGACCTATTGACGGTAATACCATCAAAAGCACAGAAAATATCAATGCAAGAACGAGGGAAAAGTGTCCAATTTCAATCAGCATAAGTCCAAGTTTTTATTATGTTTTTAAGAGCTAATATTTTACAGGAAATTTAATGTTTATTCTTTATAGACATCGCTTAAATTAAAGCAATTATGAATTATTTTCACATAATGACTGACTAGTCACTCATATAGTAGTATATAATTAATTTTTTGAAAAAATACAGGCACCAGATTATGGAAATTCTTTTTAATATATTAAATGTAATCAAATATTTAATCTATGCCCTTCTTATCATTGTTTTTGTTATTTTTATTTTTCTTAATGTTTCTCCTGTCTTTGGTGCCTCTCCTGACAAAAATACCAAAGAAATAATTGCTAATTCAGAAAACTTTTTTGAGGGTAAATTTCGCAACATTAAAACAACATACACAAACCTTCGAACTTTAGAAAGAAAGTCGACCCTAAAGGAATGGTTCTTTCCGCCAGAAGATAAAAACCCTTTGGGACCTCTTCCAACAATAAAATTTAAAGGTCAAGATCTAACAGAGGGTAAATTTGTTTGGTTTGGTCACTCCACGCTTCTTATGAAAACTGAAGGTTTGGTTGTTATGACTGATCCAGTCTTTAATAGAGCATCACCATTACCGTCGTTCAGCTCAAAAAGTAAAAGTAGTTTTTTTAATGGGAAACCATTTGTATTTGAAAACCCAATATTGATAGAGGATCTTCCAAAGGTCGACGTTGTCATCATTTCTCATGATCACTATGATCACCTTGACTCCAAAGCAATTAAAGACTTATCAAATCTAGTAGATCATTTTATTGTGCCTTTAGGGGTTGGGGCACATTTAGAAAGATGGGGAGTAGATAAAAATAAAATTACTGAGCTTGACTGGTATGAAAGCAAGAGCTATAAAGATGTTGAGTTTATCTTTGCGCCAGCTCTTCACTTCAGTGGAAGAGGCATAACCAATGGCAACTCGACGTTATGGGGCTCTTGGATTGTTAAATCAAAATCATTAAGTGCATATTTTAGTGGCGACGGCGGATACTCAGAGACATTTAAAAAATTAGGCAATGAATATGGGCCTTTTGACATTGCCTTTATCGAGAATGGTGCTTACAACATAGACTGGTCAAATGTTCATATGTTTCCTGATGAATCTGTTCAAGCCAGTATCGACTTAAAAGCAGAAGTCCTTTTTCCAATCCATTGGTCTAAATTTGATTTATCGATTCATGCATGGGATGAGCCAATCATTCGAATTACTAAGGAAGCTGCGAAAAAGAACGTCAACCTTGCAACCCCAATGATTGGTGAAGTATTTGAACTAACCAACTTACCAAAAAACCCTTGGTGGGAAAAGCTTAGAAATTAAACTAATATTATTTAAGGAAAAAAATGAAAAAAGAAAATTGGAACGAATCAAATATCCCTGATCAATCAGGGAAAATTTTTATAGTAACTGGACCAACGAGTGGACTTGGTAAAGAATCAGTTAAAGTTCTTGTTCGAAAAAACGCAACCGTCATTATGGCTGCTAGAAATATTAAAAAAGCTGATTCTGTAAAAAAAGAAATTCTTGCTGAAAATAAAAATGCAAAGATAGATATTCATGAGCTAGATTTATCAAGCCTCGAATCAGTCAATAATTTCTCAACATCCATAAACAAAAAATACAAAGCACTAGACTGCCTTATCAATAACGCTGGCATAATGGCCTGCCCTTATTCAAAAACAAAAGATGGCTTTGAGATACAGATGGGCACGAATCATTTAGGTCATTTTGCTTTAACAGGTCAACTAATATCTCTACTCAAAAATACGCCAAATTCAAGAGTTGTAAATGTAGCTAGTATTGCTCACACCTCTGGAAATATTGATTTTGATGATCTTAATTGGGAAAAAAGAAAATATAAAACCTGGAGCGCCTACAGTGACACCAAGCTAGCAAACTTATATTTCACCTATGAACTATCTCGTAAACTTGGTCAGGATAAAGGAAGTCCAATGGTATTAGCTTCACATCCAGGGTGGACTGCTACAGATCTTCAGAAGCATTCCGGTATGGCAAATTTTATGAATATTTTTCTTGGACAGAAAGTTAAGGTAGGGGCTCTTGGAGGTCTTAGAGCCGCTACCGATCCAACTGCCAAGTCAAATAATTATTTTGGCTCTCCATCAATGGGCGGCATGAAAGGTCACCCTGCATTAGTTAAATCAAATGATTTATCGTATAATGTAGATAATGCAAAAAAACTTTGGAAGCTGTCTGAAGAACTAACTGGAGTGAGTTACTCCATTGACTAAAAAATAATGCTCTCAACTAAAGATAAAATCTATCAAAGCGCTCTAGAGCTATTTGCCAGTCAGGGCATTCAGTTAACTTCAACTGCTCAAATTAGCAAAAAAGCAGGGGTTGCCTCTGGAACGCTTTTTGTACACTTTAAATCAAAGCAAGAGCTTATTGACACAATATACATAAGCATTAAAAAAAATGCTTTTTCTGACTTAATTAAAAATATGCCCGATGACTCAAGCATTGAACTTCAGTTCAAAGAAGCGTCTCGAAATATTATTGAGTATTTTTTAAATAACTACCATGAATTTATCTTTTTAGGTCTAGTTAATATCGACCCCATGGTATCTGAAGAGGCAAAGGCAATAGGCTTTAAAAATTTTGAAAAATCAATGACTGATATGAAAATATTCTGTAAAGAAGGTTATTATAGAGATATAGATTTTGACCTACTTATGCAAATCAACTGGTCAACAATGGAGACGATTATTAAGAACCTAAAATTAAGAAATCTTAACAAACCAAGTGAAAGCGAACTTAAGCTAATCTGGGATATTATGAAAAAGAGCTCCTAAGAGCTCTTTATAAAGATATATGGTGCGGAGAGAGAGACTCGAACTCTCACGTCTTGCGACACTGGAACCTAAATCCAGCGTGTCTACCAATTCCACCACCCCCGCGAAGATTTTGAAATTATACCGAATTAAATCAAACATTTCTTATTTAAGAAATAGATTTTCTTATTTAATTGCCGTACCAGCTTAACTTCTCATTGAGACTGACGACCTCTCCTACAATCATCAAAGTAGGTGCATTAATATCTTCTTTAATTAACAAATCAGGTAAGTCTTTTAGAGAGGTAATATAAACTTTTTGCTCTGGCATTGTTCCTTTTTCAATAATCGCAATTGGCATCTCCTCTCGCATGCCGTGAGCAATCAAGTGCTCACAAATGTAACTTGCCCCACTCAATGCCATATAAAAAACAATCGTCTGCTGCTCAACAATAAATTCTTCCCATGGAAGGTTAGTCGTGCCATCTTTTAAATGGGCAGTTACAAAACGGCAGGATTGAGAAAAGTCTCTATGGGTTAATGGAATGCCAGCATAAGAAGAGCAACCTGATGCAGCAGTTATTCCAGGGACAACCTGAAAAGGAATGCCATGCTCAGAAAGTGATTCGATTTCTTCGCCTCCTCGGCCAAAAATAAAAGGATCACCACCTTTTAACCTGCACACTCTCTTGCCTGATTTTGCCAGATCAACCAAAAGAGCATTAATATCTATTTGCCTAGTAGATTTATCACTGCCACCTTTTTTACCGACATATATGAGCTCTGAGTCTCTCCTAACAAGCTCCATAACGCCTTTAGATACCAGCCTGTCATAAAGCACAACATCAGCTTGCTGAATAAGCCTCAAAGCTTTAAACGTTAATAAGTCAGGATCACCAGGACCAGCACCAACTAAATAAACCTCTCCCAGATTCATCTCAACTGAATCAATAAGCTGCTTTTCAATATCAGCCTTTGCTTCTTTAATACGCCCTGAAAAAACTTTTTCAGCAATAACGCCAGAAAAAGTAGCCTCCCAAAATGCCCTTCTATCTTTAATTTTTAAAAACCTGTCTTTAACTTTCTGCCTATACTCACCGGCAATTTCAGCAAGTATGCCATAAGAGCTTGGAATAACTGTTTCAAGCTTTGCACGAATTAATCGAGCTAAGACTGGCGCCTTACCGGATGAAGAGACAGCAATTATCACCGGAGACCTGTCAACTATTGAGGGCATGATAAAGCTTGATAGCTCAGGCGAGTCAACCACATTTACCGGTATACGATTTTCGTGAGCTATCTTAGAGACAGATTCATTTACTTTTGAGTCATCTGTAGCAGAAATAATTACTGAATAATTTGAAATATCAGATGTCTCAAAGCGCTTATTAACTAAACTTACATTGCTATCTAAAGATAAGGTTTTTATGCCTTCACAAAAATAGGGAGAAACGCATATAACTTTAGCCTGGGCTTTTAATAACAAGTTTATTTTTCTTAGTGCAATATCTCCACCTCCAACAACTAGGGCTGACCTTTGTCTTAAATTAATAAAAATAGGCAGATGGTCCATAAAAATATATTAAGATTTAAGTTTAGAGCGTTGTTTTAAATATTTTACGAAGTATAGTAAAACATTCTATATTTTGAATATTATTGAGTTAAAAGATATAAATATTTCTTAAAAAAACAAAATTTTAGAAAAATATTTTATATTTACCAGTAAATTGATACTTAGTAGCTACTAAAGTTGAAGAACTGTTTTAACAAAAGGAATTGAGATAGCTTTTTTTGATTGGAGCGATGCTTTATCTAACTCATTCATCGCTGATACTAAAGTATTTAAATCTCGAGAATAATTCTTAAACAAATATTCGTAAATTTTTGAGTCAATAGTTAAATTTCTATCACTCATCTGTTTATTAAGTACGTCCATTGTTGAATCATCATTAAGCTCTTCTAATTTATAAACAGCTGCTAAACTCAAGCGAGTTTTAAGATCCTTCATAACGGTTAAATCACTGGGTAAACTAGAACCACTGACTAAAACAATAACTCCAGCCTGTCTTGCACGATTATATAAATCGAAAAATGTCTCTTGGTTATCGCTACTAATAAGATCAACATTATCAAAGCTAATAAAGTTTAACTGGCCTATAAAGTCAAATAAATGTTCTGGAAAAGCATCAATACAATCGATATAAATTGCATTCTTATCGATTTCTAGGGCCTTTAATACTACCCCTTGAAGCAGATGTGTTTTGCCTTGGCCTGTTAATCCATATACGTAAATTTCAGAAGCCTTTTTTTTCTGAAAAAGTTGGTGTATTAAATTAACAAGCTCACTATTAGCAATAAAGTTATCTAAAAGCATTTTGGAGTTCAACGATATTGGAAGACCTAGTTGATTCATTTTTTAGATTCTTGCAAGATAAACTTTTTAACCCAAAGTAACACATAGTCCGCACCACTTAAACCAGTCGAAGTAGCAACCACTATGAAAACCATATCTCTAAGACCATTTAATTCAGTATATATTTGAATTAATAGTAAAAATAAAACCAAGGCAATTTGTAATACTGTATTAAATTTACTAATTAAAGAAGGCTCTAGCATGTCGCTATTCCTAGATATTTCACCTAGAAAATATCCCAAAGCACCTGCTACAATAATAACATCACGAACAAAAATTATCATGAGTAGCCATAAGGGCATAATCCCGGCCCAATATAAAGCAATAAAAGAGCAGGTCAATAATATCTTGTCTGCCATTGGGTCAAGAATAGAACCAAGACGAGACTGAAAAGAAAACTGTTTAGCTATCCAACCATCTAATGCGTCAGTAATTCCAGCCAATAGAAATAATAGCAGCGTCAAAAGATACTGCTCTTTTAGTAGCGCTATAACTATTGGAACTGTTAAAATAATGCGTATTATTGAAAGCGCATTGGGTAGCATTGAGTAGCTCATTATTTTGCTTAATTAAATTCATTTTTTAGACCTTAATTATACGGAAAACAAGATGTCATCATTGACTTATAAGGACTCTGGAGTTGATATTACTAAAGGTAATCAGCTTATTGAAAAAATTAAACCAATTGCAAAATCAACGTTAAGACCGGGTGTTCTTGCTGGCCTAGGTGGCTTTGGTGCAATGTTTGAAATTCCTTTAGATAAATATAAGAAGCCAGTTTTAATTTCAGGAACTGACGGTGTTGGTACCAAGTTAATGGTTGCTGAGATGCTTAATAAGCATGACACAATTGGTATTGATTTAGTTGCAATGTGCGTCAATGATCTTATCGTTCAGGGCGCCGAGCCTTTATTTTTTTTAGATTATTACGCAACGGGTTCTCTTAATCCAGATGTTGCGATTTCTGTTATTTCTGGAATTGGTGAAGGCTGTCGTCAATCTGGATGCTCGTTAATTGGAGGGGAGACTGCTGAAATGCCCGGAATGTATAAAGGCGAAGAGTATGATCTTGCTGGGTTTTGCGTAGGCATTGTTGAAAAAGATAATATTATAGACGGCTCTAAAGTTTCATCAGGTAATCACATAATAGCACTTGGCTCATCCGGTCCTCACTCAAATGGATACTCACTCATCAGAAAAGTTTTGGAAAAAGCAAAGCCAACATCAAGCCAGCTCAAAGAGCTTATTGAGCCAACTAAAATTTATGTTAAATCAATTTTGTCATTAGTTCAGAATTTACCCGTATATGCAATATCGCATATTACGGGCGGTGGTCTTCTTGAAAATATTCCCAGAGTAATGCCAGAGCATTTAGCTGCAAAATTGGATGCAAACTCTTGGGACCTTCCAGAAATATTTCAGTGGCTGCAGGCTGAAGGGAATATAGATACAAGTGAAATGCATAGAGTTCTTAACTGCGGCGTTGGGATGATCGTTATTGTTCCAAAAGAATCCTCAAATGATGCTATTAAGCTATTAAATTCTAAAGGTGAAAAAGCCTGGTTAATTGGAGAAGTTGTTGACTCTAAAGGTGAGCAAGTAATAATTTGATGCTATGAAAGCTGTTATTTTAATTTCAGGTAATGGCTCTAATTTACAATCAATCATTGATAATGCAGATAGAATTGACTTGCAAATTAGCTGCGTCATTAGTAATAACAAAAATGCTTTTGGCTTGAAACGAGCTGAATCTTCAAAACTTCAGACTGCCATTATTGACCCTGGATTATATAACTCCAAGGAGGCTTTTGACAGAGAGCTCATTTCAATTATTCAAAAGCACGGGGCAGAACTAATTGTCTTAGCTGGTTATATGAGAGTTCTTACTCCATTATTTGTGTCACATTATTTTGGGAAAATTCTTAATATTCACCCCTCCTTACTCCCAAAATTTCCAGGACTCAACACACACCAGAGAGCTATTGATGCTTCTGAGAAAGTTCATGGAGTGAGTGTTCACTTTGTAACTAAAGAATTGGATGGTGGTCCTTTAATTTATCAAGATTCAGTTATCATTGACAATTCAGATACTAAGGAAACACTCTCTATGAAAGTTTTGAAAAAAGAACATTTCATCTATCCTAAAGTGATCCATTGGTATACTCAAAGAAGACTGAACCTAATTGATGATAAAACTGCAACACTTGATGGAAAAATAATATGAATAAAGCGATTTTCTTATTTTTAGGACTTCTTTTCTCAGCCCAATCTTTGTCCATAACCCCTTACAAGGGAAATTATGAACTTTATGCTGAAACTGTAATGGGCAACCTAAATATTGGCACTGCAATATTAAACTTAGAGGTCAATGACAATCAATTTGAATTCACAACGCAGGCTAGCACAGCATCCGTGTGGAAAGCTCTATATGATTTCTCAAGATCTGAAAAAAGTATTGGCAATGAAATTGATGGGCAAATTATTAATACCTACTTTAGTGTCGTAGAAAAAATGAAAGGTGAAGTTAAAAAGAACTATGAAATTACCATCGAAACTGATAAAAATTATGCCGTATCAAGCAGTGGTGATGAATTTGAAATAAAACCTGGTCTTCTAGTTGATACCTTAAGTGTTTATCTCGCATTATCCAATGATATGGTTAATAAACCCAATGAGTCAGAATTTACCTATCAAGTTGTTGATGAAGTTGGCGTTAAATATCTTCAATTCAAATTAGATGGGTCTGAAAAAATTTTAATTAATGAGCGTGAAATTGAAACTGTAAGGGTAATTTGTGATGAACTGCAATTAACTCTAAATCTATCTGTTAAAGATAATTTTCAGCCTATAAAAATTCACAAGATGAATGGTAAAACTGCTTTCACGATGACGCTTATAGGCTTTGAAACTTAAATCTAAAGATGCTCCTTAAGGAACTGTCCAGTATATGATCGTGGATTCTTAGATACCTCTTCTGGAGTCCCAAACGCAATTATTTCGCCGCCTTTGTTCCCACCTTCTGGCCCAAGATCAACAACCCAATCAGCAGTCTTAATAACGTCTAAATTATGCTCGATTATAACAATTGTATTATTTCGATCTCGAAGCCTAAAAATTACTGATAATAATTGTTTAATATCATGAAAATGTAGGCCACTTGTTGGCTCATCTAATATATATAAAGTTTGTCCTGTATCTGTTTTAGAAAGTTCTTTAGCAAGCTTTATACGCTGAGCTTCGCCGCCCGACAGAGTGGTTGCATTTTGGCCAAGCGTAATATACGAAAGCCCAACATCCATTAAGGTTTGCATTTTTTGATTAATCTTTGGAATCGCTTTAAAAAAATCAAGCGCATCTTCGACAGTCATCTCTAAAACCTCTGCAATTGACTTTCCTTTATATTTAATTTCTAAGGTTTCTCGGTTGTATCTATGGCCATGACAGATATCACATGAGACGTAAACATCAGGTAAAAAGTGCATCTCTACCTTAATTAATCCATCACCTTTGCAGGCTTCACATCTGCCTCCTTTAACATTAAAGCTAAAACGTCCAGATTTATACCCTCGCGTCCTAGACTCAAGTGTCAATGCAAACAGATCTCTTACTAAAGTAAAGACGCCCGTATAAGTTGCAGGATTAGATCGAGGTGTCCTTCCAATTGGACTTTGATTGATATTAACTACTTTATCAAACAAATCCATACCCTTGACTTCTTTAAATGGAGCAACATCAGTTTGAGCGCCATTAAGCGTTTTTGCAGCTAACTCATAAAGTGTGTTGTTGATTAATGTTGACTTTCCAGAGCCAGAAACACCTGTAATACAGGTTAAAACACCAACAGGAATTTTTAAGTCAACATGCTTTAAGTTATTTCCACTTGCTCCAGTAATATTAAGCCAGCCATTTGATTTCTTTCTGGTTTTAGGAGTACTAATTTCTAATCGCCCACTTAAATAATCACCAGTAAGAGATTTTGTATTAGCTATAACTTCATCAGGCGCCCCTATCGCAACAATCTCACCGCCATGGATACCTGCACCAGGTCCAATATCCACCACATAATCAGCCTGCCTTATTGCGTCTTCATCATGCTCAACAACAATAACTGTGTTACCTAAATCTCTTAGATAAGTCAATGTATCAAGTAACTTTTGATTATCGCGCTGATGAAGTCCAATTGATGGCTCGTCTAAAACATAGAGCACTCCAATCAAACCCGCACCTATTTGTGAGGCTAATCTTATTCGCTGAGCTTCCCCACCAGATAAAGAGTTGGCTTTTCTCTCTAAATTAAGATAATCGAGTCCAACGTTAATTAAGAAATGCAAACGCTGTGAAATTTCACTAAGGATCTTACTTGCAATTTCTCCACGCTGACCTTCTAGCTCAAGCGACTCAAAAAAATCAAATACTTGGTCTATCGTCAACTTCGTCAGATCTGAAATATTTCTATTATCTATAAAGACATTTCTTGCAGATGCATTAAGCCTATCTCCATTGCAACTTGAGCAGGGCTTGCTTATTACATATCTAGATAATTCTTCCCTAATTGAGCGAATATCACTATCTGCATAACGACGCATCATTCTTGGAATTACGCCTTCAAAAGGTTTTTTCTTACTTGTCCAACCTCTTCTTCCTTTAATTTTCGAAAAATCAATAACCTGGCTTCCACTTCCATATAGAACAATTTTTTTATGCTCTTCTGAGAGCTCAATAAATGGTGTCGCAATATCAAATTTATAATAATTACCAACTAAAGAAAGCATTTGATAAAAATAGGCATTACTTTTACTCCAGCCATAAATTGCCCCATCTTCCAGGCTAAGCTCAGGATTAGCAACAACTCTTTCTTCGTCAAATATATCTTTGATACCTAAACCATCGCATGTTTCACATGCCCCCACTGGATTATTAAATGAAAAGAGTCTAGGCTCTAACTCTTCCAGAGAGTAACCACAATGAACACAAGAAAACTTTGCTGAAAATGTTAGCTCCTTAAAACCAGAGTCAATATCCATAGGGCTAGCTATAGCAATACCTGAGCTCATATTTAGGCCAGTTTCGAGAGATTCAGATAACCTTGACGTTATATCTTGCCTAACTTTTAATCGGTCAATTACGATCTCGATGGTATGGTTTTTATTACCGTCAAGCTCATCAATTTCTTCAAGAAGCATAACCTCCCCATCAACTCTCGCACGAAGGAAGCCTTGATGGGAGAGTTCTTGTAATAATTTTAGATGACTACCCTTTCTATTTTTTACGATTGGTGCAAGTATCATAATCTTTGCATCTTCTGGAAGGTCTAATATTGCATCTACCATTTGAGAAATTGTTTGTGCCTGTAAATCATCTCCATGCTCAGGACATCTAGGTGAGCCAACTCTGGCAAAAAGAAGTCTCAAATAATCATAAATCTCGGTTATGGTTCCTACTGTAGAGCGAGGATTATGAGAGGTAGCTTTTTGTTCGATTGATATTGCAGGAGATAATCCTTCAATATGATCAACATCGGGCTTTTCCATTAATGATAAGAACTGTCTTGCATATGCTGATAGTGACTCAACATACCTTCTTTGGCCTTCAGCATAAATTGTATCAAAGGCTAATGATGACTTGCCAGAACCCGATAGCCCAGTAATAACCACAAGCTTATTTCTTGGAATACTTACATCAATGTTTTTTAAATTATGGACTCTAGCGCCACGTATGTTGATTGAATCCATAGGTTAGTTATTTTATGGTGGACAAAGGGTTCATTATACTCATGCGTTGTGTAAAATCTTAATTTTGTATTCAATTCTTAGCACATGGTTTCTTATCGTCGAATCTTACTCAAACTTAGTGGTGAAGCACTAAAAAGTGATAAAAATAATATTGATCCTGAAATGCTAAAAAAAGTAGTCACTATTGTTCAATCTGCCCTAGATCTTGGCGTTGAAATCGCCATAGTAATTGGAGGTGGAAATATTTATCGAGGCGCAACCCTTGCAACTGATGGAATGAACAAAATCACTGGAGATCATATTGGAATGCTTGCTACAGTGATGAACGCATTAGCAATATCAGATGCTTTTGAAAGAAATAATATTCCATCTATTGTCATGTCTGGTTTTTCGATTGGTGGCGGTGTTTGTGAGCCTTTTAATCATACTAAAGCTAAAAATGCGCTATCAGAAGGCAAGGTAGTTATTTTTTCTGCTGGTACTGGAAGTCCTTGTTTTACAACTGATACTGCTGCGGCTTTAAGGGCAGTTGAAATTGAAGCTGATATTGTCTTTAAAGCGACTAAGGTCGACGGTATTTATTCAAGTGACCCATTGAAAGATTCGAATGCTATAAAGTTTGACGCGCTCAGTTTTAATTCGGCTATTGAAAAAAATATTGAGGTGATGGACACTGCTGCATTTGCGTTATGCCGAGAAAATAATATAAGAATTTGTGTTTTTAGTATGTTTGATGATAATTATGCTTTAGCTAATATCTTAAATGGCCAATCAATTGGCACGATTGTTAGTCAAAACGGAGAATAAATAATGATTAATGAAATTCACAGTGATGCAAATAGTCGAATGGGTAAATCACTCGCTTCTCTTGAGACTGACTTTAGTAAGATTCGTGCTGGAAGGGCTCACCCCTCACTACTAGATCAAATTACAGTTGAATACTATGGCAGCATGGTTCCTCTTTCACAAGTCTCTAATGTGAGCGCTGAAGACTCAAGGACTCTTAAGGTTTCGCCCTGGGAAAAAGATATGGTTGGACCAATTGAAAAAGCGATCATGACCTCTGATTTAGGTTTAAACCCAAACACTCAAGGGCAAGTTTTGCGAATTCCTTTGCCACTTCTAACTGAAGAGCGCAGAAAAGAATTAGTAAAAGTTGTGCGCGATGAAGCTGAAAATGCACGCGTGGCAATAAGAAATATTCGAAGAGATGCCATATCTGACTTTAGAGAGCTCCTTAAAGAAAAAGAAATATCAGAAGATGATTGTCATAGAGCTGAAGATAACATACAAAAAATTACAGATCAACATATTGCTTTAATTGAAAGATCTTTGACTGACAAAGAGAATTCATTATTAGAAATATAATGACTACTTATTAAATATTTTTTTATATTCTCTTAGAGCCAACGCACTCTATATAGTCATGCCATCGATTCGATGAAAATTCAGTTCCATTTGTTACCTGAGGACCGACATTTCCTAAATAACCGCCCTCTAACGCCTTCTTAAAAAGTGCAATATTGCTATCTGATAGCCCTAAATTTACTTTACAAAAATCGTGTATCGCAACCGTTACTATTTCTCCAGAAATTGTGCCAATAAATTTCTCATCTTCTAACTTCTCTGTCGCTTCTTTTATAAGTTCATCTTTAATAGTCGATTTATAATCATCAACAATACCTAGCTCATCTAATTGAACAATTAAATCATCCATAATTTTAGTAACCCTCATATCATAAGCAAGTTTAGCCTGATATGCAGCAGTTGACGCTGCAGCAGCAGCTTTTTCATCCGCTAGTTTTTGCAGGAAGTCAGCAAGAGCCATTTCTCTCTCAATTTCAGCCATCATTTCAGCAGCATCCGCTTCAGCTTTAATTTGAGCCTCAAGAGCTGCGAACTCTGCATCTAAAAGACTATCTTGGTAAGCAGCAGTTGACGCTGCAGCAGCAGCTTTTTCATCCGCTAGTTTTGCTTGGAAGGCTTCAAGAGCAGCTTGTCTTGCCATCTCTGCTTCTATTTCGGCCATCATTTCTTGAGAG
>Ga0209251_1002000_pt1 | contig 14784 bp, 15 predicted proteins | sample SaaInlV_100m_DNA_6_FD_184665 | JGI IMG/M metagenome (GOLD analysis project Ga0209251, IMG submission 184665) | Marine microbial communities from expanding oxygen minimum zones in the Saanich Inlet - Saanich Inlet SI073_LV_10m_DNA (SPAdes) (version 2) | ecosystem: Environmental > Aquatic > Marine... | reverse complement strand
TGAATTAATAAGAGCTGACTTTGTTACAAGTGGATCAGCAGTAGTTGAAAATAGTCCATTAGCAAAGGTAAATATTTCTAATGCTATTAAAACTAATACATCTGATCCAGATTCAATTACAATCTTATTACAAGATCATGGGTTTATAGTAGGTGATGATGCTCTTATTGAGGGGGCTGCAGCAGTAGGTGGGATTGCTGCTAATAATATTAACGGTATAAGAACAGTAACAGCAGTAGATGGAGATAACTTTAAAGTTAATGCAGCTGCTAACGCAACGGCAGCTACAACTGGTGGTGGTAACTTTACAATTGAACGTCAGAATATGTTCGATGTAATGATGTTAAAGGTAGAAAATATTTTACCTCCTCTGACTACTATTGCAGCTAACGCTAAACTTACTTCTGGTAAGTCTATTGGGGGTAGTGAAACAGCTTATCAAAAAGAAACTTCATACACTCCTTATGCAATTAATCGTAACATATATTTTAACACACCTAAGCTGTTAGCAACTAAACGTAATGCAGATGCTAACTTAAGTGGCGCAAGATCTACATCAGTAAAAGTTGATCTTACTACTGTGTCATCATTAGTATCACCAGTTATTGATATGCAAAGAACATCTGTATCAACTATACATAACAGAGTTGATAATAACAATGCAATTAATGTAGTAGCTGAAACAAACGCTAGAGGTGGATCATCACTTGCTAAACATCTTACTGTACCTGTAACACTAGCTGAAAAAGCTAAAGGTATAAAAATTATGATTGGTGCAAATAAACCATCTTCAGCTAGCTTTGATATGTACTTCAGAACTAACAGTACTGGTGGAATATTAGCTGATCAAGATTATGTATTAATTGCTCCAGAAGAAGCTATGCCATCTGATGACACTTCAGGTGTATTTAGAGATTATAGATATCTTGCTGGAGGTATTGGCGGAACGCTTGATGACTTTGATCAATTTCAGCTTAAGATTGTTATGAAATCAACTAACAGTTCTAAAGTACCGAGGTTTGCTGATCTAAGAGCTATAGCGTTGACGGTGTAATATGAGTAGAGTGAAAGTAGAAGGTCGTACAGATCTTGTTCGTGATATGAATACCGGTGCTGTTATTAGTATAAATAGTACAGAGGCTAACAATGCTAGACAAAGAAAGCATCGACAGCAATTAGAAGAACAAGAACAAAGAGAACTTAAATCTGACGTGGATCAACTTAAGAATGATATTAGTGTTATAAAAGATTTACTGACAAAATTAGCAGAGAAGTAAGATATGCCAAAGCAAATTGTAAACATTAGTGATACAGTAAAGACCTTTCAAGAGAAGGTTAACATCATCTCAGCTGATGTGGGTTGGAGAGGTAATCTTACAACAACTACTGATTCAGATATTGTAGGATCTATTAACGAACATGATGCAGAGTTAGGAACAATAACTTCTGCTGCGATGGGTACTACTGCTGGTACAGTATCAACTGCAATTGCAGAGTTAGATGGAAGACTAGACTCAGCTAACAATACACAGATTAATTCTGCTAAGTTACATATGAGAGACTCTAGTGCTACTAACACTATAAAGGGTGATTTAGACGTTCATAGCAACGTGGACATTGGGGGTAACCTACAGGTAGATGGTACTCTTACTGTAGACGGTGTTGTTAATATGAAAGCTGGTTCTAATGGATCAGTTACTTTAGGTGATGCAAATACAGACAATGTTGTATTCTCAGCTGATGTTAACTCTCATATTATTCCTAACACAGATAACACATACGACTTAGGCTCAAACGCTCAGCAATGGCGTAATATACATATTCATGGCACAGGTAATATTGACACTGTATCTGCAGATGATGTTACTGTATCTAATACTCTAGATGTAAATACTTCTGCTACAATAGCTACAGCTAAGATTGAAGATCTAACTAATAACAGAGTTGTTATTGCTGGTACTGGTGGTGAATTAGAAGATGATGCTAACTTTACATTTGATGGTACCACTTTTAATCTTAATGGTAATGTAGATGTAGGTAATGGATTAGATATAACAGGAAGCATTACCGTAACTGGTACTGTGGATGGTAGAGACATCGCAGCAGATGGAACCTTATTAGATACACTCGACGGTGAATTAGGAACTATTTCTGCTGCAGCAATGGGTACTACAGCAAGCACTGTAAGTGGCGCTATACTTGAGTTAGAAACAGAGATTGATACTCTTAACACTAAAGTAGAGCCTTCCAGAGCTTTAGATACTACAGCTACCACTCTAGCAGCTGCGATCAATGAACTTCATACTCAAATTGATCTTTTAGATTCAGGTGCAACAGATCAAATAGCTCAGATTGGTGATCTTGCATCACTTGATACAACAGCTAAAGGTAACCTAGTCGCCGCAATCAATGAGTTAGACGATAGGATAGATACTGACGCAGACTTTAGAAATAAAGTAAGTGCATCAGATACTGGTGGTGATGGGTCGTTTACTTACACTCAATCATCAGGTGTATTTACTTACACAGGTCCATCTGCATCAGAAACAAGAGCACACTTCTCTGGTGGAACAGAAATTGGTATATCCTCTGGTACTATTAATCATAGTAATGTAACAAGAACGAATACTACATCAACTGATTCTGCTTCGTATGGTGGGACGTTTACTGTTATAGATTCTCTAACATCAAACGCAAGAGGTCACATAACAGCTGCAAACACTAAGACAATTGCCTTACCAGGTGCTTATTCACACCCTACATTTAACGGTGATGACTTCTCTGTAGATACTGGTGCTTTAACAGGCGCTACTGTAGTCTCAGATATTGATATTAACGTAACAACTGATGGTAACGGTCACGTAACAGACGCTAATGGTTCTGTATCAACCCGAACTTTAACTTTAGCTAATCTAGGATATACAGGCGCAACAGACGCAAATAACTTTACTTACTCACACCCAACCCATCCAGGTGATGATGCTTCTATTGACACTGGAGCTCTTACAGGCGCTACTGTTATATCAGATCTAGACTTTAATATTACAACTGATACTTTAGGACATGTTACGGATGCAAATGCTACTGTAGCTACTAGAACTCTGACACTAGCTAATCTAGGGTACACTGGGGCAACTGATGCTAATAACTTTACTTACTCACATCCCAACCATACTGGTGATGTAACTTCATCAGGAGATGGTGCTACAACAATTGCTGATAATGCTGTTACAAATGCTAAGATAGCAGATGATGCAGTAGGTCAGGCTGAGTTAAATAATGTTCAAAGTTTAATTATATACAATAGTGCAGGAACAGCACTGAAGACATTATACGGTGCAGGAAGCTAAGTAAATGGCGGTTAGAACACCTCTTATACTCGATGGGTCTAATAACCTTAAAGAGATGACAACAGCTCAGATAAATGCTGTTAAGGATAGGGTTAGGTATTTGTATGGAGCAAATCCGTCAGTCACATTATCACGTGTTGCTTCTGGAGGTGCATTAGGCACTATTACTGATACTCGTAAAACATCAGGTGCTGCTTCTGTAACTACAGGTAACCAAGATGCTGATGATGACGGTGCGGCTGAATATGCATTAGAGGGAGATACTGCAGAACCAGGCACAGTAACTGTTAATTATGATAGAATAGATCGAGCAGAAGCTAGCACTTCAGCAAGTGCAGATACTAACAGTGTTGCATTTCCTATATATCAAACAAGTGGCAATATTCAATCTATGAGTCTGACTGATGTGTATGATACATTTATACATCCTGCTATAGATACTATTACAGGTAGTAGTCAACCACAACCAGGAACATATTACATTTATACTGGTACCACTTTAGCTGGATATACAGCAGTAAGCGCAGATCCAGTATTTACTGATACAAGAGCAAACACTGCCAGTTTTCTAGCAGCTAATATTGGTACAGCTGGTACAACTCAAGATTTTGCAACAACTGTTACTAACTACTATCTTTTATCGGCTAATAATATAGCAGCGCCGACTATGGAACAGATGCTATTCATTAGAAACTCTGATAAAAATATAGAACAATACACTCAAGCGGAAATGGATACATGGTTACAGAACTGTGTAAGACATGTTGCATCACAGGGAAGCGGAACTGGTACTAAAATATCCTATAATCTTAATGGTAGCGGAACTAATCAAGGCTCTGGTATGACAAATACAATCCTCGATGGGTCAGGTAATTACCAAACAAGATTTGTAGGTGCTGATGACTATCGCTCACAAGAATTTCCAAACGGTTCTGCAACTACTGCTGCAACTCACAGACTTAAAATCACTCAGGTATAAACATGACATTACACAACTTAGAAATACATACGGCACATTTTACTAATAACGAGCGTACAGATATTGAAGTATTGCTTGTTGCTGAGGAATCTACTGATGATAATTTAGTTATGATTTCTTATAGCGTTGAAGCTAAAGAAGGTGATGCTGATTATGAATGGTTAATTAGTAAGATAGATGTTGACCAAATTCATGAGAATACCTTTAACAAGTTCCGCAGAGAAAATGAAGAGTTTCGTGAAACTATCATTGCCACTGGTAAAGAGATGGGGCTCATCTTTGATAACAATGGTGTGAACAGTAATCTATATGAAGCACTTGTAGATACTTTGTTTGAGCCATTCGTCGAAGAAGATATGAAAGAAAAATTATTTATAATGAAACTTAAACTCTTTGAGGTAGAGGCTATTAAGTCTAGTAAAGATAGAGAGCTAAAGGCTAAACTAAGAAAGTCAAAAGACTTCTTATCAGCTATTAAGTATGCAACAATGATTGCACTACCTGAAGAATAGATCAAATTTCTTATGAACAAAATGTAAGAAGTGTGCAGCTGCAGTCATGTTCTGCTCATTGTGATCTAGTATAAAATTCCAAGGCATTCCAATATTAGTAAATGGTACGTTGTATTTCTCTATTATATAAGAGAATATAACCTCGTTGTTTAATACCCAATTCTTAGAGATTTGTTTTGGATAAAGATTATCTTCCAACGAATCATTAAATGTACATACAGCTTCTACTGATCTCTCAGCAAAATTAAGATTACGAACACAGTCTGCATTCATTACAATAACGGCTGTATTAATACAACTCTGAGTACCATTTATATCATGTAAGAGTAACATGGCTTTTTTATTATGAGCCTTTGTATACATATCCATGGAATTCCATTCAAAGTTATCATTAAACCTTTCACGCAATTGCTCATTATCAATATCTGCAACTTCTATATCAAAGGCACATACTTTGTTTAGATCAAATCTTTCAAAGATGTTTACTGTAGTATTAGGTATTACATCAAAGTCGATATACATTATCTCGTCATATTCATTACGCAGCTTTTCGAACATATTAAGTTTCTCAAACTGTACATCAATATAATCTGTTGAATACGGTTTAAACCGTTTGTAGTCAGCACCAACAGCTGTGGCATAGTCTCTATGTTTTTGCTCGATATGATATGCATATTTCCTAAACTGTTCTCTTTTAAATATGGGAACAGATTCGTGATCAGCAAGATCATTTCTATATAAGCTGAATATTATTCTTTTCACACCATTGCCTTACATAGTCAAAGTCTTTACTCACACAGTGAATAAACTTTGCGTTCTTTGTTATATAACTCCATTTATCCATAAAGAAGTGCCACTGTTCTCCTAAGACTTGATACTCGACTTCATTCATATAAGTCTTATATCCCCATATAGTTTCGTTATCATATCCAAACATATAACTTATAGACTCAGGATAGAAATCTGGATCCGATATCATATTAGACATTAGGTCTAGTGTTTCTTCAAAGTTATCAAAGTATCCTAACTTATCTAGGTGTTCTTTTCTTGCACCTACTATTGCTGTATTAAATACATCTGGTTCATCTACCCACATTCCACTCTCACCAAGCATACATCTACTGTTCCACATCTTAGCCATAGGTGATCTTACATGATGTGTATAGTTATAAGTGTGTAGTTTGTTTATAGGTTGCTGGCCTATGGAAGTACCAGTCATAAGAGCAACTCCCTTTGACAAGTCTATCTCTTCGAAGAAGTTAAGATCAGTCACAGGTATCACATCTATATCTAAATATAATACCTCATCATATGTTTCAGATAAATTGTGTAATAGTTTTATCTTCCAAAAATTAACTATATTATAATATGATACATCAGGATAGTTATCGTTAAACCATTCAGCATACTCATCAAACTCTTTATCTTTTACAAAGTGTTTATACTCAACCCCAATTGAATCAGCATATCTTTGTTGACTTGCTAGTAACCATTCGTAGTTATCAGCAAACTTATCCTTAGACTCATGATGAGATACAAGTTTTTCTTTAGGTATGTCTATGTAGAAACTGTATATAACCCTACGCATATCCTATCACCATAAATCTTTTATACCCATTTGGCATATCTAAAGAACCTTTATATAATATTTCTCTTAGTCCAGTATTCTTAACTAACTCATCTTCACTGTTCACACAGTTGATATGATCTGGTACGTGAAACATATTATTACTTTGTACAGCAAACAGACAGTTGTCTTTATATTCTTTCTTTGCTAGTATAGTATGTAGTGGTGGCATATGTTCAGATGATGTGTTAATAACCAAGTCTGCTTTTATATCAGATTTATGTTTATCTAATACATCTACACAATGCGTGTCTAATAACCCAACCGTTTTTAATCTTTCATTTATACTTCTACAATAGTGTAGTGCATTTTCATCTATATCAAAATTTATTATTCTTTTTATATTAGAAAGTTTATTAACTAACATAGTTGAAATAGGGTGCGCAAACCACCCACCCCATAGCTGTACCAATTCTATATTTTTATTAGGTATGTTATCTATTAACCATTGCTTAGATGCAACTTGATTAGGCGACATACTATCTAAGAAATGTTTAGTATCACCACCTGAATACTCACACTCCCATAGAGCTTCCCAAACTTTTGTATCAATACCTGTAAAGTTTGTTTTAACATCCCAGTAATGTTCCATACCTTTATAGCCATAGTCATCTAACAGATACTTGCCATCTTTCTTATCACGTCTCCAACCATTAAAGATACATACTGTATAATCTGGCATACCATAGTATCCCTTAAAGTCACCATATGTGTAACAGTTATTCTTATCAACACCAAACAGTCTGGAGTAGATTAGCTTTTCTGGAAAGGTGTTTATATCTTTTATCTCATGGTATAAGAAGCCGTCTATGCCGTTATATGCCCAAGTATAGTGATCAATGTCTTCTTTAAACTTGTTCCATATATGAGACAGATCACCACTCCAAGCCATAACTGAAGAGTTATGATCCATATCATTACCTTTTAACTCATAATCTTTCCAAAAAGCTTTTACCATACAAAGCTTGTTAGGTCGTATACTATCAATAATAGGTTGTAGATTGTTTTGTATAACCACATCAAGATCAAAGAACATATGTTGACCTGGCTCTTGATTAAATAGAGTTAATTTCCACCACCAGTTTTCTAAACCTAAAGAAGTATCTAAAGGTTTTATTTGTATATCCTCATGTATATTATCAGGGTTTTCTGTATGACAAACAAATGTAAATGGTATATCTATGTTTTTAGACACCATTGTATATAATCTATTCACGTGTTCGTGACTAAACTTGTTACCCCATTTTACGCATGATATAATCATTAATCACCAATATATCCATTTCAGTTCTATTAAAGGTACTTATAGCTTCCTCTGGAGTCTCTACAATAGGCTCTTGACAGTTAAAGCTAGTGTTAAGTAACATAGGTACTCCAGTGATCTTATAAAACTCGTTAATTAGATCATAAAACTTTTCATTCTGTTTTCTATTTACTGTTTGAATACGAGACGTATTATCAACATGTGTTACGCCAGGAATTTTATTAGACTTTACTTTTACTATTCGAGACATATAAGGGCTTGGTGATTTAGTATCGAAGTAATCTTGATAATGCTCTTCAAGTACAGATGGAGCAAAGGGTCTAAAGTCTTCACGTTCTTTTATCGTATGATTGATAATACTTTTTATTTTAGGATTTCTAGGATCTGCAAGTATACTTCTGTTACCTAAAGCTCTGTGCCCACTCTCAGACTTACCTTGGAACCAACCAATGATCTTGCCATCAGCAATAGCTTGAGCAACTTCTTTTATATCTACTTTCTCATCACCAACAAAGTTATAATCTTTACCTGCATACACATCTGGTATATGAACATTATTATTAAGAGTATAATCAGCGTGCATATATGTTCCTAGTGCTTGACCTTCATCACCAGGAGCAGGAGGAACAAAAACATTCTTCCATTCTTCTGTTAGCAACTCATTCACATATCCATTATATGCTACACCACCTGTAATACATAAGTTATCGCTAGTCTTATATTTCTTTACAGCATCTATAATTCTTTCTTGAGTTGCTTGCTGTAAAGTGTATGCTATATGTCTAGGATTTTCTACCTGAACAATCTCCCAGAGCTGTCTCCAAATCTTCTTTCTAGCTTCGGCATCATCATTCCAAAATTCATCCAATAGCATATAAAATTTCATAAGTATTTTACGTGATTTACCATACCCTACAAGACCCATAACTTTACTTGCGCCAAGAGTACCGAAGCCTAGTTCCTTTGCAAAAAAATCCCACAGTTCGCCAATGCATAAATTTAAGTCATGAGGCTTACCATTCTTATCAAAAAATACAGTATTGTATTTGTATCCTCGACCATCAATAGCTAGTATGTCGGACTCAGCAAAGCCAGAAGTTAAGTATGCATAAGCTGCATGTGATTGATGATGATCTATGTAATAGATATTTCTATCTTTCTTATAGTCCCAAAGGTTGTTGGGCTTCCAATTCATAAATTCTGTTTTTGATTCAAGCTTAGGCATTTGAGCCATACCACCTATTGTGGTTGTATAAGCAAAGATTTTATGATCTTCTGGTTTCCAATATTGGTTATAAAACTCGCCACCAGAACTATTGTCTTGCCTGTTCATTTTATCTACTGTAGTATGATGAGGATATGCATCATAGTGCCAAGGTATATTATGCTTACGACGAGTATATCTTTCCCTTTGGTTATGCCAAGTTCCATCATATGTGTTGTGATCATGCGGACCAAATGCTGCACTAAAGATTTTCATGTATAAATTCCATAATTAATCTGTGTCCTGTTTTGTTAGGGTGACCGTCATGAGGTCCAATTACATAATCCTGGGGAACATCTTTAGCACTTTTAAAGAATGAGCTATTAGGATTATTGTTAGCAAGTTTATGAAACTCCCGCCATTGTTGATGAACTGTATGATCTCCAACAACAAAACCACCAACTTCATTATAGATAGGCCATCCTATAAAATTACTCTTATCTATATGAAAGAATTGTGGCGATTCATTAATATACTCTATACATTCTAATCTAGTTTCTTTATATGCATCTGAATGATATTCGGATATATAATCCATAAATAGAGAAATCATTTGAAACTGCTTATATGGTAAATCATGAGTCTTACATAGCATCTGTAAGTTGTAAAAGTTTCTTATACTCTTTCTTATAAAGTGGTATAATTCTCCTCGTGGGCTTACTCGAGTGTTATGCCATGTTCTATTGAATCTCTTATGAGAACGATGGGGAACTAATTCATAATCCATTCTCTCTGACTTAGACCAAGCAGCAATTATCATACCTATACTTTCTGGATTGTGCGCACATACATAGTCTTGTATAGAAGAATATATTTGCTCGTTGCCTGCTCCTGATTGAGCTAAACATACTAGATCCATATCTAGTTTTTCAGCTAATAGTATGGGCCATGTTACAACGTCTGTCCCATCATAAGAGTTACAGCGCTGATCAGAAAAACTATCACCGCCTACTAACAAGGTCTTTCTCATAATACAGCTCCAGCTTCCATTATTCTTAATATTTGTTCTTGAGGTCTTTTATCTATATATTCAGTACAGCCTATACAATACTTCTCAAAGCCAAATAGTTCAAAATTCATCATCTTTTGTAGGTTCTCATATGTAACATCAAACTGTTTAGAACCTTTGATTACTTTCTTACTACAGTGTCTTATCTTTTGTATCTCAAAGTCTATCACTGGTACCTTTGGGAAGGCAGCACACATACGTCTATCAAACTCTGGTGCTTGTGATGTCTCTGTCCAATCTGGAGACCTTGAATTAAATTCTTTAAGTAAAGTGTTCTTATGATCTATCTCAGATAAGTCATGGTTATCTCTATGAGCAAAGTATCCTGGTGTCTTTATAACAAGGTTGTAGTTGTTCATATCATTCTCTGCAAAGAATGGAAAGTTACCTAGCTTCTCTATCTTATCTTCATGGAAGTCCAATACAAGATGCTCAACATAATAGATGTTAGGATCTTCTAGAACATATGGGTGAAACTTTCTTACAAGAGAATTAGAAAGCACAGATAGTTTTACATTATCGTACTCTTTAATCTTAGTAATAACTTCTTTAAGGTTCTTGATTAGTCCTGGCTCACCACCAAGTAGATTAACATTAACTTTATGCCCATCAAAACCGTTAAGAGTGTTAGTTAAGAATTCCATATCAACATGTAGGTTACGCATCTCTAAAGTCCAAGCAGTGCAATAGTGACAAGACTTATTACAAGACTTAGACAAATAGAAGTCAACACCAAGGTAACCTTGTTCTCTAATTTGTTGTATAGAAGGTATCATGTTTCTTTTATGTGCTTACCTGTTTTATCTTTTGATAGAATAGTCATTCTCTTATGTTGGGGCGTATCTCTTTTTTTACATACGTGATGACAAATACCAAACCCTTTACCTTTTCTAAGATTATTTCTAAACTCAACCCACTCATCTTGTAAAAGTATTTCTTCTATAGAATCATAATCATCTAAGTTAGAAGCAAGTGTTAACATACCATAGTCTATTTCTTTTTTCTGAGCTGATGTGTCTAACCAACAGCATGGTATAACTTCCCCTCTATTAGTAATAGCAAATGCCTCTTGTACTCCAGAAATGCATTTAGGATCAAGCTCTGAGTCTTTTGAATTATATACTGCTTCCGCTATACCTTGTTTAATTTTCATGTTAGAGTCAAACTGTGTTTAGGGTTAACTGGTTTAAAAGGATCATTATCATCTAACCATCTAGATGAATTAACTATCATAAAATCTACGTCTATATCTATAGCCATCTGATGTGCTTCGTCGATATCATTTTCATTATACGCAAAAACAATATACTGCCATATAGGTTTTTGTTTTAAATGTTTTCTTGCTATCTTTAACATCTCATATAGCTTCTCACCATTTTGGTTAGTTCTATATTTATGACTATCTTTAGGAAGCCCATCTATACCAAACCACCAACAAGCATTTGGATTAGCATCGTATGCTTTAGGATACCACTTAACCGGTTTTGCCGCTGAAGCATGATGTACTGAACAAGACTTCTCTTGCTCATATATCATCGAAAGTATATCAATAAACTTAGGGTGATGTACAGGATCAGAAACTTGCCCACAAAAGTTTATATGGTGAAAGTGATCAAGCACCTTTTGAAAGTTTTCTATTGATATATCTTTACCAGGCACTTTTAGACCGTGTGATGTAAATGAAGTAAATCTTTGACATCTCTCGCACTCTAAAGGACAACGATGTGTTATATCTATATTAACATTCTTTCTTTGTAAGAAAGCTAGGTCATCATCAAGATCGTGTTGCATATTTTATCTATTTCTTCATCAGTTAGCCAAGCATGTATAGGCAAAGACATAACAGTATCAGAAGCTATGTGAGAATTGGTGCAGTTGTCTTTTCTATGGTGTTCTTTTATATATAATGAATTTTGAGATAGAGGCTTTTCGTAGTGAACACTGGCATTAAGACCAATTGCCTTTAATCCATCTTTGACTCTTTTTCTTTGATCTTTATCTTCAAACCTTATAACAAACTTATGAAAGTTATGAGATAATTCTTCAGGTACATTCTGACATATAACGTCATACTTTAATTCTTTAGTATAGATGGCAGCTATCTCATTACGCTTCTCTTGCCACTTAGGCATCTGAGTTAACCTATACTGAATAATATCAGCATTAGTAACAAACATCTTAGAGTTATAACCCAGTTCACCAAAGTCTTTATCTTTACCGTGACGTCTCACTCTCTTTACATAATCAGCATGTTCTTTGTTATCAGTCATAAACATACCACCACCAGATATACCAGCAATGACTTTATTACCATTGAAACTATATGATGAACATTCACCTATAGTACCTGCTTTACGTCCATTAAGAGATGACCCAAGAGACTGAGCAGAGTCTTCTATGAATCTAATACCATTGTTTATACACCAATTTTCTATTTCTTTTGTATTAGACATACTACCATAAAGGTGAGTATAAATCAACGCTTTTGTTTTATTAGTTGTCATACGTTTAATACTATCAAGTGATATATGATAACTATGTAAGCCTATATCACAGAACACAGGAGTAGCGCCTATCATTGATATACAAGACGATGTAGAAATCCATGAGAAGTCTGATACAAGAACTTCATCTCCTGGGCCTATTCCCCATAAAGAGAATCTCAATGCATCTGTAGCATTGGCTACTGCTACACAATGAGAGCGACCAGTATACGAAGAGAGAGCCGATTCTAAACCTTCGGTACTACCTTCTACTTCTTTAACCATTGCTTGGTCAAAAAGTATATGGTACATCTCTCTGTTCTCTTCGTACTCTCTATCCCATCCATTATATGATATCTTCATATGCCCTCACTATTGATTCTATGTTTGGTGTCTTAGGTTCTCTATTCCAATAAACAGAACCACCATCTTGTATTGTTTTATCTCTTAAGTAAATTATATCTTTATTATAGTACTTACACTCCATAAAAATTCTAGGAGCAGGATCAAAAGTAGATTTAGTATAAACATATGTACCAAACTTTCCTAATAGATTATCTGTAGGTACAAATATGTTGTTTAACTCTGAATTTATATACTTATCATTATAAGCTATAATTCCATGATCATTATAACCATGAATTACTTTCTCTACATCTCTATAGTATTCTTTATTAGTACCTAAAAATAGATACTCAAATTGTTTATCTTCTATAGGATCTTTATACAAAGAGAAGTTTATAGTCTTCTCGAAATACAATCCAGTACCATTAGGATATACTATATTATCACATAAGTCAACTACTTTCTTTGTTTTAAAGTAGTCTAAAGCTGGTTGGTAGTTACTTATATCATTCTCTGAGTATACTGATATAAGTTTATTATTGAATAGCTGATTGAGAAGTAATAGCTGATCTAGATCGTATTCTATTTGTTCTTTATACGGGATAGATATCATAGAATGTCCTAATATCATAGACACATCATCTGACTCAGGCCAGTAGTTATCATCTTCTACATACTTAACATATATGTATTTCTTCTGCAGGGATTGAATATAGTCTTCATGTTGATACTTACCTCTAGGAATAATAACCACTCTAGCAGGTATATTATTATCATTAAGCTGACAACAATACTCATAACTATAATGTAATAACCCATCTACAGGCTTACTAGTAACAACAATATTGATCACGTCTCAAATGCCCATTTCTTTTCATTACACCAGAAACATTTACCACAACCTTGAGTAAAATATTCTGTATCTCTTTCACTACCTACACAGGATGAAGTATATGGATATAATGTCTCCATCAGTTTGTGATCTTTATACACTCCAGCCACAAACTTCTTATCTACATTTACATAGGGTTGATACATCTTTGAATTGGTGTACCAAGGGGACTGCTCTTTATCATCCCTCCTTCGCTCTGCTAAATTATAAAAATTATATTTGTGTTGTTCTTCTACAGGTGGGTTAGCAGTCATACCTGTAAGTATCCAATGATCTGGATATTGTTTACGAAGCCTCTCAGTGTTCTTTCTAAGCATTAATATTTTAACAAGACCAGAGAGTTTAGGACATTTGTCGATCTTTGTACCATCAGCGAGAGTGACCATTTCTTCCTCACGCTTTGATGCAGCATATTCTCTCCATTCCGGATCCATAATATCAAATGTATACACATCATGGTCTCTTATATTTACAGTAGGAAATGTTTCTATCATATACTGTAATATATCTTTAGCGCACTCATAATCCATAGGAGCTGTAACATCTTGACCTGTATAAGGTACTATCTCTGTATCAGGAAAGTGATAACATATAAGATAGAATAACGAAGCTGAGTCTAAACCACCAGACAAAGATAGTAGAACTTTATCAGGGCATTTAAAATTTAATTTCTGATTTCCGTATATAAGTTCCACTTAACCTTCCCAAAATTCTTCAAGTTCTGGAAATTCTTCAAATAAATGCATTTCCCATTTAGTTCCAACATAAGCCTCATCTTGTTTTAAAAGATAATTTAAAACATCTTGTATGTTACAATCATTTTCAGGTGGTCTTTGAAGAGCTGCTTGAATATCTGGCCAGTCCTCATATAAAGGTATAAGTTTATTCTTAATTTTATATGGTAAATTATTTACTCTTAAAGGTTTAGGGTCTTCGATCATAGCCCAATTAATTTGGTGGATTTTAGGATTATCTTTACAGTAGTCAATCACTTTATGGAATCTCATCACACTTAGAAAAGATACCAAGCCGTTAAAATCTACAACTGTATTATCATAT
>Ga0209251_1001995_pt1 | contig 14791 bp, 9 predicted proteins | sample SaaInlV_100m_DNA_6_FD_184665 | JGI IMG/M metagenome (GOLD analysis project Ga0209251, IMG submission 184665) | Marine microbial communities from expanding oxygen minimum zones in the Saanich Inlet - Saanich Inlet SI073_LV_10m_DNA (SPAdes) (version 2) | ecosystem: Environmental > Aquatic > Marine... | reverse complement strand
GAGCCGAAATCGACCGGGGAGGGCGTCGCGTCGCCGCGTCCCTGCGCCTCAGCGGAACAGACGCTCAGGACGAGGGTGGTCACGAGAAGGAATAATCGCAACATCCTCGCGCTTTGTGAGTCCGAACCCATGGCTGCTAGAGCCCGCGCGTCTCCACTCTACGGCTCCGAGGAAGAGATATGCGCGTGTCTGAGCTCGCGAGAGAACTTTTGCGCGAGTCCGCTCCGCCACAGCGCGGGAAGAGAGTGCCGACCGAGGGTGAGATCCCCGACGAGAAATCCTCCGGAACGAGTTCGACAATTTTGGCCAGACAAAACTCGAACGAATCCGAGTTCCCGTTGTTGCCTCCGCCAGAGAACACTCCGCGCGGCACGCCGCGGGCGAGGCCGGGAAGGCGCCATGTTCGGCAAGATGCAAAACGCCATGTTCGGCTCCGGGAAACAGTCCGGTCCCGACATGGGCATGGGCCCCCCGGGCGGTGGCTCACCGGTGATGGGCGGGGGCGGAGGGGGCGGAGCTGGAGGCATGGCGCTCACCGCGGACGAGGTGAAGGAAGCGTTCCGCGAGTTCGACCTGGACAAGAACGGGTACGTGGGCGCGGCGGAGATCGCGCACATCTTACAGAGCATGGGGGAGAAGGCGACGGACGACGAGGTGGATGAGATGATCCTCATGGCGGACTTGGACGGCGACGGGCAGGTGAGCTTCGAGGAGTTTTTCAAACTCATCAGCTCGTTTCAAGGGATGCCGCCGCCGCCGAACATGCCCGGTGGGGGCGGGGGCATGCAGCAGATGGGCGGCGCTTTCGGGGCTGGCGCGGCACCGCCGCCGGGTAACCCCGTGCAGGACATGGAATCGTTCCAGAAGATGCACGGGCTGGACAACGACGCGCTCAAGAAAGTGTACAAGCAGTTTCTCGCCGTGGACACGGACAAGAGCGGACTGGTGGACATCAACGAGTTCTGTCGTCTGCTCCGGGTGGAGCGCTCGCCGTTCGTGGAGAGGCTCTTCGGGATGTTCGACACGGACAAGACGGGCACGATCGACTTGAAGGAGTTCGTCGTGGGTCTGTCCAACGTCGGCACGGCGGCGCGAGAGGACAAGGTGAAATTCGCGTTCCAGGTGTTCGACCTGGACGGGTCCGGCACGATCGACGCGGACGAGCTCAAGAAGATCGTCAAGGCCACGAACATGGCAAGCGCGAAGCAGCTCGATCGCAAGACCGAGTGGCTCATGAAGCAGTGCGACACGGACGGGGACGGGAACATCTCGTACGAAGAGTTCGTCAACCTGGCGAAAAAGTTCCCCAACATCGTGTTCCCGGCGTACTCGCTCGCGAGCGGATTAGGCGGCCTGAACAAATGAGGAGGCCCGCGCGATCGATCGTTGTCACTGTACCATCAGCGCACGGAGCGTGAGATCGTCGTTCGCGTTCGTGTGCTATCGGCGTCATCACAACGGACGGTCCCTCGCGCACGGCTGACCCGCGTCTAACGCGTCTCCCGCGCTCCGTAAAAACATGAAACTCTCCCCGCGCGAAAGAACCCTTCTTCACTCGGTGCCGAACGCGCGGTCGCCGGCGTCGCCCAAGCCCGGCATGATGTACCCCTCGTCGTTGAGCTCCTCGTCGATCATGGCGGCGTACAGTCGGAGACCAGGGTATTTGTCCGACAGAATCGTCAGCGCGGGAGGGCACGTCACGACGCACACGATGCGGATGTTGCGCACGTCGGCGCCGCGCGCGACGCACTCGTCGATGGCTTGCACCATCGTGCCGCCGGTGGCGAGCATGGGGTCGGTGATGAGGATGCGCTGGCCCTCCGCGAACCGCTCGGGGAGCTTGTTCAGGTACATCTTCGCCTCCAGCGTCTCTTCGTCACGCACGAACCCGAGGTGGTACGTGTTCGTCGCGGGGAGCACCGTCTTCGCCTCCTCCAGGAGCACCAGACCGGCGCGGAGCACGGGCACCACCGCGACGGGCTGCGACGGGTCCACCATCTCCACGTTCGCGTTGCACAAGGGTCCCTCCACCTCGGCCTGGAACGTGGGGAGCCAGTCGCGCGCGCACTCGTAGATGAGCAAGCGTCCGAGCTCGGCGAGCGTGCTGCGGAAGATGGCCGGCGGGGTCTGCACGTTGCGCGCGATCGCCAGCCAGTGGTTGATTAAGGGATGGGGCGGCACGAACACGAGCATCTGGTTCGTGGACGGCGCCTTGCGCGCGGGCGCATCCCCCTCGGTTTCGTCCTCCTCCGAGGCACGCACGCGCACGGCGTGACGCGCACGCGCGATGCGACGATCGCGAGCGCCGCCGGCGCCGGGCGCGCGCTGGTTGCGTCGGTGGGACGACACGGAAGTCGAGGCGTTCTTCGCGACGAGGTGAGCGACGCGCGCGCACGTCGAAAAAGCGGCCATCGCTGCAGGACTGCTCTCGTCCGGGGTTTCTCTCTCGGTGAACGGGCTCGGTCCGGTCGGACGCGAGTGTGTCGACAGCGGCGAGGGCTACGTCGCCGCGTGCGCACGATGAAGTGGAGCCGCGGGGTGCACGAAGCGAACGGGTGATGCGGCTCGGCGCGTGTGAGGCGCCGGCGCTTCGAGACACTTTCTGATGACGGAGAGCCCCCTACTGGATAAAATATTTTTCAAGTGTTTTCGGGCAGTCAACAGCCTCACCAGTGTCACCGTTTTCGTCATTCTCGGGCGTCGGGGTCGTATCAGTTTTCCGAGGCGCAGACTCGAAGCGCGTCGCGAAAGCGTTTTTACGTTATTGAGCTCCCCTCACATGTACGTACGCGAGTCGGTCGCGCGCGCGTCACATGGTGAGCGTCGCGGCGGCTGCGAGCACCGTCCCGAGCGTCCGGAATCGCGCGATTCCAGCAGCGGCGGAGCTTTCGTACTCCGCGCCGCACGGGTCGTGCGCGGTTCCGCTCATCGCGTACTGCGGGTCGAACACGCCCGCGATCATCGCCTCGACGTCTTCGTCCGACTCCAAGATCGCCAGGACGTCGCTCTCCGTCGCGGTCGTGGCCCACGCGTGGAACGCAGAGTAGAAGGCGTCCATGTCGTCGTGGCCGGAGAAGGACGTGAAGGCTTTTTTCCAGCCTTTGTCCTCCGGGCAGTCGCTGGTCCAGCCGTTCCCGCCGTACCCGTCCCACGGCGTGATGGCGTTCCAGAACCCTTCGCTCGAGCTCTGCCAGAGCGTCGCGCTCGTTTTGTTCGCGTTGTGAATGGCCCAGGCGGTGGCGATCGCCCCGACGTGATAAAACAACAGTTGCGCGTTGACCTGCATTCCGTGAATCAACGTCGCGCCCGCGTTGATCGTCGCAACCGTGTCGGCGGTGCCGCACGGTGTTTCGCTGTCGCACCAGGTTTCTCCCCCCTTCAGACCGGTGGACTGGCCGTGTGGGGAGGCGTAGTACGCCAGGAATCCTTCGATGATCCCGTTGCTGAACATCCCGCCTTCGCTGGTCATCATCCGGCTGTACGACGTCGAGCTCGAGCTCAGCTTTTTGTTCAACAAACAGTCGAGGTGCACGGCGCCGCCCTCGAGGAGCCACACCGGGGGTTGGTCCCCTTTCATCATCTGCACCGCGTGCGCCATCTCGTGGATCGCGGACGCGCCGATGCGTCTGTCGTCGTCGCCCGACCCGAAGGAGTAATACAGCCCTGCCGCCGTTTCCTTCGTCTGCGAGCAGGCGCACGCGATCCCGCCTAGGCCCTTGAACTGAAAGCCATCGGTCGCCACCTTCCAATTGCCGACTTCTCGGTTGAAATGCGACGTCCCGGTGGCTTCGCTCCCGGCCATGGACTGAAACGATGTTTCCATGGACGCGTACGCGGCGTCGTCGCCTCCGAGCTCGACCACAAACGCGTACGTCGGAGACGCGCCGCCCGTGAAGTTGATCGTCACCTGGTGGCCCTCGTTCAGCGTGGCGATGACGTCCGCGCTGATTCCCGAGCTCGGGACCATGGTCGGGGGATCGGAGGAGGCGGCCAAGCCGCTGAAAGGTTGAGGAGGGTTGTTATCACGCGTGCCGGAGGGGCACGTGGTGTCGGCGGTCGCGGGCGCGAACGCGGCGAAGGCGGCGATCGCCGCGAGGGCGAGCGCAGAGCGTCGGACGCGCATCGTGTTGTGATCAACATGTCTCGTTGTTGACCTTTCGCAAAACTGACCGACATTTCGCCGGACTGCTGGACTGCCAGTGCTGGACTGCTGGATAAAATCTGAAGATCCAGTCCGAGTTGGCAACCGCGACATCAGCTCGTCCGCGCCGAGGCGAGGCGCGCGCGTCGCCTGGACACAATCGCACGCGCGACGAAGGCTTCGGAATCGTCCACGCGGTCGCACACGCACGCGCTCCCGTGCTTCGAGCTCAGCACATCGCCGTCTGCCTCCCCGCGAGCGGATCACGCGCCTCCGATCGTCGTCCGTCGTCGTCGTCCGAAAAAAAACAAACACCATGGCAGCCGTCTCCGCCTCGCTGGTGACCCCCGCGCGGTCGCTCTTCGCGGGCTCCCGTCGCCGCGCGACCACCGGCCGTCGCGCGATGCGCTGCGTCGCCGCGGCCGCGGTCGAGAAGGATAGCGTCTCCCTGGTGCTCCTCGCCGGCGGGGTCGGCAAGCGCATGGGCGCGGACATGCCCAAGCAGTACCTGCCCCTGCTCGGCACGCCCATCGCGCTGTACAGCCTGAAGAAGTTCGCGGAGATGGAGGAGGTGGGCGAGATCGTGGTGGTCTGCGACCCGTCCTACCGCGACGTGTTCGAGGAGTGCGAGGTGTCCAAGCCCGTGGTCTTCGCGCTGCCCGGCAAGGAACGCCAGGACTCCGTGTTCAACGGGCTCTCCGCCGTGCGCGAGGGCGCCGCGCTCGCCGCGATCCACGACTCGGCGCGTCCGCTGGTGGACCTGAAGGACGCCGCGCGGTGCTTCGCGGACGCCATGGAGCACGGCGCGGCGGTGCTCGCGGTGCCGTGTAAGGCCACCGTGAAGGAGGCGAACCCGGACTTGTCCATCGCCAAGACGCTGGACCGAAGCAAGCTGTGGGAGATGCAGACGCCGCAGGTGATCAAGCCCGATCTCCTGAAGCGCGGGTTCGAGCTCGTCAACGAGAAGGGATACGAGGTGACCGACGACGTGTCCATCGTCGAGTTCATGGGGGAGCGCGTGCAGATCACGGAGGGCTCGTACGTGAACATCAAGGTGACCACACCGGAGGACATGTTCATCGCCGAGCGTCTCCTCACCGAGCAATAGAAAAGTAGAGGCTGGCGGCGAGTCGGCGGAGTCGAAGAAGGCGTCGCGCGTCCCGTCGGTTTTATTTTATCATTCGTGTTCACAAAGCGGTTCCGTCCGTGCGCGCGTCGCGGCGCGGGGTCTCTTCTTTCGCTCTGTAGTGCGCGCGCGTGTCTGTGATGATTCATGATCGACGCGCCTCTGCACGTCGTCCGGACCGCCGTTTCGGATCTCTCCTCTTTTAGCGATCGTCGAGCGAGCGCGCGTTGTTTTTTTTTTAGCGTTTACAAGCGAGTTGTTTGCCGTCTTCGGGTCGCGGAAGGAGCGTCTCGGTGGCGGCGTCCGCGGTGTCCGCGGGGCGCGGAGCGGCGTCGTCGTCGTCCCGCACGCCGAAGCAACACAGGCACAGGTCCAGGAGCAGCATGGCGAGCACGGTTATGATCACCAGCGCGACGACCGTGACCAGGAGCGCGATGACGTCCACGCACACGACCCACGTGGTGACCCCGAACCCTTCGCGCGGGAGCGCCCACGGAGCCTCGTCGCCTTCGCGCGCGCGCGCGAGCGAAAAGACTTCGGCGTAGCGCCCGGGATCCTCCCGGCCGTGGCGGCACGGCCGCAGGCTTCGACGCGGCATGGACGCGAACGCGACGTGCGTCGACGGCGCGAGAGGCACGTCCCATGACATGGGGAACATCGTCTCCACGACGCGTTTAGTGCGCGAAGGCGACTCCTTTTCGCCGCCGAAGACAAAGGAGAAAAAACCCCGGGGGAACTCGTTTTTCGACGACGACTCCCCGCTGGGGACGACGTTCGACGACTCCCCGGCGGCTTCGTCCATGTCCTTCGCGCCGAGGAGCGTCGCGACGTCTCCCATGATGAACGCGGTGGAGGAACCACCGGCGGCGACGTCGGAGGAACCCTCAGAAGCCGCCGCGACAGAGTCGTCCGCCTTGGCCTCCGGGTCTCCCGAGGCGGCGAGCGCGAACGCCGGGGCGAAAAGACTCGACGCGACGGCGAGGTACACGAGTGAGGCGAGGGTGACGGTCCTGGCGAAAGGAGGAGCGTTGTTGAGCGTCATACTTCAGGTTGAGGGAGGAAGAGGGAGGGGGGCGTTTGTGAAGAGGTGGGGAGGGTTGGTGGGTTAGGGTGCGTGGCGCGTCGTCCCTTGTGGGAGACGGAGGGAAGGTGAGACGGGGAGGGAGGGGCGCGGTTCGCACTGTCGTTGTCGAAAGAAAACACCGGTTGGACTTCTTCTCTTCCCGCAAAAAAAAAGGTGGTTTTTTTAAAATGGAAAAAACGCCAAAAACGTATGGGGTCCACCCTGGACGCCGACGCGCGTATCTTCCGAGCCGCGTCGATTTTTGGGACGCAGAAGAGCGCGTTGGATGCGGCATCGCCGGCTCGACGTCCCTGTGCAGAAAGATGGAGAAGAAAGTTATAGGGGGGGCAAAAAAACTGGTTCCCCCGCCGGGATTCGAACCCGGGCCTCGTGAGTGAGAGTCACGTATCCTAACCAACTAGACTACGGGGGAGAGTATTTAGTCAGAACTTTGACATACTCACGGCTGCAAGGTAGTTACCTTGCGTAGTCCGCATTGTGAAATGAATACTTTGGGAATGATGTGACTTCCAAGAAATTCGCGAGATAAATCCCCAGAATCTTGTACCTGTACCATATACTAAATACTCATACGAAACTTTTGCAACCATTATGTCCTGACTGACTACCCAGAGGCAGAGATTTTTTTTTTTCCCTGTCAACCATTCGTGCTCTCTTTTTTCTCCGGCACAGCCAACAGGGGGGGAGGGGCACGACTCGCGCCGCAGGAAAGGAAACGGGGGGGGCAGAGAGAGAAAACACTCAAGCAAAAGAACCAACGTTTGTTTTGTTTTCTTTGGATATCCGTCGAGCCTGGCGCACCCCCGCGGCGTCGCGCGCGTCGTCGCTCGTGTGCGTCGGTGTCAAAAACGGGTCTTCTTTCTTCCTACAAGTACCTTCAAGGTATGCTACAACGCGTCGTCAACCAACCGCCCCCGCGTCGTCCGTCCAGATCAGAACGAGTACGTCTTCACCGCTCCCCCCTCCTTGTCCCGGATCGTCCTATATATCTTCTTCACCAAGACGTACGTCAACAGCCCCACCGGCCCGAAGAACATGCACCCGAGGATGCACGGCACGACGGCGAGGTGCGGGATCCCGACGCGCGCGCTGTCCTGCAGAAAAAACCGAGCGGTGAACAGGTCGAACACGATGAAGTGCGCCCACCCCGCCAACACCGCGGTGGAGTCGGAGAACACTTTCGTCACGCCCTCCGCGGTGGTCAAGGTTTTCAAGTCCAGCGACAGCACGGACTCGGAGAACAACACGCACGCCAAAGTGGCGTACAGCAGCGAGTACGCCACCGCCACCGCGAGCGTGATGGTTTTCGTGTGTCTCCACCTCGGCAGCAACACCATCGAGAACCACGCGGGGAGCGACCCGAGGTTCACCGCCCTCAGGATCTGGTTGTGCGTGAACGGCAGAAAGGGAATCGGGCCCGCCACCGCGACCGCGCTCTTCGCCTTCGCCGCGGCTAGGGAGGCGCCTGCATGGTGTGGCCGGGGACGAAAAGCGCGGGTGTTAGGACTGATTATTCCGAAACAGCGCGAAAAGTGTTGGAAAAAAAACGAACGCGCGCCGCGCGAGGATTTTCGCACGTCGAACCGTCGCGAAAAAACGACCCGCGCGCGGGAACGCGGCGGGACGTGTCGCGGCGGGGGCGGGGACGCACAAGGGAAAGCCAGCGCGAGGGCCGTGACACCGACGACGAGCGCGGCGTGAAGTCCGAACTGCGTGGAAGGGTGGAAGGCGTGGGTGGCGGACGGTCAGAGAGTCGACGCGCCAACTTCGCGGAAAAGCGCGAACGCGCGCCAGGTTGGCGATATTTTTGGCCATGGTGGCAACCGCTGAAGGGACGGGTCTGTACCTGCTTGAGCGCCTCGCCGCGGCTCGCCGAGGCAGGCGCGTCCTCGGGGACGACGCGCGCCTCGGGTTTCTCCTCGCGCACGGTCTCCGCGCCGAGCGACGCGCGGACGGCGACGCGGACGGTGCCGCGTCGGCCGAGGCTCGCGACGCGCGACGGCGAAGCGGCGTGGTTCGCACCGAACGAGAACGCGCGCGCGCCAGCGCCGGCGCGAGGGCGCACCGCGGTGACGCGCGCCGCAGACGCGGCGCCGACGGCGGAACCGATGAGCATCGACGCCATGACGGGCCTCGATGTCCGCGACTGGCGGTCTCCCGCGTGACCGGCGCGCCGGCGACGACTGAGGCGCCGCCCGTCGAGAGCGATGTAAGAGAGACGATATCGACGAGAAAGCTCTCGGACCGCTCACGCGCAACAATAGCGATTTGGCAGCAGAGGCCGCGAGCGTCTCGCGCGTGATCGGCACAACGAAACAGTCTGAAATTTTGGCAGACTCGGTTTTATCGATACTTTTTGCGGCGTGATAAACGAAGAAGAGGCCTCCCCGACGGAGGCCGCGTCGCGCGCGTCCAGACCAGAGTTCGCGACGACGACGCGGTGGCGTTCGCGAGAGCATCATGGTGGCGCGCACCCTAGCGATCCCATCCGCACGATGCGCGCGCGTCGTGCCTCATCGCGACGCGGCGCACTCGACGTCGTCCCGCCGTCGCGGTGCCGTCGTGATTCGCGCTTCCGCGGATGACGCGGTCGGTTCCCAGGCGACGACGAGCGCGTCGCAGGACGACGCGAGCGCCTCGTCTTCCTACGGCGCGAGGAACGCGTACGTGCCTCCCGCGCCTCCGAGGCGCGAGACCCCGCTGGAGCGCGTGGTGAAAGACCCGCTCGCGGCGGCCATCATGGCCCCTCGCGTGGCGCTCGGAGGCCTCGACATGTTGTCCAAGGGTGAGCTCTTCGCCGTCGCCGCCAAGGAGGCGGAAGAGGTGAGCGCGCTCCTCAGCGATCCGCGACCGATCCAGGACAAGGCGGCGGACGCGTTGAAGCGCGCCGAGTCGGTGGTGGAGATGCTCGAGGCCAGAGGTGTGGTCGCGGAGGCGCCGGGACGCGAACTGGTGCGCCCGGCGATCCCGGCGGATCTGTACGACAAGTACTTGGACCCCGCCGCCGTCGAGCCCGCGCCGGCGACGCCGAGCGCGTCCGCGAACGCGTACACCGCGGAGCCCGCCGCGTACGCGGCAGCCGCGACGACCACCAGGGAGGTGGAGATTCCCGAGCCCGAGGCCTTCACCGCCGCGTCCAGCGCCGCTTCCGCGTCGGTCACGTACACGTTCGACGACGCCGAAGACGCCGCCGTCGCCGCCGCCGCCGCCGCCGTCGCCGCGGCGCTCGGCGAGGACGACGACGACGACGACGACGACGACGACGACGACGCGAGCGTTTCGGTGGATTCGCAGAGCGAGGTCGTCCCCGCGAGTGGCGCTGACGCCGCGGAGGAGGTCGAAGCGCCCGCGGCGGCGCGCGCGTCGTCGGCGTTTGACGCGCCGGCGCCGCCCGCGGACGCCTGGAGCGCGGCGAAGGAAGCGGAGAGCCTCGCGGCGGAGTTCGTGATGGGTCAGAGCGCGGCGATCGCGACGAAGGAGGCGCGTTGAGTCTGGGCGCCGTCGCGAGACGCGGCGCGGGGAGGTGACGCGCGCGAGAACATCGTGAAATGCACTCCGTTCAGTCGTGCGTTCCGTCGTCGCGCGCTTCGCGCGCCGCACGATTTTAGGGCCCTCGCTTTTATTTTTGGATGACTTCGCGGCGAGAGTCGTCGACGGAAACAACACGCCTGCCTCGTCGCGATTTTCCGTCGGTACACGCCACGTCACAAACAGGGTTAGGCCTCGACTCGCGCCATTCGTCACGCGCCCCCGTCGGTGCACGCCCCGACCCGATCGACATGTCCTTTGCCGTCGCCGCATCTGCGCCCGCGCACGCGCGCGCCGCCGTCGCTCGCCCCGGGTACGCACCGCGCCTCGTGCCCGAGAAATCCACCATCCGGTCCACGCTATCCATCCGCGCTGCCACGCCATCGGAACCGGTGTCGGTGTCGCGGCGGTCCGCGCCATCGAGTCTCCCCCGAGGCCCGCCGCGGTCGACTGACCCGCGCCCCCCTTCGCGATGCCGGCCTGTTCCCCCCCTCAGGCTCTCGTCCCGCTCGCGCGCCAGGCTCGCCGCCGGTTCGCCCTGCGCGCGTGCCACGCCTCGTCAGACGGTGCGCTGCGCAGCCTCCCGCGACGACGCCTCCGAGCGCGTCGCGTCTCGCCGCGCGGCGCTCGTCGGCTCCGCCGCCGCCGCGGCCGCGGCCGCCGTGGCGCCCGCGCTCGCCGAGACGTGCGCGACCGCGGACACCGCGCCTCTGCTGTGCAAGGCGGAGGTCACGAACAAGGTGTACTTCGACGTCTCCATCGGCGGCGAGCCGCAAGGCCGCGTGGTGATTGGTCTGTTCGGAAAGGATGTGCCGAAGACGGCGGAGAACTTCCGCCAGCTCGCCACCGGCGAGAGGGATTTCGGGTACAAGAACTCCATCTTCCACCGCGTGATTCCCAACTTCATGATCCAGGGGGGCGACTTCGAGCGCGCGAACGGCACCGGCGGGTACTCCATCTACGGGCGCAAGTTCCCAGACGAGGCGTTCCCGCTGGAGAAGCTGTCGCACGTCGGTCCCGGCGTCTTGTCCATGGCCAACGCCGGGCCCAACACCAACGGCTCGCAGTTCTTCATCACCACCACCGCCACGCCGTGGCTCAACGGAAGGCACGTCGTGTTCGGGAACGTCGTGGAGGGCATGGACGTGGTGCGCAAAATCGAAAAGACCCCCACCGGCCGAGGAGACAGGCCCGTGCAGGACGTCGTCGTCACCGCGTCGGGGGAGCTGCCCCTCGCCGCGCCCGCGCCCGCCGACGAGCCGGAGGCGTGAACGACGAGTGAGCCGAGAAGAGCCGCGGAACATCAATAGTACTGTAGGCGTCCGTACGTGTAGATCTCGTGTGTGTCCTTTCAACCCGCGCGCGAGAGCGAAGCGGTCGCGGGCGGAAAAACGCCTCAAGTTTCATGAAAGAACTCACAACCCGCGAAAATACGTCACCGCTTGGCCTGCGCACGCGTATCTTGGTGGCAGCGAGTCAAACGAGAGTCGGCGCGCTTCAAATCTCGCCGAGGCGCCTCGGCGACCGACGACCGGGGCGGCGCTCACATCGACGTGCGAAGAAGACACGGTTGAAGACGCACGCGCTCTTCTTTTCACGCGCCAACTGCTCGTTCGTGACGCGTCGGCGCCACCTCTCCCGCGAGGAGTGCCACCGCCGAGACACGGCCTTCAGGCTTCCCTGGGAGCATAGAACGAGACGAAAACCTGACGGGTACGCGATCTCGTTTTCTTCGCCTCGCGTGCTGACCGGGCCCGAGCCCCGAGACGGGCATCACCCGCGCTCCGCGCTTCGAGTCGACGCGCTTCGAAGATCCGGTTCGCCGCGCGCGGATCCTGACCCCAGCCCCCGTTCACGCCGCCGCAGAGACGCGAGAGGCCAAAGCTATGCAGCACGTTTTTACCGACCGATCTGATGCGCACACGGAAGCGAGCCGCTGAGGGAGAGCAAACGCCCGCGTTAGTGTCGGGGGGAGGTAAGCGGCAGCGCAAGGAGAAGCCCGGCGCGACCGCGAACAGCGCCGATACTCCCAAGTCCGCGACCGCGACCCCCAAGTCAGCGGCCGCAGCTGGAGGCCGTCGCAGTAGCTCGAGAGCGGCGGCACGCGTCGTAGAGCCTCCCGGCACGTCCGCGCAGAAAAAAGGCGCGTCTGGATCTTCGCGAAGCGAAGGGTCGACCCGAGGAGGCGACCAGGCGAAGGCTTCGGGCGGCTCGCGCCGGTCCACGCAGAGACTCGCGGAGGCGCCCGAGCCGACGAAGCCCGCCGGCGCCGACAGACGCGGGCGCGGGAAGGCGAAGGGCGCCGCGAAGGGTCCCGCCGAGCCGAAGAGCGGCGCCGGGACCGCGGCGAGACGGCGGTCCGCCGGCGGCGGAGGCGCCATGACGAGCCGCGAGGAGCTCGAGGCGATGCGCGAGGAGGCGTACGACCACGATGACTTAGACGAGGAGGAAGAGGAGGAGGACGAAGAGGACATCGACGAGGACGACGACGACGACGACGACGACGACGAGGACGAGGAGGGCGGCGGCGACGAGGACGATCCCACCGGACTTCAGGCTCTCCTTCGACGCCTCGGCGGCGGGCTCGAGGATCTCCTGCCCAACGCCGGGCACGTCAGCGGGAAGCTGAAACAGATTTTAGTGGGCCTCAAGGCTGACGGCGACGACATCCGCCAGATCGCCGCCCTGAACGAGCTCTGCGAGGTGCTGGTCATCTCCTCGGAGGAGTCCCTCATCACGCTCTCGGTGGACTCGTTCGCGCCCGTGCTGGTGAACCTCATGCAGGCGGAGCACAACCCGGACGCCATGCTGCTCGCGGCGCGCGCGCTGACGTCCATGGCGGACATCCTGCCCAACTCGCGAGGCGCCATCATCCACCACGGCGCGCTCCCGCAGTTTTGCAGCCGCCTGCTGACCATCGAGTACATCGACCTCGCCGAGCAGTCCCTGCAGGCGCTCGAGAAGCTGTCGCAGGATCACGGAGGGAGCTGCCTGCGCGAGGGCGGGATGATGGCGTGCCTGAGCTACCTGGACTTCTTCTCCCTGGGCATGCAGCGCGTCGCGCTGCAGACGGCGGCGAACATCTGCCGCCAGCTCCCGGCGAGCGACTGCTGGGACCAGCTGTCCGACTCGGTGCCCGTGCTCACCAACCTGCTGATGCACGACGACTCGCGGCTCGTGGAGAGCGCGTGCACGTGCCTGACGCTCATGGCGTCCAACTTCAGCGCGCGGCCGCAGCGTCTGCAGGCGATGTGCGCGCACGGGCTCATCCCCAACGCCACGCGGCTCATCTCGCCCGGCGCGTCCCAGGTGGGACCGTCCACGTACCACGGCTTGATCCGCCTCATCGGCGCGTGCTGCCGAGGGTCTGCGGATGTCGCCGAGGAGCTGCTGCGCAACGGCATGGCCGCGACCCTGAAGACGGTCCTCGCCGGCTGCAAGGTGCTCGCGACGTCTTCGGCGTCGCCGGCATCCCCCGTGGTGTCCGCCGACCAGCTTCTCGAGGTGACCACGCTGGCGAACCAGCTCCTTCCGGCGATTCGACCGGAGAGCGGCGGGTGCGCGAAAAACGCCCCCTTCGCCGCGCTCGGCGTCGCCGCGCCGAGCGCCTCGCGCCGGCGCGGCGCCGACCCGGGAGACGCCGCCAGCCAGGCGACCGCCGCGGCGGGCGTCGCCCTCGAGACTGTGCTCCGCGATGAGCCCAGGCTCCTGAGGGAGTACGGCGCGAACCTCACCGCGTCTTTGATGCAGGTCACGACATCGTCCGTCGGCACTAACGTCAAGCTCCAGTGTCTCTCCGCGCTTGCCAAATTTCTGCACCACGCGCCGCCCGCGATGCTCGCCGAGGGCGACGCCGCGCTGATCCCCGGACAGATGGCCTCGTTCCTCGCGGGGCTCACGTCCGTGCGCGACGCGGTGATGAAGGAGAAGTACTCCGTGGTGGAGGTGGCGCTGTTCTTGATCGATTCGCTCATGCACAAGCTCCCGGAGACGTTCAGCCGCGCGTTCCGCAAGGAGGGCACCGTGCACGCCGTGGAGGCGCTCTGCGCGCAGCGCGTCGACGCCGAGACGGCGGCGGTGGCCGCGGCGGCCAAGGCGACGGACGCGACCACCGGGGGCAACATCACGCCTCGCGACCAGGTTGTTCCCGCGGGCGTGGGGTCCGGAAGCGCCGCGAGCATCGTCGCGAGGATGGCGCTCGCCGGGAAGAGCGGGTCTGGAAAGAAACCGAGCGAGACGCCGCAGCGCCGCGCCGCCGTCGAGCGCGCCATCGCGCTTCGCGCCGCGCACTTTGCCTCCGTCGCGGAGACGGAGGCGGAGAGCAGGCTCCGCACGGCGTGCGGACCGCTCCGCTCGGCGGGGGATGACCCCGACGCCGCCGCCGACGTCGCGGTGGATTTCGTGGCCGCGCTGTTGGAGGGCGAGGGCGCGTCGACGTTTGAGCTCCTGGAGTGCGGCGGCGTCGAGGCGCTGCGCGCGTTTTTCAGCGGCGCGGATTTGCCCCGGGACGACGGCTGGAGCTCCGCCGTCGCGGCGCGGCTCTCGAGCTTCACGCGCGCGGCGGCCGAGAAGATGCCCCCGAACGCGATGGGCGCGCTCGTGGAGCGCCTGCTGGACGCGCTGGCGGTGACGGAGTCGCTGCCCATGCGGCTGAGCGGCGGCAAGACGAGCGGCGGCGCGACTTCGAGCTCGAGCCGGAACGGCGGCGCGAACGGCGCCGGGGACGGCTTGAGCGCGCTCGCGCGGCCGTTCAAGCTCCGGCTCAGCCGCGCGCCGAACAAGCGCGAGGGTCTGCGCGATTACGCGTCCAACATCATCCTCGTCGAGCCCTTGGCGACCCTCAACGCCATCGAGGACTTCCTGTACCCCCGGGTGCACAAGCCGGCGGGCGCCGCGTCGACCCCCGACGCGG
>Ga0209251_1001994_pt1 | contig 14794 bp, 12 predicted proteins | sample SaaInlV_100m_DNA_6_FD_184665 | JGI IMG/M metagenome (GOLD analysis project Ga0209251, IMG submission 184665) | Marine microbial communities from expanding oxygen minimum zones in the Saanich Inlet - Saanich Inlet SI073_LV_10m_DNA (SPAdes) (version 2) | ecosystem: Environmental > Aquatic > Marine... | reverse complement strand
CACAAGGCCATGCGTCCACGATGATTCATATTTGAAATGGCGGCCTCTAATGCCTCACCGCCAACGTTATCAAAAAAGGCATCAACGCCCTCAGGGCAAACTTTTCTGATGGCCTCAGCCATGTTATCGGCGTCGCCACGAACCACCGCAGCATCGTAGCCCAGCACATCGCAGATCCACTGGCCTTTTTCTTCTGAGCCAACCAGTCCCACAACGCGAGCTCCTGACTTTTTCGCCAGTTGTCCCGCAATCGAGCCGACTGCGCCACCGGCACCGCTAATCAACACGCAGTCATTTGATGTCGGTTTGAGAATATCGGTCATACCAAAGTAGGCGGACATGCCGGTATCTCCCAGCACACCCATATAGGCTGCGGGATCAAATTCTAATGTGGCCGGTAATCGTGCAATGAAATCACTGCCATCGCTAACGCTATGGGTTTGCCACGCAAATCGCGCCATGAGCATATCGCCCTCGGCGTAAAGTGGGTTGAGTGACGCAATGACCTCGCCTAAAACCAGCCCAATAACGGGCGCGCCAAGCTCCATCGCAGGTAGTACTGCATCACCCGATCCTTCGTTCATCCAGTTTCGAAACCCCGCGTCCAGTGACACGAAATGGTTGTGACAAAGCAGCTCGCCATCCCGAAGCGTGGGTAGGTCGGAGACTTCAACTTGAAAGTCTTCAGCAACTGGGTTGCCCTTGGGCCGTCTGGCTAAAACCACAGACTTTACCTGTGTCATAAATACTCTCTCAGAATGTGTCGATTTCTCACGGGACAGGATAGCCCAGAGACGATCGTGGCGCACAACAAAGTGTGGGGCTGATACCCTTTGTCATAGTTCGACGGCAAATTATTACAGACCGCGTGCAGCCGCTACATCGCCACCTTCCCAAGGGGGCAGCTTTGGTGCCACTACGCCACGCCAAGAGAGCAACGAGGCTGTGCGTATCACGCCAACCCGTATGCAGAAGCCGCCGAAGATAAGCGTGCGTCTATGATGTTGGGCATAACGCTAAGTGGTAGAAAGCTAGACGGGCACCATAGCTCCCCTTACAGCGAATTCTGCCGCCTTAGCCCCGCGGTACGCTAACGGGCTGAGTTAAAGGTAGCCATTAAGCGATGTGTTCCATAAAATCTTTGCCAAGCACGAGAAGATAGGAATAGCTGCATGAAAGGTGTTTTTCTAGCGATCTTACTGGTCGCGATAGCAGGTAAAAGTCTCGCCGCCGAGACACCGACTCAATTCATAGAACGGTATGTTAGTTACTTCAACAACGAAGATTCAGCGCGCTACCAGACGACATTTAAGTTCCCTGTAATCAGCTCTAAGGGCGGTGTCCTTCAGGTTTTCTCAGACCCTGATGTACCAATGGCAAATTTCGACAATATAAAAAAGACGGGTTGGGTGACATCTCGAATCGATTCTATCAAAGTGCTGTCAGAGTCCTCTGTAGCTGCGCTAGTTGAGTTTTCTTTCTCCCGTATGGATTCCACGGGAAGCCCGTTTTTTCAATCAACCGGCCATTACGGACTTGTAAGCACTGATGATGGTTGGAAGATACAGAGCTGGTTCTTTGTAAAACCAATTACTGTAGGGAATGACTAGCCCGACGGTCGGCTAACGGGGCTGATTTTCACCAGCAAAATTTTATATAGGTCGTTGACATTGATTCTTAGGCTGCGAGGTGCCTCGCCTCCCAGGGAAGGGAGCAAGCCTGCCGTATAGCAATGTGTAAATCGCAAACAAGCGGACCTACAGATACATGAAAAAGAGCTGTTTTTAACCTGTGTTAACGGTCTTCCCCACGCACAAAAAAGGACCAACGCCCTAAGCTGTTGATCCTCTTTGTTTTATATGGCGCGCCTGGAAGGATTCGAACCTCCGACACCCTGATTCGTAGTCAGGTACTCTATCCAGCTGAGCTACAGGCGCAAAATTTTGCGGGTCCTTGCACGGCCCCAGATGCGTGAAATATCAAGGAAGGCCGTTGGCCTAACGGAGCAGGCCGCCGCGGGCGAGAGTATACAGCAGAGATTTGAGTTGGGCTACACACGACATGCCCGTGTCCTTAGTTTTGGTGTTTCGCTAGGCTCTATGGGCTTTCCGCTGGCCTTTTCTGCGCCTTTGGCTCGGCTGGCAAAATAAATGTGCCCTGTGCCTGCTCGCACTTCACTGTGCTGCAAATTGGTCATGGCGGAGAAGAAGTGAATGGTTTTGTGTTCGCTGATACCAACGGACGCTATAAACGGCGATAGACGGGTTAGCAGTAATTAACTAAAGGGCCAGAGGCTTCACCAAGAAGCAGGGGTTTTACTTCAGGGCGCTAGGGCAATGCAATCTGCGTCGATAATTCCTCAATCGCTGCTTTCCTGTAGGCCAACGTAAAGTCGCGTGTAATGTCGTTCACGACTGCCGCCGGATTCTTCTGCCACACAGACTGGGAAAAGCGGCACGGCCTCTGCACTAACGGATGTTTTCTCGGCGGTGCTACAGCCCGTAAGGAGGAGTAACCCGGCTACGTAGCACTTCATGGTGTTCGCATGGTTTGACCACCCAGTGTTTTCCCAACGCTCAGCCAACTTAAAGCGACTGCCCTTGTCAGGGTTCATCATCTTTTGTGTGTCATCAAACGGTAATAGCGCCGGATGAGTAGGCGCTGTTTGCAATTTAAAAGGTTATGGATCGGTACAGAGGCCGGTGTTTAATGGGGGGTAGGAGCGATAAAATATTCATACCAACGGCGCTAAATAGCCCTCTTAGGCTCTCGAAAAATTTCAGCGCCCTAAGAGACCGCAGGAAAAGCTGCCCCTTGAGAATTGCGATGGGGTTCGCAAAAGTGCCCCTTGGCAACCCTCTCAGCGCGGTTAGGCTTGGCGATTCCTACGGCTTAATGTAGTAACACAGAGAAATAAACCACTAAACATAGATGTGAGAAGAGGACAGTGCAATGAAAGCAAAAAAAATAGCAATGCTAATCCTGACCGTTTCAGCAGTACATGCGGCCGCGGAGCATCACCAAACAGCAGTGGCAGACCATCGATCTGCTGCTTGGCAAATTGAGGCTTACAGTACGGCCGCCCCCGAATTTATTGGCCGGTCTGCAACGGTTATTGGCATCAGCGGAGATGTGCTGCGTGAGGGGAGTAATGGCTGGACCTGTCAATCGGCTAATCCTAGGCCGGTTCCCGAGGCGGGGTGGAGTTCGGCCCACGAGGCGATGGCGGCTTGTCATGATGGCGAGGGTATGAAGTGGATGACCGGTTATATGGCGGGAGAAAAGCCCCAAATGACCCGGGATACCTTCATGTGGATGCTGCACGGTGATATGGGGGAGGACAACACCAAGCCCGCGGTATTTGACAAGGGAGATTCGACACCTGGGGAATGGATAGAGTCAGGTCCGCACCTCATGTTGATGCCAAAAGATCCCGCGTCATTGGCCCATTTTCCTACCAACTTCGACACGGGTGCGCCTTACGTGATGTTTTCCGGAACAGACTACGCCCATCTGATGATTCCGGTGACCGGTTATTATCAGTACCAACCGGAATCTGCCCCAAAATAAGTTCACTCCATGAGGGCTGGTGTTCACTCCAACCCTAGCTACTCAGGCCGACAAGTACCGCTGTAAAAGTTGAGCGCTAGATCGGCGTGGGTAGGTGACGCTTGGATTTCTTCTGGAACCGAGAATGCGACATAATGCGCCTCTGAGTATCGAGCTGCGCATAGGGAAATAAATTAACGCCTCTATGTCGCGTTCTGATAGACCAAAAATAAAAGAGGAAACGCCCATGCCTGTCTTATCGTTGCAAGCAATAGAGAGCCTTTGCCGGGAATCACTGCTTGCTGTGGGTGCCAGTGATGAGCAGGCCGCCATAGTGGCCGCGGAGATTGCTGAGGCAGAGGCCGAGGGCATTCGCAATGTCGGTTTGGGTTATATCCATCTGTACTTGAAGCATTTAAAAGTGGGCAAGGTGAAGCCTAATGCCCAGCCCTCTGTCGTCAAAACATCAGCCGCCTCTACTGTAGTCGATGCTGATTTTGGATTTTGCCATCATGCCTACATGGTGGGTGAGCAGCGTCTTATCGAAACCGCTAGGGAGCAAGGGGTAGCTATGTTGGCTATCCACCAATCTTCCTCGGCCGGCGTGTTGGGCTGGTTTGTGCGACGCTTGGCTCAGCAGGGTTTGGTTTCGCTGATGTTTGCTAACAGCTCAAAAGCTGTTGCTGCTCACGGCGGCAAAGTGCCCTTTTTTGGTACCAACCCTTTTGCCTTTGGAGCCCCTAGAGGCACAGATGAACCTTTGGTCGTGGACATGGCGACGGCCTCTACAGCTCGAGTGAATTTAGTCAAAGCTGCGGCGGAAGGTCGAGAGATTGAACCTGGTCACGCTATTGATACTGATGGCAATCCCACCACTGATCCTGCTGCAGGTTTGAAGGGTGCACAGTTGCCCATGGGCGGACCAAAAGGCTTTGGCTTGGGACTCATGGTAGACGTACTGGCGGGAGTGTTGACCGGCAGTAACTGTTCTTACGAGGCCTCGATGTTTGCCAATACCGACGGCGGTCCGCCAAACGTAGGTCAAACGATTATTGCCATTGACCCCAACTTTCTAGACGGTAACTTCACGACTCACTTGGAAACCATGTTTGCCGCGCTTACTGAGGACAATGATGTGCGGATCCCCGGTGAGCGTCGTGCGCAGCTTCGGGTCAAGCATGAAGCCGGCGGCGTTGATGTACCCCAAAGCCTGATTGACCAAATCACCGAGCTCGCACAAACCGCCTGACTCAGTCGGCGGTTTTCTACAGGAGACACTAACTATGCAACTCGACTACAGCAGGCTTGATCCCGAGTTATTACCCATCCTCGAGACCTTTCCGGCACTGGATATTACCCGGGATAACATTGCTGAAATTAGGGCCTTAATGGCTGAGACGCCAAGGCCAGAACCCCCTAGCGGATTGTTACAAAGGGATGCCGAGGTCAACACTCCAGAGGGCCCTGTAACGGTACATATCTCTCGTAAAAGTGATCGGCCTAATCAGCCCGCATTGCTTTGGATCCACGGAGGGGGTTATGTCATGGGTGCTGCAGACGATGAGCGCTCTATGACTATCGCCCATGAGTGTGACATCACGGTATTTTCCGTCGATTACCGACTAGCCCCCGAGCAGCCGTTTCCCGCAGGCCTGAACGACTGTTACAACGTATTGTGCTGGCTTATGAAGGAGGCCGATAGCTTGGGCATTGACCCGAGCTGTGTCGCCATTGGCGGCGCGAGTGCTGGGGCTGGTCTCGCAGCGGGCTTAGCACTGAAAAATCGCGAGGCCGCCAATTATCCCTTGCGTTTGCAACTGCTGATTTATCCGATGCTCGATAATTTACACGCGACCGAGTCGGGGCAGTTTGACAATCACCCGATCTGGACGCGCAAAGCATCGTTTAGTGCCTGGGAAATGTACTTAAACGGAACCCCCGGTGAAGCGGCGTCGCCGATGGCGGCACCAGCAAGAGCAAGCGATGTGTCAGGACTCCCGCCGGCCTACCTTAATGTGGGTGTTGAAGATCTGTTTCGCGACGAAGTCATTGGGTATGCCCGCCGGTTGATGGACGCAAATATACCGACAGAGTTGGCATTGTTTCCGGGTATGTATCACGCCGGTGAGGTGTTTACACCTACGGCCGCCATTAGTCGCCGATTAAACCGAAGCTTTCTTCACGCCTTGAGTGATGCCCTGCGTTGACGGTCGTGTGGGCAGTCTTGCGGCGCGTACTTATTATGGGCTACTCGAGGCGAGCGGTTGAGAATGCATTTCACGGTTTGTTTGAGCAACGGGCCAGTGTGGCATTACAGCGTCGTATTAAATTCAGCCATGGCGTCTTGCAATGCTTCCCAGGCGAAGTCAGTCAAGCTTTGGTCAATAAATAGCGAAAATACCGGCTCACCGCGCCACAGATGGTGCGCGATAACAGTCGAGACAAGCGCCATTTGGGTTTGAGCGACGGTGCCAAGAGGAAAGGCCTTAGACCGAAGGTCGACACCACAAAGCTTCGCCAGCATATCGGCTCGGGGTTCTCCAGAAAGCACCAACCAGGCATGACTGTGTTGATTATACAGCGGCCAGACCCCGGGCTTTGTACGCTCAAAGGTTGCCTCAGTGTCCCCGCTTGGATTGTCAGGGTCTAAGAGCCAAAACTCCCGAGTGCTCAGAGCCATGAGCAGACGGTGGTCTGGCAGCGCTTCAATGGTGTTGGGCTGAAGCTCATGGGGTAATGATTCTGATTTGAGCCATTGGCTTGCATGTACACCCCTCACCCCTGAGCGAGTGGCAAGGCTTAGGTCACGAAGCTTGAGAGACCCACTTCGATCGTCATCATCAGATGTAAAGCATCGTAAAGGGCTTACCAGATTTGAGGTCATAGCTGCTGCCTCGCGTTGCCCGGGTCATAAAAGGGAAGGGTGGCAATGGGTGCTTGTACGCAGACGCCGTCGGCAGTGCGTATCGTTACTTCGCTATCAGGTTGGGCATCATCGGGGTGCACGTAAGCAAGGCCTATAACCTTGGCAAGAGTAGGGGAGTACTCGCAGGAGGTTACTGTTCCTACAATGTCACCGTCACGCAACACCAAGTGACCTTCTTCAGGCTTTGGCGCTGATGCTGCCAGAGTAAAGCCCACCAACTGACGTTTTAGGGGTTGTGACATTAGGATATCAACCGAGCGTCTACCCACAAAAAAGGCCTTTTTCCGATTAATAGCCCAGGCCAGCCCCACTTCTCCCGGATGGCTCATGCCATCGGTGTCCTGTCCAATAATAATGTGGCCTTTTTCCAACCGAAGTAAGCGCTGAGTTTCGACGCCAAAGGGTTTTATATTGAAGGGTTCACCCGCGACCATCAGCTTATCCCAGAGGGTTTGCGCCATCAGACTCGGTACGTGAAGCTCAAAGCCCAGCTCACCCACAAAGCCAACCCGCATTAGCCTAGCGGGAATGCCCGCGACCATACCCTCGCGACAAGCGAGATAGGGGAAGCTCTCGGACGACAATTCGATATTACAGCCGGCCTGCTCCAGCACATCACGGGAGAAGGGCCCAGCCACGTTAACCGCCGAATATGCAGAGGTCACCTGTGCAATGTCTAGATCCAGTCGCCATTGCGCATTCCAGCGCAACATTTCGCTGTATACACGGTCAACACCCGTGGTGGTTGCCGTTACATAAAAATGATCTTCTGCCAAACGTGCGGCGACGCCGTCATCGATGATCACGCCTTGTTCATTGGCGAGTGCGGCGTAGCGTGTTTTCCCTACGGGCTGTTTGAGGAACCCATAGGTATATATGCGATTCATGAACTCGGCGGCATCGGGACCACGCAGTTCAATGCCCCCCAGCGTGCTGACATCGATCATGCCCACGCCGTTTCGTACTGCGTGAGCTTCGGCTGCAATATTGGCAGCTCGATGATCGAGAGCCCCGTAAAAGGCGGGGCGGCGCCAGCTGCCGGCGGGAATCATATGGGCCCCTAGCGCCAGGTGACGCTGATCCATCGGAGTTTTTCTAATGGGGTGAAAGCGCCGGCCCGCAAGGACCCCTAGTGACTCGGGCTTCACCGGAGGACGCGCTGTTGTAACCCCGGTCTCCGTGACGGTGCGCTCGGTGGCATCAGCGATCAGTCGGGCCGTCGTTAGTGCCGAGTGACGCCCTTGGGAGGGTCCCATCCCCACCGTGGAGTAACGCTTAACCAACTGAATATCGCGATAGCCAAGGCGCGCGCTATTGATGATGTCTTTTATCTGCAAGTCTTCGTCAAAATCGACAAACTCGCGCCCCTTTGGGTGCTTGAAAATGGGCCAGGGGTGGTTGACATGACGTTCACACTGAACCGCTTCATCGTTATCGGTTTCCAAGGCTAAGGCGCGCAGGGCACCGCGACCGGCATTGCGGCCATCGGCACAGACAGCCTTTAAATCATGAGTGCTGTTAACACTGCCGGCGAGGTGCATTCCCTCTGGCAATTCTGTGAGGGTAAATTCACTCTTGTCATCGTGATACGCCAGTTTAGCGCCGCCATGACAAGCCAGTTGATAGGCGGGCATAAATCCCGCAGACATGGCGAGCAGACGACATTTTAAATGAACCGCTGTCGCGCCTACCTTGCCTTCACTTTCGATAGGATAAATTGTGACGGCTCCCAGCTGCGCCCCTGACTTATCGCTATGGGCCTCAAAAACCGTCGCACTCTTATAGAGCGTTATGCCGCGTTCACTAAGTGCCGCAGGCAGTGCTAAGTCATCAGGCTCCGATCGGAGGTCGACGACCCCTGCGATAGATAAGCCCGCTTCTGCGGCTGTAATAGCTGTTAAGTAGGCATCGTCATTGCCAGCCAGAATGACCGCTGGGCCCTCAGGGCAAACTCCATGATGCATCATTAGGCGCTCAAGACCACTGCACAGAACGATACCTGGCAAATCATTGTTGCGAAACACGACCGGTTGCTCACTACTACCGGTTGCCAAAACACAGGTTTTGGCCCGTACTTTATAGAGCCGATCACCTTGAAAAACCGGTAGGTAGTGATCGCTAAACCAGGCATTGCAAGTTGCGCCAGTCAGCACGCGGATCTTGTCATGATTAGCAACTGCGGTAGATAAAGCCTCCAAGGTCTGCGTGCGACTGTCATCCTCTAGGGTAAAACGGTGATAAGTGAGTGCGCCACCCAGAAGCTCTTGTTCGTCAACGAGTAGCACTTCGGCGCCGCCCGTTGCGGCGGTGAGGGCGGCGTTCAGTCCCGCGGGGCCTGCGCCAATGACAGCCACATCACAAAACAGATATTGCTTGTCGGTGTAGCGAGGCGTGGCCTCGAGATTGGCAACACCTAGGCCCGCCGCATTACGGATAACGTTTTCCCAAAAGCGCCATATACCTCGCGGCTTGAAGAAGGCTCGGTAGTAAAAGCCCACGGGCAAAAAGCGGCCCAGTCGGTCTAGCAGACTGTAATAATCGAACTTCAGTGAGCCCAAGTAGTTTTGCCCTGAAAGAGTTCCCTGATCTTTTGCCATCAGGTCTTCAGCCAGTCGGTTGGCTGCGGTAGGGGTCTGTATTAGGGTGTTAGCGTCGTGACCTGCTAGTGACAGTGGTCCCCTGGGACGATGGTATTTAAAAGAGCGCGACATGAGCCAGCGCCCCTCGCCAATCAGGGCGGAGGCCACATTGTCTCCCGCATAGCCCTGTACGGCTTCCCCTTCAAATTCAAAAGTTACCGGGGTATCACGGTCGATCAATTGGCCAAAGGGGTGCTCGAGTCTAGAAGGGCTCATGGTTCGTTCTCGCCAGTCGTGAAGTCAACGCGCTCGCTAAATAATTCGCCGGGGTCATAGGTACGCAAAATGTCGTCGCTGGCATTATGGCGTTCTGCAATAAACCAATAGCTACTGGGGGCGTGTTGCCACCATTCCCGCACGATGCCAATGGCATTGTTGTCATAAAATACGTAGCTCGCCCAGTCTTTGTCAGAGCACTGCTGAGGATCTGGCATGGGTTCAACCTGCCCTCCGTAAACGAACTCGCTAATGTTTCTTGGCCCATTTAAGGGGCATTGCATTATCTTCATCTATCCCCCTAGTGACTGGCGGCCGTTGCGCCCATTTCATTGACTTGTTGAAAGTGATCGAAGCGCTCGAGAGTGAATGGTTGAATAAGTGTGGGTACTTGGCCGCCACTGGCGACGAGTTCGGCCATGGTCTTGCCACAGATGGGGGTTGCCTTAAATCCCCATGTACCCCAGCCCGCATCAAGGTAATAGTTTTTTAATGGGCTGAGGCCCATGATCGGGCTGTAGTCGGCAGTCATGTCAGTGATGCCGGCCCATTGTCGCAGCAGCCGCATCTCACTGAGAAACGGAAACATATCGACGGCGCTGGCGATTAAACTTTCCTTAAGCGGCAATGAGGCGCGACTGTTGTAGAGGGGGTAGGGGTCAGAACCGCCGCCAATGACAATCTCGCCGCGGCTGGTTTGCTGAACATAGCAATGCAGCGCGGACGAACTCACCAGGGGGTTGAGAAAGGGCTTAACCGGTAGGGTGACCATGGCCTGTAGGGGATAGGCCACTATGGGAAGCGGAAAGCCGGCTTTTTGTGACATTACTGCGCTGTGCCCTGCGACCGCCTGAATAACGGTGCCACACGCAATTTTCCCGCGATTGGTCACTACGCCCGTCACCTGCCCCGCCTCACTTTCGATACCTGTGACTTCAGTCAACTGATGCAATTCCACGCCACGCTGCGTGGCGCCTCGCGCATAGCCCCAGGCGACGGCATCGTGTCGGGCGGTAGCGCCATCTTGGTGCCACAGTCCGGCTAAAACCGGTAACTGCGCAGGATCAAGGTTAAGGCAAGGCACCAATTCGGCAATGCTCTGGCGATCAATCATCTCGGTACGGCCACCAAAGTGCTTGTTAACTTCGGCCCGCTGTCGGAACGCCCGCACCGTGGCATCGGTATGGGCAAGGGTTAGCTGACCACGCTGGGAATACATAATGTTGAAGTCAAATTCGTTGGCGAGATTCTCGTAGAGTTTCACTGAGGCACTGTAGAAGCGAACGCCCTCTGGGGTAAGGTAGTTAGAGCGAATAACTGCCGTATTGCGGGCAGTATTGCCGCCGCCCAGATAGGCTTTTTCGAGCACCGCGACATTGGTAATGCCGTGATATTTAGCGAGGTAATAAGCGGTAGCCACGCCGTGACCACCGCCGCCAATAATGACAACATCGTAGTGCTTCTTTAGCTCCCGTGGCCCAGGCAGATCGGGTTGACGCTCGAAGGGGTAGTCACTACCTCTCCCATATTTTAAAAGACCTAGGGGCATGGACTGTCCTCGCTGGCGAGTCTGTGAGGTTCCTTGCGGTAGCCCTTGATTGTGCGCAGCATGGGTATTGGGCTTGTCATTGCTGTCGCTTCAATAATGGCAGGGCGCCCCAAAGCGAGGGGAGCAAAAGTAGGGATACTGGCACGGCGGTCACCACAATAAAGTTCTGAAGTTTGCCAACGCCACCGTCGGGCCCCCCCACCAGTATCATGGCCGTCACGCCAAGGGCTAGACCCCAGAACAGGCGCAGTGAGCGAGGAGGATTGTCGTGCCCAGCCGACACCACTGACAAGCTGTATGTCATGGAGTCGCCAGTAGTAGCAACAAAGAGCGCTGTGAGAATCAGAAATAGAAATGACACGATGGCGTTAAATGGCATGGATTGAGTAATGGCTAGCAACACGGCGGGCAGGTTAAAGCCCTCGAAAGGCTCGGTGATGGTTCCTGCGTTGGCCATCTCAAGCCCCAACCCTGTGCCCCCAAGAATCGAGAACCATGCCATGGTCAGTAAGGGAGCAATCACAGACATTAAAATGATAATTTCCCTTGCGCTGCGTCCCCGGCTAATACGTGCGATGAAAATGGCCATCATGGGGCCATAACCGATAAACCACCCCCAAAAGAAAATGGTCCAGTAAGACAGCCAGCCGGGGTCGTTAAACCAGCCTGCCTCACCGCGATAAAGTGCCTGTTCAGGTAGCCACCGTAAATGGCTGAGTAATCCTTCAAAAAATGCCTGAAATATAAAAGCAGTAGGTCCTGCCAAAAGCAAAAACAGCAGCAATGCGACGCCAAGAACAATATTAAGTCGGCTTAAAATCTGAATGCCACGATGCATACCACTGACTGCCGAGGTGAGATAGATGACCATCAGCCCGGCAATGGTGAGTAGCTGGATGGTGGTGCTGTCGGGGGTGTTATAGAGAGAGCTGAGTCCGTAACTGATTTGCAGGCCCAAAAAGCCAATCGGTCCCACTGTGCCGGCAAATACCGCAAGTATTGACACAACATCAGCGACATCACCGATAGGTCCTCGGACGCCTTTTTCGCCAAGGAGCGGATACAACAGTGTTCGTGGCGCCAGCGGTAATCCCATGTCGTAATGTAATCGCATTAACACCAAGGCGGTCAGACTGCCCAGAATTGACCAGGCGAGAAATCCCCAGTGTAGAAACGATTGGGACAATGCCAGTGGAACCGCCTCAGCCGTTCCCGGCGTAATATCAGTGAAGACTGGCGGGACGGTAACGAAGTGGGCGACGGGTTCTGCGGCGGCCCAAAACACGCCGCCCCCCGCAAGTAGGGTGCATAACACCATGGCGACCCACTGGAACCCTGGAAACTCGGGTGTCTCGCGACCACCCAATTTGAACCTGGCGTAAGGGCGGGTTGCGAGAAAAATCGCAATTGCAAAATTGGCGATCATCAGTAATTGCCAAAACAGCCCAAAGTACTGTGCGCTCCAACTGAAAGATTGGTCTATCCAGCGTGAAAGTAGGGCTGAATCAATGAAGAATAGCGCTAAGAAAGCACACACAAATAGGGCGGACAGCGCCGTGACGCGCCTAGGCGCCGTGGTGCTGGATAAATGATCAGTCGGCAAAGTAGGGTCCCTTCAGTTGAAGTCGATTAGGCTTCATGAAAGCGAATCGACATTTTGAGTTAGCAGTGCCGCGAATGGACACCGTACTGAAGTTCATTATCACACAGGGGTGCCTCACTCGGCCGGCCCCGCGCCAAAACGCGAGGCGTCAAAGGATTCAACCAGAGTATATTGCGCGAGCTCTTTGAGTCGTAGCCACAGCTCCCCTGATACCTCGATACCTGAAGTCATGGCGCGCTCTCTCACTGCAAGTAACTCAGACTCATCGTGTTTGGCGAGCAGGTCATACTTGAAGTCGGAGCGCATGGTGGGAAGCAGGTCAACGTGGTTCGCCATAAACAGCGTAATGCCGTCGTTGGGTTCGTTTTCCTCGGGAACTTCCTCAACCGCATAAACTCGGATTGATGGTACGGTTGAATTGGCCCTAAACCCCACTACTTGTTCGGTAAGTGGGGACTGCGCATTGCGCCAAAAGGCGGTCACATTCATGCCTCGCGCCGACAACCTGGCAAGGTAGCCCATGATCAATTGCCGTTGTCGACAACGCCTTATTTTTATCACTGAGAGGCCCCGGGATCGCGCTTTAGCGAAGGCCAGTTCCAGTGCCAAATTACATGCCCGTAACACGCTCAGGTTGTGGCCATCGACAACGGCTAAATCACTATCTTGATAAAGAATTTCAGGATAAGAATCGGGGTCTTCCCCGATCAAATGCTCGAGTCCCAAGTTCAGTGCCTCAAGACCATGTAGATCGTAACTTTCCATCCAGGTCACCATATCGGCGGCGTCATCAGCATGGCCCTCGGCAAAGCCAATACCAATAAAGGCTTTGCGGGACAGACCTTGGAGTTCGTTAAACGAGACTTTCATGATTTTCCACAGTGTCAAAATCCTCGCCCACTTTTAAGTCGGTCGGCGCTGAGGCGTAGCTCCAGTCATCGAAAGCAAAAAGGTCGGTAGGCTCTCCATTAAGTTCGTCAATGAGTGGGGCACCCTGGAAAAAAGTGACGCGAACCCAACGATCCCCACGGGGGTCAAAGCGATTGGCGCCCAAAAATGAGAGTTTGGCCCGCAGTAAGTGCATGGGCTTCATGTCACGGTGCCACAAATTGCCCTGAATCTCGCCGTAGGCGGTGGTGGCCATGGTTTGAATGCGACGAATACTTTCCATGTGCTTTGGTTGTGCCAGAAGAAAGTCAATCGTGAGCGCCTTGGGATTGCTCTGTAGAAACTCAGTAAGCGCCGCGTAGCTGCGTTGCACGCGAGGTGCAATGGCTAGTGGTAGTTCTTTGTTCTCCCCAGGATCAACGCCACGAACGCCCAGTCTTGGCTCCTCTTTTTCTACTGACTGATACCAAAACCAATGCTTCGCTTCCGGAGTCTCGAAATCTTCGGACAGCGCCCAGTCGAACTGGGTCTCAATAACTTGCTTCAGCTGGACAAGAGGCATATCGGGTATCAGCTCAAGCTTTTCTTCAACGGCCATGGCATCCTCGAGCATGTCGACTGACTCTGGGTAGAGTTCGATCAGTAGCGTATTTAAAAGCTCTTGGGTGTCGGTAGTCTGAGCGGCCTCTGACCAGTCAGTGAGTTGCTGCCACAACGTCTCATGGAGTGCGATCTGCTCAAGCCACGGAATGATATCCGTCAGCTCTTCCACAACCGTGGCATTGCGTTCTGCCTGAGCAGTATTTTCGACCGAGGTTTCGTCTAGGTAGCGTTGGGCTCGGAGGCACAGCGCCAGGAGGCGTTCTCGACTTAGCTCTGAGGGTATCTGGGCTTTGGCTGTCGCCAATGCCTGTTCACGGGCATGAATCCATTGATTGATCAATTGCGGATGGCGAATAAGGAAGGGTGCCATGCCTAAACCGGTAGAATTTCCAATGCCTAGATAGCGCTGTAATTCAATAGCGAGGGGAACCGCCGTCTCAGGGGCCGCCACTCGTGCCAAGTGCTCTGCTTGGTCTATGGAAAATTGTCGCAAAACATAGACCGCGGTCATCTGGGCTGAAAAAGGGTATCGAAAGTCTGGGTTGCCTTGTAGACGACCGTAATCGGCAATACCGAATTTACCATTGCCGTACACGGCTGTAGTGCGATAAAGGTAGCCCACTTCGCGAATGGCTTCTACTGGGGGCTGCTCTCCCGCTGCGAGCGCCTGCACAAACACTTCAAAATTGCGCAGGCTTTTATTGGCCCGAGAGATCACTAGTAAACGGGGGTGTTGTCGACCTGCCTCCTGAAGTGGAACGTTTTCGGCGAGTGTTGTGAACAGCGAGTCTTCTACATCGCCCTCCACTAAGCCAAAAGTA
>Ga0209251_1001990_pt1 | contig 14820 bp, 11 predicted proteins | sample SaaInlV_100m_DNA_6_FD_184665 | JGI IMG/M metagenome (GOLD analysis project Ga0209251, IMG submission 184665) | Marine microbial communities from expanding oxygen minimum zones in the Saanich Inlet - Saanich Inlet SI073_LV_10m_DNA (SPAdes) (version 2) | ecosystem: Environmental > Aquatic > Marine... | reverse complement strand
GCATGTATTCTCTGTACACTAAATTGCGGGGTTAAGGTTCAGCTCAATGAAGCGGGTACAGAAATTGTCCGCACCAAAGGCGACGAAGACCACCCAGCTTCTCAAGGCTACCTTTGCAACAAGGCCTCCCGACTGAACTTCTATCAGAATCGAGCGGATCGTTTGTTAACACCGATGAAACGCAACTCGGCTGGGGGTTACGATCCCATTGATTGGAATACAGCGATTAGCGAAATCGCATCCAAGCTGGGGAACATTCGCGATGAACATGGTGGCGATAAGATTTTCTACTACGGTGGTGGCGGTCAAGGAAATCATTTGCCAGGCGCTTACTCCGGTGCAACTCAAGCTACGCTCGACATGCGTTACAGATCCAACGCACTCGCCCAGGAGAAGACTGGTGAGTTTTGGGTGGCTGGTCGCATGGCAGGCGGGTTTAACCATGCCGACTTCGAACACGCGGAAGTCGTGATGTTTGTGGGTAAAAATCCATGGCAGTCACACGGTTTTCATAGAGCCCGCGCGGAAATTCGTGAGATGTCTAAGGATCCAAACAGAACCTTGATTGTACTCGACCCGAAACGGACCCAAACAGCCGATCTCGCTGATATTCACTTACCCGTAAAAGTTGGTCGAGATGCCTGGCTACTCGCCGGTATGGTTGCAACTATCATTCAAGAGCGCTTGCAGGATGATGTCTGGCTGAACGAGCACAGTACCGGTTTTGAGGCTGTCGTAGAAACGTTTCAACATATCGACATTACAGATTGCGCTGAAAAATCTGGTGTCGACGAAGCCCTCATTCGCTCAACAGCAAGAACGATCGCAAAGGCTAAAAGTGTTGCTGTGTTAGAAGATCTCGGCACTCAAATGAATCGACATTCTACTCTCGTTAGTTACCTGCAGCGGTTGACCTGGATGCTAAGCGGGAACTTTGCGAAGCCGGGAACCGCATATACGTGTAATGGACTTGGCAACGTCGGAGCGGGACCTGAAGGCGGCAAAAGTCCAGTACTTGGCGGTCGGATTATCTCCGGTCTAGTCCCTGCAAACATCATCCCGGATGAGGTGATGGCAGATCATCCAAATCATTACCGCGCCATGATTATCGAGTCAGGCAACCCTGTGCACTCGCTACCGGATAGCCCAAAGTGGCGCAAGGCGATGCATGCTTTAGAGTGTAGTGTCGTCATCGACATTGCGATGACTGAAACGGCTCGCGAAGCAGACTATGTGTTACCTGCGACAACGCAGCTTGAAAAAGCCGAGGCTACATTTTTCAATTTTGAATTCCCCGAAAACTATTTTCATGTTCGCGCGCCCCTATTTCCGGCGCCCGATGGCGTTTTGGATGAAGCCGAGATACACGCACGAATCACCGAGGCTCTGGGGGGTATCCCCAGCGGCATCCTCGACGAGCTGAATTCAGCTTTAACAGAAGGCGGTCGTGAAGCATTTAGGAATCTGGTATTTAAAAAACTCGGCGATGATCCAACCATAGGCCGGATCGCACCTGTGTTGCTCTACCGAACCCTGGGTAAAACACTACCAAACAAGATGCAGAATGCGGCGGCTGTCTGGGCTGTGTGTCATCAACATGCTTTGGCGAAGCGATCATCCGTCGAGGCTGCTGGCATTACCGGCGAAGGCATGGACTTGGGAGACAATTTGTTTGACGCCATCATCGATGGACCGAGTGCTGTGGTCATCAGTAAGGAAGATTGGTCTGACATCTGGAACCGAGTACCTGGAGGTGCAATAAACTTCGACCTACCTGACATGCTCGGCGCAGCGGCTAATCTAAACTCAGAAGAACCGCAGGAGACGACAGATGAATTCCCTTTCCTAATGTCAGCAGGAGAACGTCGTGACTACACCGCCAATACGATTTTTCGAAACCCCGCGTGGCGAAGGAAAGACCGAGATGGCGCGATGTACATGAACCCAGAAGATGCCGCGCGGCTAAATCTAGGTGATGGATCAAATGCTCGGATTACGAGTCAGCGCGGGGTTGTAGAAGTATTGGTTGAAGTCAATGATCGTATGCAGCGAGGCCATGTTTCCATTCCTAACGGTTTGGGTCTCGATTATCCTGATGAACAGGGCAACATGGTTACTAGTGGCACTTCGCCGAATGAATTAACCTCGTCGCACATGGCAGACGAATTTGTGGGCACACCATGGCATAAATCAGTCCCAGTGCGAGTTGAAGCGATTGGCTAAATTGAATATCAAAAGAACATTCAACTGCCCGATCGCCTCGGCGACATTTTCAGTCGTTAGCGATTTCGGGGCTAAGTCTACGCATATCACATCTGAGTCCAAACAAGCCTGCTTCGGCGACTTACACATCCATATCGCCCTATCGATGGATGCTTTTACGCGCAGTGTCCGTACAACGCCAGTTAACGCCAAACAACGCCTATTGCCACACAAAGGGTGAAGCGATACCTCACCCCGCTGGTTCAACGATTGAAAATAAGGGAAATAAAACATATTTCCTGAAGATCGGTCAGCTATAGTAATTGCTGAAGTGCGGTTAAATGTAAAACCGCGCTGACGTGGTGATCCCTTAGATGAGCAAGGACTGCACGATGTTGATCTGCTGGCATACAGATTGTTGAGTTGATCGCCGAGAAGATTTTTAAGTCGAGCAGGGCGATTTTGACCTAGCTCTTAGTCTTGGACTCATTTGCAACGCAATGAACAGGTCCACGAGGAGAAAACGATGACGGACTTAACCGTGCGACAAATTGACTTTGACCTCGATGAGACCGATTTCATTTGGAATCCGGCAAACCCTGCTTTTTCTGTGCTGATGAACCAAATCACGTTTTTTGTGGTGGGCTTCGAAAAGTATATGTGTCGTGTCATGCGCGACGCTGAGGTGCTAATAGCCGATCCTGCGGTAATGGAAGAAGCGGTGGCTTTTCGCCGTCAGGAAGCTATCCACGCACAAAAGCATAATCAGCATGCACGCGGTTTAATTGCACAATACCCTGAACTGCAAAGGGTGCTGGACAAGACGCTGGCTAGTTACGACGAGGTTTATCGGTCGTACCCACTTGAGTACCACCTGGCATATGCGGGCGGTCTGGAAGCTATTTTCACACCATTTTTTCGTATGATTTTAGATCATCGTGCTGCGCTCTTCGGTGAAGGGGATGCCAATGTAGCTTCTCTGTTCGTCTGGCATTTCTGCGAAGAAATCGAGCATCGAAGTTCGGCCTACGATGTCTATAACCACGTGGTGGGCAGTCATTGGTTCCGCATACGAAATACAGGGGCCTTCCAAAAGCATACCCGCGGCTTATTCGACATGATTAAGGTCGAGTTTGAGAGCATTGTTCGGGATGTGCCTGCAGAGGCTTACAGTGATAATCCTCTGGGGCAGATACCCGTTTGGGCGCAGCTTCGTTCAGCGCTGGGGGTGCTTGCATCACAATTCCCCTGGCATGATAGTGTTAATCAGCCACTGCCTGAGTACTACGATGAATGGCGTGGAGATTGGCAGGCGGGCAGAGACATGTCACAAATTTATGGCAAAACGACGAGTACAACGTGAGCGAAACAGCACAAACCTTTGTTCAACTCGCTAATCAGCTTGGTGGCTTCCACCCGGATGCTATCGCCAGCTGGGCATTCGTAAAAAGCCCTCTCACACTATCTCACTGGACCATGAACGTCGTAGAGATACTTCTCATCACCGGAGCCTTATGGGGTCTAGGCCACGCCGTCGCCCGCTTTAAAAAAGGTTACGTTATCTATTTGGGGTTTTGGGTTGCTTCAGTAGTATTCATGCTGGCGCTGGAAATCCCGGTCTATTTCCCCGACAAACTCGGTGGCGATGCGACTAGTTTATTTTTCATACACAACGAATTTACGGTGCAGTTCTTTTTTGGCCGAGCGCCGCTGTATATTTTGGCACTGTACCCCGCGGTGATGTATTCATCTTTCGCCCTGGTCATGCAAGCGGGTTTGTTTGAAGGGCGCTTTGGCGCGCTGTCAGGCGCAATCGCAGTCGGGTTGGTGCACCATGTTTTTTATGAGGTTTTTGATCATTACGGTCCCCAATACGGATGGTGGTTATGGAACTACGCTAACTTTACCGGATCGCTGGCATCAGTCCCCGTCTCCAGTATGGTCAGCTTCGCCTTCATAGGTCCTATCGCGTTGACTCTGGCAACCCGGTTGTTAGTGACGAGTGATCGCTACGAAGAGGGTGTGAGCCTTAACCTGACCAGTTCCCGAATACAGTTTGGAGTGCGAGTAGTGGCCGCTGGATTATTAACGCCCGTCTTCTTCGTATCACTAACTCCGGACTCCTGGTATGGATTGCTGGGTATTGAATTAACGCCACAGCGGGAGGTCGTCACCGCGATTGCCTTACTGGGTTCAGCGTTAATGCTCACGGTACGGAAGTTCTCTCGCATAACTGAATACTCCATGTCTGGACTACTGACCTTTTCTAAAATCTACTTGCTGCTATTTCTTGCTACATTTCTAGCGCTCTGGCTGTACGCACTGCCAGACAATCTATCCGCTGTTGATGGAGTGACCTCGTGGGGATCGCGCGCAGGTTCATTGCCCTATGCGTTGGGATGCATTGTCCTGGGTGTTTTTTTCTTGCTGAGAACTAGAACGGAAGAACAGGGGACCTAGATCGGGAAGATAAGTGAAACAAACCCCAGTTTCTGAAGATCGGTCGAGTAGGGTAACTGCTGATGCAAAATCTCATTGCCTGAGGCAACAACTATTTGGCCGATAGCGCAGGAAGGTAGTTTGTTTTCTTTATGCCCATGTTTAAATCACGGTCTGCCTCTATGGACAAGCATGATGACTATCCTTATTCGAGAAGAACAATTCGGCGACGAAGCAGCTATTTTTAAAATCACTGAAGATGCTTTTCGCGGTAAGCCATACGCGGGTGGTGATGAGCAAATATTGGTTGATCGCTTGCGAGCCCAGAAAGCCCTCGTGTTGTCGCTAGTGGCTGTTGACGATGATAAGCAAGCAGATGCTTCGCGAGCAGAGAAAACCGTCGTCGGTCACATCGCATTTTCAATTGCTATCAACACGGATGGTTCGGCGCCCTGGTTCGCATTTGGGCCGGTCTCTGTTACCCCTGAAAGGCAAGCCAAAGGCATCGGTACACAATTGATCAACCAAGGGTTGGAGACAATTCAATCCTGGGGCGCATTAGGCTGTATCTTGACCGGTGACCCTAACTATTACTCCCGATTCGGTTTCGCGGTGTCACCTAAGTTCTCGCCAGCGAACGAACCTGCCGAGTACTTCCAACTCAAACTGTTATCCAACACAACACCTACCGGAACGTTTTCTTTCCATCCTGCTTTTTACGAATAAAACGTTTTATAAATAGTAGTTTTAGAATCCTTGTTAGCCAGGGTTCTGGAAAATAAGGGAATCAAACCACATTTTCTGAAGATCGGTGGTTTAGCGCAGCGAGGCAGTTGAAGCCAATGCTTCTATCCAGAAGCACGCATTGATTATGACAGGCAGGGCAGCAACTCAGTTCTCGATGGGTTGCCAGAAACTATACACCAGTGCGGGTAATACTGAACAAACAGCAGCAAGCAGTAGGACACCGTTGAAACTGCCACCGGCAGCAAGTTGACCAGCAAGCCCAGGGCCGATCATTGAACTCAGTGCAAACACGGCAGGCACCAGCACAACGGCGCGACCTGAAGCATCACTGCGAGCGATACCGGCAACCTGCAAGACACATCCGCAGGTGAACGCAAACTCCCAAATCCATGCGCCTAGTGCGAAGGGTAAAAAACCATCTGCGCCTAACAGGAAAAGCAGCCCCACCAAAACACCGAGCAATACAATCCAGTAGGCCCAGCGTGCATCGGCACGATCACCTATCCAGGCCACGAAAAATGCAGCTGCGCCCCCCAGTAGTTTTAATACGGCAAAAACGATTCCGACTTCAGAACCCGTGAGCTTGAGATTGGCGCCGATACGTTCCAGAAATGCCCATAAAGCTATGTTACCCACCAGGAAAATAAAGAAAATGCTCATGCAGATCCAGGAACGTCGGGGCAGCGCTAACCGCGAGTGTCCTGTTGTTGCTTCATTTTCTTCGCCAATAGCGAGCAACGGACCCTTCGGCACCCAGAGTGCAGATAAGCCTAGTATCCCAACAACAAAAGCCAGAGCCAGAGCGGCTCCGGGATAATGCCATTGAGCGATAATGAGGGGTGGCAGCGCAAATAGTACGGCTGCCGTGATAGAAAGCTCTACTCCCTGACGTGCACCAAATGCGCGGACCTTGTCAGGTAGATCGGCAAGAATTCGCATACCAAGGCAGGTCATGGTTGATGCAAAAAATCCTATGAAGGCCCAGGCCAGGTAGAGCGCCTCTATGTTGGTAAGTTGGGAACTGACCGCGAATGCTCCAGAGGTTCCCAAGGTACTGGCTATGGTCAGGGTTCTCCAGTTCAGACGATTGATCCAGAACGGGGCGCCCAGAGTGCCCAGTAGATAGCCCGCAAAGCAAATGGACCCAATATTGCCAAGTGACCTGCTATCTAGGTAAAAGGAGTCTGCCAGGCTACCGAGCATGACGGGTAGCGAATTAAAGGGCAATCCGCCGATAGTTGACGCGATACTGGCCGCAAGAATAAAAATAAAAATATTTTTTCGGGTGACTGGCAGGTTCATGTGAAACGGACCGCAGTATCTTGGTGGCGAATTACTGATAGTAACGCAGAGCCACGCTGAAATACCATGGTCACGAGTTCCTTGATAAAGATGGTCGCTGGAGGGCAGAAATATTAGCAGGGATTTTCAGTCGATATTTCGAATATCGAAGCAGTCCCGTTGGCTTTGATTTCGTGAGCAACCAAAACTGCTTGACAGTTAATCGTTAGACACGAGCAGGATTTGTCTGACGATAAGGAAAATAAACCACATTTTCTGAATAACGGTCGACTATGCCTTAAATTCAGGGTCACACTCAAGCAGAGCCCAGCGGGCTTGTTTTGAGCGACTGGGACCTTATTGATACAAGGAGATATCGAGAGTCATGTTAAACATTTCCTTTCCTGTTTCTTTATTGCGTGAAGGCTAACTATCATACGCGGCTTACAGGTCGGCAGGCACCACAATACCAAGGCGTGCCCGCTCAGCCCGCCACAACTCCAGCATTCCCTGAAACTTTTCAGGTTGCGATTCTGCCAGGTTAATGGTTTCACCCGGGTCAGCCTGCAGGTCGAACAGCTCAAGGCCGCTTTCATCAAATGGCCCGTTTATGTTGACCAGTTTCCAGCGCCCCTGGCGCACAAGCACCCGGCCACGGTGTGAAAGTGTGGTTACATACTTTTCGTCGTGGACACTTTCGGATTTACCTGCCATAAAATTAGCCGCTGACTCCCCTTCAATTGGCCAGATTTCTTCCCCGACAGGATAGGTGGCGCCTGCAACCTCCAAAAAAGTGGGTGCCATATCCATCACCGTGAGATAAGAGGCATTGATTTCACCGGAACGGGAAACACCAGGTCCACTCATGATCATCGGTGCTGTAACACCTCCTTCCCGGGTGAAGCCTTTATAACGGGAAAATGGCGCTGAACCGGCTTCGGCCCATGCTGCACCGTAAGAAACAAAAGAGCCCGGTAAACCCATTTTTTCGTAACTGTTGTCATACCTGGCCTGGATAAACTCTACAAATGGGCCGGAATTGAAAAAGTCTTCACCTGCCGCGCCATTGTCGGACATGAAAACAATCAGTGTGTTTTTGTAAAGGTCGTTCTCTTTCAGGTACTGAACCAGCCGTCCTACATTGTCATCCAGGTTTTCGACCATGGCCGAATATAGCTCCATTTTTCGTGACTCGCGTTTTTGTGATTCCTTATCCAAGGTATCCCAGGGCGCAATGTCTTTGTTACGAGGTGGCAGTTTTGAATCAGCGGGAATAATGCCTGCGGTTTTGAGCGATTCAAACCGCTGCTCACGCAAATGATCGTAGCCTTTGTCGTAATGTCCTGCGTATCGGTTCAGGTATTTCTCCGGCACCGTTAACGGCCAATGTGGCGATGTGTAGGCCGCAAAAGCAAAAAAAGGCTTGTCATCCTCTTTTCCCTGCTCGATAAAACCAAGTAGTTGATCAGTAAAATGATCTGTGGAATATGCACCTTCAGGCCAGTGAGTAAACTTATCGTCTGACCAGATGATTGACCCACCCTCGTAGAACCCCACCTCATCCCAATGATTTCCAGCACCATTGAGCAGGGAATAACTGCGTTCAAAACCGGCGACTTTGGGGCCGTTTTCGGCTGTGACGCCCAGATGCCATTTGCCGATCATATAGGTGTTGTATCCAGCATCCCTGAGCAAGCCGGGAAACGGAACAATGCGATCAGAAAGTTGGGCTTCATAGCCCGGGTAATCCTGCCCCATGATACCGCGCACTCCCTGGTTGGCCATACCGGCCACATGATTGTTGTTACCGCTTAGTAGCATTGAACGGGTAGGCGCACATAATGGGGCCGTGTGAAACTGGGTGAACAGGACACCCTCGCTGGCCAAGGAATCAATACTGGGTGTGGCGATATCTCCACCGTAGCTACCAAGGTCTGCGTAGCCCAGATCATCTGCAACAATCAGCAGGATATTTGGACGTTTGTCGGGGCCCGCTATAACAGCAGGGGCGAGAACCGCACTCACGGCTAAATAAAAAAATACTCCAGCAAGACTGATTGACCATCGTTGCCTACTACTGTGACCAGGAGCGAATTTGTTCCATGTAATATCAAAAGCCATAGCAACTGGTTCCTTTTTTTCTTGGTTTTAGAGATGGAATTAACATCATACATCTTCTCAATCGTTATCGGTCGACTCTGATTTATCTAAGCGCAATGTATTATTACGCCCTGATTAAAACACATGGGTAGAGTCGTGCCCGAGAATGGAGTTCGGGTGAGTAGTGCATGCAGCAGGCGAGACCCTGCAGGTGAATTTGACATCACAACACGCGCCATCCGTTTCTATGAGGAAAAGGGCTATCTTAGCCCCAGTCGCAATGGAACACGACGCATTTACAGCTCGACCGACCGCGCCGCATTGCGATTGATATTGCGTGGCAAACGCCTAGGTTTGAGCCAGGATGAAACGGCGGAAATGATCCGTATGTATGGCTCACTCGGTGGTAACCGCAAACAATTGGAGAAATTCATTCTCCAAATTGGCGAAAAACGTGCCGAGCCTAAACGTAAACAAAGAGACCTAGAAGTTCTGCTTAATGATTTGCAGGGTGTGGAAGACAGAAGATGCAGCACGTCCGCTAACAGGACTAAGATGCCCGAACCAAAGATGGCGTGTCATGCCGCTGACTTTCCAGCCGTATACCTCACGTTTGTGTCGCCAGGTGCAAAAATACTTTAAGCTTGGCCGTAAGCAAGCAGTGCGGCAGAGAGACACCATCAAGCCTTTACCTCCACTTTTTCGATTTTTACTCCCGTCTTCTGTAGGGGTTTTGCTGTTCCTGCTGCCTGTATCGATCGATGGCAGGTCTACGATACTTCTCGGTGTCATTACCGATCTGGTAAAACTGCCGCTACAGCCCTACGCACTGGAAATAATAAGCGCTGTTATCTGGATGAGTGCGCTGAGTGCACTCTGTTATCGACGCTGGGGCGAGAACTGGGAACAGTCGCATCCAGCTCTCTACGCCTTTTCCGGAGTCACACGCGGTTGGTTTGTGATGCGCATGGTAGCGGCATTCCTGGCGGTGCTGGTGTTTTTTGGACTGGGCCCCGAAGCCATTTGGGGCGTCGATACCGGTCGTCTTGCATTCGAAGCCAGTGGACCTTCAATTCTCTATATTCTTTTCGCAGCGTGCTTTCTGATGCCTTTCCTTACAGAGTTTGGCTTCATGGAATTCGTTGGAACCCTCGTAGAGCGCCCTTTCAGCCGTTTTTTTCGCTTACCCGGACGCGCAGCTATCGACGCTACGGCGTCTTTTGTTTCGGCCAGCATGGTCGGCATGATGATCAGTATCAGCCAGTACCGTTTGGGATTCTACAGCGCGCGTGAAGCATCTATCATTGCGACAAATTTTTCGATCGTCTCGCTACCCTTTTGCCTCGTGATGGCCTCTGTCGCAGGGGTCGAAGAACACTTCTTTAGTTGGTACGCCGTGGTCGTATTTTCCTGCCTGACGTGCGCGCTGGTGTTGTGCCGTGTACCGCCTTTGGCACGCATACCCGACACTTACTTTACTGAAACTGATAGAAGTGAGGCCGAGGTATTGTCGCGCAACCACGTCGTAGCGCGGGCTTTTGCGGCAGCGGTAACACGTGCTGAGAACGCCGAAGCCCCAGGGTTGATCGCCAGCCGTGCCTGGCACTCTGCACTGGGGCTAGTCTCTAACGTACTCGGCGCTTCGATGTTAATTGCTACTATTACCCTCGTATTAGTGCACCACACCCCCGTATTTGAATGGATGAGTTACCCCATCTATTTCCTCATGGAAACCGCAGGTATCGCCCAAGCAAAATTGGCGGCGATAGCGGTTCTTGTCGGTTTCTTTGATGTCTTTGCTCCCGTTTTATTAATACGGTCTGTGGAGGCAGAGGCCACCCGCTTCATCGTAGCAGGTGTGGCAGTATCCCAGATTATCTACATGTCGGATCTTGGCGCGCTGATCCTTCGCTCTGGATTGCCGCTGCCACTTCCGAGGCTTTTCCTGATTTTTGTGCTACGAACGCTAATCGTGCTCCCCCTATTTATTGTCGCCTCTGCACTGCTTCTGTAGAGGCGCTAGCGAGCGGTGTGAAGAGTGTACCGCGTACCGACGCTCATAGGCTTCGCTGTATCGAATAATGCCGGATGTACTTATTTTGACGACATTGGCTAGGATCAGACCGGACCGCGCGCTGTTACTTCCAAGATTGCGCGACCAATTTCGATCGCCCGCACCGCAGTGTCTGTCCGAGGTGCACGTGCTTCTCTGTTGGCCCTATATAGTTTGGCTGGTAAGCAATAACACGCAGATTAGAGCCGTCAGCAAAGTCAAACAGTGATTTTTCAGCACGAATTTTCTCACGCACCCACATTGTGTTTGAGTCCTGTGAAATATCGCTCGAACTAATGAAATGGAACGATAGGTCTGCTCCATGATTGACGCCAATCCACTCCTGAACAAACTACATTGGAAAGTCGACGTGAATCCTGCCGTAGGTTTCCTCATCAACACCGATAGCGCTAATGCCTTTTGCCCAGTAAACCTTATCTACTGCTGCAATCTGGCCCGAAGACAAGGGAAACAAACCACATTTTCTGAAGACCGGTCGAGTATGGTCATTGCTGACATTCAGTCAAATTTAGGGCTCAGTGGCGTGGGGAACCATGATTAGCGCGTGAAAAGTGTCGACGAGTTTTACAGCGACTTGAAGGTAGTTTTATGGCTTTGCAATAAGTCTCTGAAAAACAACAACAATATTTTCTGGCACCAAATTTGCTTTCCATTTGCTGAATCAAACAAAAAAGGGAAACAAACGACATGATTAGAAAGTTATTGGTGATAGCGGGATTGATCATCTCTTGCGGGGCGCAGGCGAGCATTATCAGTGTGACAGGACAAGCAACTTACAACGGTTCTGCTGCTGGCGTAGACCTCGGAGGTAACCAGGCAACCGGTTCGACCATATTGGGTTATGATGAACGTCAGGGAGTGGCAATAGCGGCGAACACGGTCGAGGTTGACTATCTTTTTGGTACCAACCTGACAATTGGTACGGGCGTGAATGGCATTAGCGACGCAAACTCAAGTGAAACTCTGGGATCGGGCACATACGACAGCCATATTCTGCACCTTGATACGTCAGGGCCGTCAGTTTCCATCACTTCGGCCACGTTTGAATTCGACGGTAGTATTGTTGCATTGATTGTCAGTAACTTTGGCTCAGCCGGTATGCTGCTGAACCTATCTGACGACGATTTTGGTAATGCCGTTAACTACGTGGGTGGGAAGTCGAGACGTCTTGAGAACGACGATGGCCCTCTCGAGATTCTTGCCGCGGGCAATAAGTTGCAACTGAATGGCATCTCAACCTTTGGTCCGATTGACGAGGTTCGAGTTATTACGACAGCGACACCTGTTCCAACACCCGCGCCGCTACTCATGTTCGCGGCTGGTCTGGTTGGCATCAGCTTCTCGAAGAGAAGGCGTCAGGCGTAAGTTTTGCGCTTCAACTAGATCCGGCAATTTTGGTACAAAGTGTAAAGTTTTATTAAATCTATAAGTTAAGGAGCGATAAATGAACTAGAAATCTAAACTGGCTGCGGTCTGCCTCAGCACGCTAATTTCCAGCACGGCAAGTGCTACAGTATTAACCTTCGATATTGCCGGTGCCGGAAATGGCCCAGCGCTGCAAGAATATGGAGACAACGTAGCAGCAGCTACCGAGGGCGCTTTCTCACACGGCGGCGATGGCGGTTTTACGTCAAACTTAGAAGTAGGATACGCCAGTGCCACAGGCGGCGCTCTGACATTCTGGACGACCGGCGATAACAACCTGGTCAACGTAGTCGAAAACGAAGCCGATGGCCAGTCAGGCTACTCGATCACCTTTATCACCCACGCGGGCCTTCATGTTGTCTTGTCAAGTTTGAATATAGGCAACTAAGGGGCAGAAGTTACTCAACCCGGACTCTCTAGCACTAACGGTAGTGAAACCACAATTTTTCTGCGACTGATTTCATCCCTCCTGCATCTTCTGTACCTTCGTCATCATTCTTCGATTTCGGCAGTACGGTCGTTGCAAGTGAGCTGATCCTGCACGTAAACACCACCGGCCTGGGCGTTAATTCTGATAATGTCGGGCTGGACAACATCCAGTTCAGTCAGATCAGCGCCTTACCGGTACCTACTGCAGCCTGGCTGTTTGCCCGCGACAATGATTCGTGGCTGAATAATAACTAAGCCTCTACCAGCACTGCATCACATCATCCAGCGGAAAATGCATACCGGTATGCGGCGCTCTGTCGCCAAAATAGATCTCGACCATGGTAATGCCATGTTACCTATTGCGGCGATTGCATATGTTGACCCAAACGTGGAAAAACCAGCATTCGAAATGCTTATCCCCCCCATTTCTTGTTGTTGATAATGCGGTTGTAATGTGCAGATATAAAATTAGAAAAATGAGAGAATTTTAGAATCTATTTAGCTTATGGGAAAACAAAAATGATTATGCAAAACCTTCAAACATGTGCGTTTTGGTCTACGGCACGTATCGCTGCCATTTTAGGCACAGCTCTGTTTGCTATGGGTGCATCTAGCAATGCTGCAGAAATCAAGGTGGTGAAAGCAGAAACCGTTGGCATGTCGAGCGAACGGCTTGAACGTATTGGCGTCGGTATGCGTCGTTTGATCGACGCGAATAAAATTCCTGGCACTGTGACTCTGGTTGCACGACGGGGCAAAGTTGTTCATTTCGAGACAAACGGCATGCGCGATGTGGCGAAGTCGTTGCCCATGGAAAGAGACACCATCTTCCGCCTCAACTCTCAGACCAAGCCGGTCACAGGGGCGGCGGTAATGATGTTGTTTGAGGAAGGTCATTTTTTGCTTTCTGATCCTATATCAAAATATCTGCCTGAGTTTAAAGACATGGTCGTTTATGTGGGTACCAAAGACGGAAAAGTGCAGACAGAACCCGCACGCCCGATAACTATTCATCACCTTCTGACGCACACTTCTGGCATGACTTACAGTTTATTCCCAACACCTGTGGGGAAAATATATCGCGACGCATTTATTGACGCATCATCAGCACCAATTATTCAGACTGATCCACAAACGGGTAAGAGTTCCGTTCTGAGCGATGAAGACGACCCAGAGAGGCATGGCACATTGAAAGAATGGAGTGAAACGGTAGCCCAACTGCCGCTTGTTGCTCAACCGGGTACCGAATGGAATTATAGTGTCAGCATAGACGTGCTGGGCCGATTGCTCGAAGTCATCTCTGGGCAGACTTATCGGGACTTTTTGAAGTCAAGGCTGTTTGACCCGTTGGGAATGTTGGATACAGATTTCCATGTGCCTGAGGAAAAATTGTCGCGCTTTGCGACTAATTACGTACCTAACCCAAATGGTGGATTGGTAGCCATAGATGACGCCGCCAACAGCTATTACCGCAGTCCTCCTGCTATGGCCTTTGGCGGTTCCGGATTGGTGGGAACCGTTGGAGACTATTTAAAGTTTGCACAGATGCTGGCAAATAAGGGTGAATATGAAGGTCGACGGTATCTGGGCAACAAGACTGTCGAATTCATGATGCAAAATCATCTGCCTCCAGTATTTCCCGACGATCCGGTATCAAGTTTGAAGAAAGTTGTTGAGTTGTATGGTGGCTCCCCACAAGGACGCGCATGGGGCTTGGGTTTTGGTGTGGCGGGTTCTGTTGTCACCAATCCTGCAACTTATGGGTTGCCAGTATCAAAGGGTACATACAGTTGGGGCGGCGCTTCTACGACACATTTTTGGGTAGATCATGAGGAGCAATTGGTGATGCTTGTGCATACGCAATTATTGCCCGATGGCACCTACCCCGTGGCCGAGTTAATGCAGCTTTTAACCTATCAAGCGATCATTGACTAACCGCAAAAAGGGGTCAACGCACACCGTGTCGACCGGTATCGACTGGTTTTGCTACAAAGGGTCATCCATCGAGCGACTCGGTTCGGTAAACCATTTCGGACCCCCCGCGGTGATATAAGCGTGATCCTCGAGGCGTACACCGAATTCGCCGTAGCTGCAGATCATCGGTTCTATTGAAAAGCACATGC
>Ga0209251_1001982_pt1 | contig 14835 bp, 10 predicted proteins | sample SaaInlV_100m_DNA_6_FD_184665 | JGI IMG/M metagenome (GOLD analysis project Ga0209251, IMG submission 184665) | Marine microbial communities from expanding oxygen minimum zones in the Saanich Inlet - Saanich Inlet SI073_LV_10m_DNA (SPAdes) (version 2) | ecosystem: Environmental > Aquatic > Marine... | reverse complement strand
TCTCAACAAAAGCCAGTTGGTATGTTTTTAATTGGTAAGGGAATTAGAGAAGCAAATGTAACTTCTTCAACAAGTATTGGTCCTGGGACAAGGGCAAATATAAGCTCTTATCAAAACTCATTGATTCCTTCATTTGGCCAACCCTCTTGTGATGCATGTATAACTTCTAATTTACCGGGAACAAATAAATATACTCCTCTAATTCCAACGGGTAGAATTTCTGCTAGAACGCCGAACGAACTGCAAATTTATTTGAATAAAATAATTGAGTTTGACAATCAACAAAATCAGGAAGATGTGTATTCGACAAATACAAAAGATTGGCAAAAACAAATCCTTCATTTTTCTGGTGGAACTGAATCGGCTGAGCAAGTCCTCTTGCAAAATTTTTTAAATGGAATGGCAGAAACTGCAGAAGGAGATTTTTTTGCTGGTAACGTTGGACTGGTGGCAAAAGAAAATGACAATCCCATTAATCCAAATGAATTAGATGAGATTAAAAATAGAATTTCAGATGGTGTTTCTTTAATGAATTTTTTCGGTCATTTTACCACCTCGAGTAGTGGGTTTGATATCAATTTAGACGAGCCATCTACATGGAATAACCAGGGAAAATACCCTGTGTTAATCGCAAACTCTTGTTACAATGGAAATATTTTTCACAATTCTTTTTCTAATTCTGAATCATTTGTACTTACTCCTGATGCCGGGGTTATTGCTTATTTAGGAACGCTGAACTATGGGTTTATTGGGCCTCTTAATTCGTACTCAGATCAATTTTATAAAGAATTCAGTCAGAATAACTACGGAGGAACTATTGGTAGCCATATCAAAAACACAATTCTGGCTGGAGTTACGGATCTTAATAATCTTCAATCAGAATCTACCTACACACAAATGACGCTTCATGGAGACCCTATGATAAAGCTTAATTATCATAATTTACCCGAAATTGAATTGACAGATTCTCGTATTTCTTTTGGACCTGAAAATATTTCTTTGGCCACAGATTCTATTGAAATCAAAATCAAATTGAGAAATCTTGGAAAATCAATAACTGAAAACTTTAATGTGACTATTGAACGTGATTTCCCGAACAGCACAATTGATTCAATTTATATTATCAATGTAGAGGGTTTGAATTATGAAAAAAATCTTCAAATCAAGATACCGCTTCAGTCGAGTATAGGAATTGGACTTAATAAGTTCACCATAAAGGTCGATAGACCAGACTATATTCAAGAACAATATGATGAACTAATTAACAATCAGTCGGTTAAGAATTTTTTAATCAGTGTAGATGGTATAGAGCCCGTTTGGCCAGAAAATTTTGCCGTTGTTCCATCAGACACCATTATTCTCAGAGCATCTACGATAAATCCATTGGCCGGCGTTCAAAGTTATAAATTTGAAATAGATACAACTCAAGATTTTTCTAGTCCATTCACGAAGTTTATTTTACGAAATTCATCAGGTGGAGTTCTTTCAGCTGAAACTAACGATTGGGTTAATAGTTCTACTTTAAATGAGGAGCCTCTTCTCCTTGAGGATAGTATGGTCTATTTTTGGCGGGTTGTTTTGGTGGATAATGAGATGAATTGGAAGACAAGATCATTTCAATACATCAAGAATAAACGTGGTTGGGGGCAAGATGTGTTCGGTCAGTTTCAATCAAACTCTTACATTGGGATTTCTTTAAATGAAAACAATCAATTTAGGGATTTTGAGCCAATCCAATCTCAAATATCTTGTTTTGTTACATCATCACTACTTTCGTACATCCATCCAAATAATGCATGGTCACTCAATGGTATACAGCAGGACTATGATATTTGTACTGTCATACCAAAGTTTCATGTTGCAGTTATAGACAAGGCATCATTGACTCCGATGGAAACGAGATATACCTATTCAAATGGTACAGTTGTAAATCCTGATAATGATTTTGGAAATGCCAATGATAATGGCGGATGTGTAGGAAGGCCTATGAGGTTTTTTACATTTCACCAAAATAACCCAACTGAAATTGATGCTTTTCAAAATTTTGTCGAAAATGAAATTGCAAATGGCGATTATATTTTAATTTACTCTCCCATAAAGGCTCGATACGATTGGTGGTCCACCTATGATCCTGGTCTATTTGATACTTTTACCAATCTTGGTTCCGATAGTATTTCTCCAAGTCGGCCCAATCAGCCTTTTATATTCCTTACAAGAAAAGGGGATCCAAGTTTTGTTGTAGAGATTTTTTCTCAAAATGGAGAGGATATCATTATGGACACGATTATATCGGGAGCAGAGACCATTGGATTTGAATCTTCACCCATGATCGGACCTGTTTCAGATTGGGGAGAATTGCATTGGAAACAAAACCCTTTGGAAGTAGGGTCATCAGATTCGACCTCTTTAACACTGCAATTATTTGATAATGCGGGAATATATATATCTTCAATTGATACGCTTTTTACTTTACATGATTCCGTTATAAACTTATCAAATCTTGTAGATGGAAGTCAATTTCCGTTTATGAAATTAGCCGCTACTTATTCAGATGTTAGTACTCAAACTCCTGCTCAAATGGATTTTTGGCATGTACTGTACACACCCATTCCCGAGGCGGCAATTGACGCGAGTTCAGGATACACATGGTTGCCTAGTATGGATACGCTGCAGGAAGGTCAGGAGGGAAGCTTTGCAGTGGATGTTGTCAATATAAGTGATGTAGATATGGATTCGCTACTTGTTGAATATTACATATTGGATGAAAACCAGCAGATTCACCCTATTTCCTATCCAAGATCAGACTCTCTTCTTATAAACGGCATTTTACGGGATACAATTTCATTTGATACAAAAGGTTTAATCGGTAACAATTATTTTTGTGTTGATGTGAACCCCTATGTTGACCTTTCTTTGAATTTAACTGACCAACCCGAACAAACTCATCTTAATAATATATTACAAATTCCTTTTTCAGTCTCTGCAGAAAACATTAATCCCATTCTTGATGTCACATTTAATGGTATTCATATTCTAAATAAAGATATTGTTGCTCCTACAAGTGAAATATTAATAACATTAAACGATGAAAACCCTTATCTAATTTTAGATTCAGATTCAGATACTTCTTTGTTTGGTATTTATCTTACTGACCCCGACGGGATTCAGACTCGGGTACCCTTTTTGGATGGTTCAGGCAATACAATTATGCAATGGATTCCAGGTGATGAAAATAAAAATAAATTCAAAATTATTTATCCGGCATATTTTGAGAAATCTGGGGTATACTCAATTTTGGTTCAGGGCGAAGATAAATCTGGTAATTTATCGGGAGATTTTGATTACGAAATAGATTTTGAGGTCATCCATGAATCAATGATTACTCAGCTCATGAATTACCCGAATCCATTTTCTACGAGTACTCGATTCGTCTTTACCTTGACAGGTGATCAGATTCCTGATGATATTTTAATTCAAATCATGACCATTAGTGGTCGAGTGGTTAGAGAAATTACTGAAAGTGAATTGGGTGCCATTCAAATTGGAAGAAATATATCTGATTTTGCTTGGGATGGTAGAGATGCATTTGGAGATCAGCTTGCCAATGGGGTATATTTATATCGTGTCAAAGCTAAAATAGATGGTGTAGATATCAACTTGCTACAATCAGGTGCTGACAAATATTTCCACAAAGGGCTGGGGAAAATGTACCTTCTTAGATAGTTATACAAGAGGAATGAAGTGAATTAATCCTTTTAGTTCAATTGCTCTAGTGGTTCTCATAATTGTATTGTTTTTATTCGTTCCATATTTTGGAATCATATTAGATGGGGATGAGCTTCATAGTATCCTATTTTCATCTGGTAATAGAGAGTATTTTAATTCTGGGTACTCAGATTAATGAATCAAGATTTAACGGCGTTAGATTGGAAGATGATATAGGCGTATTTTACTACAAACAAGAATTAAAAGAATTTACAACTGAATATGGCTGTATCATCCACAAAATTTAGTTCTTCTCTCCAATCATCAAGCTTTGAGAAAATAATATTATTCATGTCCTCCATTTTGAGAGCGGCATATGATTGAGCTGTTTTAACAAGCAGCGGTACACCAAAAAATTCACCTTCGGTATTTTCGAGTTCAATTAACCCATCGGTATATAAAACAAAAGTAGAGTTTGGTTCCAATTCTATATTTCCAACATTTATTGATGGAATTTCATCTAACATTCCAAGACCAATACATCCTTTGTCAAGCATCATGACCTTCCTTCCGTTTAGAATGAAGGGGTGGTTATGTCCAGCATTTACATATTGCATTTTTCTTGTATATGCATTGTAGTGGGCTATAAAAAAGGTAATAAACTTTTCTCCTTTTGCACTCCGCATTACTTTTTTATTCAGTTCTTCAAGAAGAAAAGGCATTTCAAACCTCTGGTATTTAAACAGAGTTCTTATAGTCGCTTGAAAATTGGCCATAAGAAGAGCAGCACTGACTCCTTTTCCAGAAACATCAGCAATACAAATAATGTATTCATTATCTCCTAAGGGAATAAAGTCGTAATAGTCACCGCCTATGGCATGCCGGGGAATGTACTTTGCAGAGATATCCATTTTCCGGTTAGAAGGAAGATCTGAAGGGAACAACAGCTTTTGCATTTCCCGAGCAACTTCTAGTTCTTTTGATATTCTTTCCTTAATGATGTGCTGTTCACCAAGACGTTTGTTTTCAACAGCAACAGCAATAATATTCGTAAGCGTCTGAACAAAAGAAAAATAACTGGTTTCATTTTCACTATCTAGATTGCTCGCCAGAAGTAAGAAAGCGAGTGGTTTTTCCGAATGAAAAACTGGAATAATTACTTGAAACTGATGCAGTAATTTCGATTTTGACGACTCAATTATGGTAATCTCTTTGAAGCGATTAAATTCTTCATCGATGGTGTTTAAGTTGATCTTCCCTTTGTAACCAATTTTGACAGGGTTTTCCCAAGACTTTTGATTCATTAGTAATACAAACTTTGAAAATCCAAGCTGCTCCTTTAGAATAAAAGTGAAAATTTTCATGAGATGCTCAACAGGTGCATTCTCATTTATGGCATTTGTTATTTCGAGTAAAGAACGAAGTTTGATTTCTTTCACTTCATTTTGATATACCAAATCTTGTTCCCTCGTGGTATACATTTAGATGTTTTTTATTATTTCCGGGAGCTTTTGAAGTGCTGCCAATTCTTTTAATTTTTGAAATGATTCCTTACAAGGTGTGCCGAAATAAGTCTTATTGCCTTCGATACTTTTCGTGACTCCTGATTGGCCTAAAACAATTGCATTTTTCCCTATTTTAACATTACTTGCACATCCTACCTGTCCCCAAATCTTAACTTCATCTTCAATGGTTACACAACCTGAAATACCTGCACCGGAGGCGATAATGCAATTTTTACCTATCACAGTGTCATGACCAACATGCACTTGATTGTCTATTTTTGTTCCATGACCAATTACGGTTGAAGCAGAAACACCCTTGTCTATTGTGCATAAGGCACCAATTTCCACAAATGAATTTATTTTAACATTGCCAATGCTGTGCATCTGAATGTGTTTTTCCTTGGTTTGTTTGTAATAAAAGGCAGAATGTCCAATTACGGAGTTTGGACCAATTTTCACATGCTCACCAATACCCACATGGTCCATAATACAGACTCCTGAATATATTGTGGTATGTGCACCGATGGTTACATTTTCTCCAATATAGACATTTGGATAAATGACTGCGGTTGGATCGATCTTACTTGATTTTTGTGTCTCAGTAGGTTGTGACTCAGGAAACAACAATTTCGCAAGCTTATTGTAATCCTCAAAGGGATTGTCAGAAATAATGAGGGCTTTACCTACAGGAACTTCCACTTCCTTATCAATAATAATAGTATCTGCTAAGGAATTCAATGCACTCTTATAATATTTTGGATGGTCGACATAAATTAAATCTCCTTTTCCAACATTATGGATTTCATTTAGACCCGAAATAACATGGTTGTCAGCCCCAATGAACTTTCGATTTAAGATATTCGAGACTTCTTTAAGAGAGATTTTTTCCAATAAAACCATTGTATATTTCTTTTAATCAAAAATAGCAATTGGATGCATTTCAACGAATTCATAATTAAAGACTTATCACCTTTGGTTTGTTCAAAGTGATTTAATCTTTATTTTTTGATGATATATGAAAAGAATTATATAAATTTGCATTCCATTTTTGAAACAAGAATTATGAGAAAAGATATACATCCGGATGATTACAGATTAGTTGTTTTTAAAGACATGTCTAATGACTACTCCTTTTTATGCCCTTCATGTGCTCCAGCAAAAGAGAAAATTGAATGGGAAGATGGAAATGAATATCCTTTGATAAAACTAGACATTTCTCATAAATCTCATCCTTTCTTCACTGGTGTAGCTCAGTTTGTGGATACGGCTGGAAGAATTGATAAGTTCAAGAACAGACACGCAAGACACATCAAGAAATAATATCTTGATTGCAATATATTTAGAACCCTTGTTAAGCAAGGGTTTTTTTATTTCTTATACTTTGCAGTCGCCTTATTGATTCGATCATTCATCGATCGACCTAAACCTATCTGTGGAAAATTACAAATGAAAATTGCATCAAATTGTTTTTCATCCATATAATGCAAGGCGTGGTATAAATTTTTAGAAGCAATATTGAGGTCTGATTCTGGACTCAGTAAAAATTGATTTTCATTGGGAACATCATCAATTGTTTTGTTAAACCCTATGTAACCAAAGTTTGCAATGGTTTCTATTTTTGAAATGTCTCCAATATCATAAATGGGGGTTTGTGGTGCGTAATGGTAATTTACCATTCCACTTGTAATAGGTTGATCTGAAATTAAGTTATGATCATAAATAACTACTTTTCCCCCAATACAATCCTCTATTTCTTCAGTGGTAATAGCTCCTAATCTGTAAAGAATGGTTTTACCGTTTTCAAATCCTAAAATGGTTGACTCTATACCTTTTGAAGACATTCCTCCATCTAAAATATAGGGTATTGAACCAGAGAGCTGTTTGGATACATGCGCTGCCTTCGTAGGACTGACCCTGCCGTATAAATTTGCGCTTGGAGCTGCTAAGGGGAAGTCAAGTAATGCCAAAAGTTTTAAAGTGTCTGGGTGGTTTGGAATTCGTACTGCAATTTTTTGCTTACCTGAATTGACGGAATTTGGGATTTTCGCTGTTTTTTCCAATAATAGAGTTAACGGGCCAGGCCAAAATTCTTGTGCAATTTTTTTTGCTTCTGTGGGTATGTTACACACATATTTCGAAACACTATTCAAGTCTTTGAAATGAAGAATAAGAGGGTTTGAAAGGGGTCTCCTCTTGACTTTAAATATCTGAGAAACTGCGTCTTGGTCAAGTCCATTCGCAGCTAGTCCGTACACAGTTTCTGTAGGTATTGCGACCAATTGACCTTTATTTAATAGGTCGGCAGCTTCTTGTATGCTATGTCCAGTTTTCGTAATCACTTGTACAAAAATACATATTCCTAATAGCACATTAGAATATTCCATTTGATGTTAAAAATAATTCATTAATTACTAGCTGTATTTTTACAAGTATATGTATCTTTGTTTAGATTAATTCTAAATAAGATGTCGATAATAATCGCTGATAGTAATGATTTAACAAGGGTAGGATTGCGATCCATTTTATCTACACAAACTTCCATCTCTATTGTAGGAGAGGCTAGTGATGGTAATGAATTGATGAATCAGCTAAATTCATTCGATGTTTCAATGGTACTAATTGATTACACTTCTCCTGGATTCACAATTGATACAATCAGTGAAATCAGCAGTTTTAAAAAGGAAATTAAGTTCATTGCAATTACCCCGGAACAGAGTGCCCAAACACTTGTCGATGCTTTGAGGTCAGGAATTATGAGCTATGTCAAAAAAGATTGTGATTTATCAGAAATCGTAAATGCGGTACTTGAAACAAGAAAAGGTAACAAGTTCTTTTGCGGACAGATTCTTGAGACGATTCAAAAGGCACAAATTGACGTCAATGATTTGGATTTTGATTCATTTACTTGTGAAGCCGTTGTTTTGAGTGAAAGAGAGAATGAAATAATTGTCCTCATATCAGAAGGGTATACCAATAATAAAATTGCAGAGCTCTTATTTTTAAGTAACCACACAATTACCACCCATAGAAAAAACATTATGTCCAAACTTGGAGTGAAAAACACAGCGGGTATTGTGATGTATGCCGTTAAAACAAATCTGGTTTCACCAAACAAGTTTTTGTTTGCTCCATCGAGCTAAAGTCTCAATATGAGCTTCAGGTTAAAGCGCCTTTGGGTAAGGTAATTTGGAATAGAATAATACTTGCCACTAACGTCTTGAATCCATTGTTTAGATAAGACATTATTGATACCCAAAAGATTAAATATTTCAAGAGAAATCAAGGCCTGGGAAAAATTGTTTTTCCAAAATTTATGACGTGATTTGGACTTGCCTAAAAAGTCGTAAGACATTCCCAAATCTACTCTAAAATAAGATTTCATTCTAAGGGTGTCTTTATAGCGAGTTGGGTCAGGAGGACCGTAGGGTAGTCTTGTCCCAAACTGCATTCCCATTTGTACTGTAAAGCTTTCTAGTCCTGGCATTTGATCTTGAACCAAAGCTCCAAAATTAAAAAACTGATCGGTTGGGCGAGGGATGTATCCAGGGAAAATAGTAGCGCTATCTACAACCGTTTGATCTTCGCTAAACCCAAATATTATTCTTTCACCAGAGGCATTATAATATTCCATGTATTGATCATCTAGGATATCTTCTTTAGTAGAAAGAAAACCCAATTTAAAAAACGACTCAATACCTTTTACAAACTCACCATGAATATTCAAATCTAAACCATAAGCGTATGCAATGGCATTATTATCGGCATAATATCGGGTACGGACATTTTCAATTTGATAAGGATTAACATCCCACAAATACTTATAAAAGACCTCTCCTGTAAATTTGAAAGGCATTTCTCGTTGCCACATGTTAAAGAAGAAATCTGTTCCTGCAACGACATGAACTGATTTTTGGGCCTTGACGTCAGTTCTTAAGCTACCATCAAAGTATCTGAATTCTCTATAGAATGGCGGTTGATAATACATTCCAGAAGATAAACGATAAGAGATGTTTCTTTTGTAAATTTTATCGTTTTGTGCAATGTAGGCTTTGGGATAATAAATAAGTGCTGCTCTTGGGGTAAAATAAAGTTCTTCATTAACAGTTGTATATCCTCCGCGGGTTCCGACTGAAACTGCCCATTTAGAATTGGCTTCCGCAATGGTATCCGTACACCAAACTTTTGTCTTTTGTCCGTGTTCTCCAATTTTATAGGGTCGAGAAACAATGACATTCTTTTGGGTGCGAGACCAACTTGTATTGTATTGAATGAATCCAGTATATCTTTGATTATTTAAAGAAAGCTCTCCTTTAATCACCTCAAAAAGCTCAATTTCATTTGGGTTAGTTTGTGGCACACTGTATCCTGCAGAATCTATCATGCGCCATTCACTTAGGACATCATTAAACTGATCCATTTGAAACGAAACTCCCCATTTTAAATGTCTATTTTTAAATTTCAGTCTGGCCTGATCCGCATATCCATTAAAGAACTCATGTCGACCGTTGTGATATATATTAATGATATTGGCATTTAGTTTATTCCGTGCGTGATTCAGAAAGGTTCCAATTCCCAGTACTGCGATTGAATCACCGTATTCTTCCTTAGAAGGGTCTGTTTCTAGCTCATTAATAAAATATTGGCCTTGAATATCAAAATATTCTCTTTCGGTTGTTTGAAATGCGGTAGCATAAAAGTCGATGTCTGTTTTTTCATTGGCTTTCCATTTAAGAGATAGGCCCCCCATCATGGTTTCAAATTTGGTTTGTTCTTGGCCATCAAAATATATTTTAAAGGAGTAAGCTTCATTTGCTGTCCCAAAATCAGTTTCTGAAGTTTCTGGACTAAATCGATAATTATTTGATGAGTAATGCAGGAGCGTACTAAAAACCAGGTTGTCTTTAATATTAAAATTGGTTGAGATCTGGGCATCTGAAAACACCGGATTATACGATCCTTGTGTAGGTAGAGAATTCAACAAATAGCCGTTAGACCGATATCTCGCTCCGACTATATAATCGAATTTTTTTCCGATTTTTTGTTCTACATGCGCTTCCGCACCCAGCAAAGAAATCATTAACGAGGACTTAAACTCAGTCGGTTTTTTGTAAGTGATATCTAAGACTGAGCTCAATTTATCTCCATACTGAGCATCAAAACCTCCAGCTGAAAACCGAACAGATTCAACAAGAGAAGAATGGATAAAGCTCATGCCTTCTTGCTGACCACTGCGTGTCAGAAAAGGTCGATAGACTAAAAAACCATTTACATAGACCAAGTTTTCATCATAATTTCCACCTCTTACATTATAGTTTGTTGTAAGTTCGTTATTCGATGTTGCCGCTGTGGTTAAAACCAAGCTTCGCTCAATACTACCTGTTAATTTTTGGGCATCGACTAAAGGGAGCGTTTCTAATTCAAAGGGGTTCTCTCTTTCTTTGATTACTGTGACACTCTGTTGAACAAGGATAGGAAAAGAAATATTGGGGAAGTTTTTGAGTCCAGAAGATATATAGATGTCTTTTTTAATGGTAATTTCATTCGCCTGATAAACCATTTTTAAGGTGTCTTCTAATTGTACTATAAATTCATATTTCCCTTTAGAATCTGTGTAGTTTTCTTGAATAGGGGAAGTATTGATTTTTACAAATACATTTTCAATAGGGTTCCCTTTTTTATCGACACAAATACCCTCCAATTGTTTTTGTTGTCCAAAAACAAAAAATGAGAAAAACACGAAATATAGTAAAGTTCCTTTCAAGGGTGTAAAGTTAAAAGCATAACGATTTTAAAAGACATTTATTTTGATTAATTTTTATGAGAAGAATTTATTATATTTGTCGCCACGAAATGGTGGTTGTAGCTCAGTTGGTTAGAGCATCGGTTTGTGGTACCGAGGGTCGTGGGTTCGAGACCCATCTTCCACCCAAAAGCCCGGATAAAAGTCCGGGCTTTTTTTATTTTAATTCTTTTAGAAATTTTTCGGTGCTCTTACACAATTGTAAAAGAGGGTTTGGAAGCTCAGTTTGTGTCCAGGGATGTCTTGAGTCAAATACATGATCTGTCTTATCGATCACACATAAATTGGTTCTAGACCAATTCGCTAAGCGATTGCCATTGTTGATATCAACAGAGGTATCTTTTTCTCCGTGAGCTACAAAAATGGGTTTATCAATCGTACCACAAATGCGTTCGAGATCAAAAGTATGTTCATTTGTCATGTAGTCTGTGTACAAAGTGTATTTTTGAGGGAGTTCTTGCTGTGTTCTCCCGTTCTTAACGTATTTCACTCCGTTTGATTTCCATTTTTCAAGTTGTTCTCCTGTTGGAAACCTTTCTCCAATTGAAGCTATAGCAGCCCAGGTCGAGATACTTTGAATCTTTTTAATATGCTCTCCTGCAATTAAAGCTGTAGCGCCGCCTTTGGAGTGTCCAATTACATGTCCTTTCCAATGAGATACTTTTTCATCAATCCAACGAACCACCTGATTCAGATCTTCAAGTTCATGACTGAACGTGTTGTTTCCGAACGAGTCAGCATCAGGAAAATCAATACCATTTTCGACAGTTCCTCCTCCATGACTGATATTGAATTTGCAAAACCCATACCCCTTTTGCACAAAATAATCCATTACCAAATGCCAAGCTCCCCAATCTTTAAAACCCATGAACCCGTGAATAAATATGATGATTTCACCATTAAACTCTTCAGGGATTTCAAGATCAATTAAGCTTTTTCGGTTTTGAGCTCCAGTGTAAGTATCATTTTGAATTTTCATCATTATGAAACATATTCTTGTTTATGAACAAGCAAGTATTCTTTATTCTCTATTTCTCTATACCCCATGTCATAACAGAAAATATACTGAAGGCCTTTTTTCGTGGTGTAAATATTGGTGAAATAGTGAAAATTGAAACCAAGTTCAGCCAATTGAATCAAATGAACTTTAGATTTACCCTCTGGATTGAGTTGTGATAGGATACGTCTATTTTTTCTCAAAATACGGTTGATGTTTCTAACGGCTTTATTTGAATCTTCATTGAGCTTATTGTTGTACGTATTGCGACAATAGTCACAACAGAATTTTTGATCTTTACGACCAACAAGTTTTTCCTTGCACTCAAGGCATTGTCTTTTTGATTCAGACTTCATACATACAAGATTAACAAGAATTAACATGAAATACAATTCATTAAAAGGAGTGTTTCGGATTTTTGTTTTTAAATAGAAATCCTATGAGTGAGTTAAAAGCTTCAGAAAATAACGAAAGTGTAAATCCTGCTGACCATCTTCGAAAGTTGAATGATCAAATTGCTTTGGAAAAAATGGCAATTGAGCAGCTTAAAAAAGAGATTTCTAAAGTTATTATTGGTCAAGGAGAAATGATTGATTCATTAATTATTGCGCTCTTGACTGAGGGCCATGTTTTACTTGAAGGATTGCCCGGATTAGCCAAAACCTTAACGGTGAAAACTCTTTCTCAGGCTATGAGTCTTGATTTTAGTCGCATACAATTCACACCAGACTTATTGCCAGCAGACGTTACTGGAACTATGATTTATCAGCAAAAATCTGAAAGTTTTGCCGTTAGAAAGGGGCCACTATTTGCATCCTTTATTTTAGCGGATGAAATAAATAGAGCACCCGCTAAAGTTCAAAGCGCACTGCTCGAGGCTATGCAAGAACGTCAAGTAACGATTGGAGAAGAATCATTTAAATTACCGGATCCGTTTTTAGTCATGGCAACACAAAATCCAATTGAACAGGAAGGGACTTACAACCTCCCGGAAGCTCAGAAGGATCGTTTTATGATGAAAGTAAGTGTTGGTTATCCTTCGCCGGCTGAAGAAGCGTTAATCATTAGATCTAAAATACAGGGAAGTGAGACAGAAAAAGTAAAAAAGGCATTGACAAAAAAGGATGTTTTAAGATTGAAGGCCCTGGTTAAAGAAGTGTATTTGGACGAAAAAATTGAAAAATACATTGTTGATATCATTAATGAAACCAGAAATCCAAGTATTCCTGCTTTACAAGAATTGGCTCCTTATATTTCATACGGATCATCTCCTCGTGGAGGTATCAATTTGGCTTTGGCTTCAAAAGCAAGAGCATTTATGGAAGGAAGATCTTTTGTCACTCCTGATGACATCAAGGTTATGTCCATTAAGGTTTTAAACCATAGAATAGGTTTGACATATGAAGCCGAGGTGGATGAGTTAAACGCAGAAGATATTATTCATAAGATCGTTCAATACGTGGAGGTGCCTTGAATCTTAAAGAAATCATAAAATCAGTACGAAGAATTGAATTGAAGGCCAAAAGCTTTTCAAATCAAAATTTCTCGGGATTGGATCGAAGTGCTTCTAAAGGTTTGGGCATGAATTTTAGTGAGGTTCGGGAATACCAGTTGGGGGATGAAACTCGGTTTATTGACTGGAATGTAACTGCTCGTTACAACAACCCACACGTGAAGGTATTTGAGGAAGAACGAGAACATGTAAATATGTTTTTTATTGATGTTTCTGGCTCCCTAGACTTTGGTGCTGGTGAACGAACTAAAAAAAGAGTCATTGTTGAATTATTTGCTACTGTTGCATTTTCTTGTTCAATGAATCAAGATAAGATTGGTGCTGTTTTCTTTTCCGATGAGGTTGTTAAATATTTCATCCCAAAGAAAGGTAAAAAACATGTTTGGACCATGCTGAAATATTTAATTGAAAATGAGTTCAAGTCAAAATCTTCAGATCCATCAAGCGCTTTTGATTTTTTTCAAAAAACAAAATGGAAAAAATATAGAATGTTTCTGTTCAGTGATTTGTTGTTCTCTGATCCATTTCAGAGTATTTCAGCATTTAAAAAGACAAAATCCAAAAACCAGGCGTTCATAATTAGAGTTCATGATGAAATGGAAAACAAGCTACCTATAAAAGGGTTTTATCAACTTATTAATTCTGAGACGGGTTTGCGAACATGGGTTAATGGCTTCTCAACGAATGTCCAAAACTCAATGAGACGGACGAACGAAAAAAATGAATTGCTGTGGAAAGAGGAATGCAAGAGTGGTAAAATTCTTCTAACCTCAATATCAACTAGGTCAAACATCTACTCAAAATTGAACGGTTTTTTTTAGAAAGATGAGGGTTTACCTAAATATCATTTTACTTGTCATTTGCTTCCAAAGTTTTGGACAATCTTTAGACACTTATATTTCCGATAGCGAAGTGCGCGTTGGTGATATTTTTGAGTTGAAATATGTCATTACAAATACAGATAAATTTCCTGTATCAAATGATAAAGGAACTGTTTTTCCGTCTGTATTACTTACTTCTGACACCGTTCAAATCAAAAGTATCCCTTCTGTTGATGTAGTGTCTTTTACTGATTCCCTGATGCCTCTCAATGACTCGTTTCAAGTCACACGCACGTATCAATTGATCGTTTGGGATTCATGTGCCTTATCACTTATTGGCTTCGAATACAAGTATTTCGACTCTATTGTGAGATTTCCACCTGCCTATGTCAATGTATCTTATTATAGCGCAAAGGAAGGAATTGACCTTGTGGATATAAAAGAGAGATTTCATAATTGGAAGAATACAAATACTGAAAACAAGAATGCTAAGA
>Ga0209251_1001973_pt1 | contig 14923 bp, 18 predicted proteins | sample SaaInlV_100m_DNA_6_FD_184665 | JGI IMG/M metagenome (GOLD analysis project Ga0209251, IMG submission 184665) | Marine microbial communities from expanding oxygen minimum zones in the Saanich Inlet - Saanich Inlet SI073_LV_10m_DNA (SPAdes) (version 2) | ecosystem: Environmental > Aquatic > Marine... | reverse complement strand
TGGAAGGTGCAAGTCACTTCTCGCCAATTCGCATTGAGAGTCAAGGGGGCTCACTTCAGGGAGATGATCTCTTCCAACTCGGAGAAGAGTTGGTAGGCGTGAATCCACTGACAGTGCAAACGCTGATTGCTCAAGAGATCATTCGATTCCTCGAGCAACTTGAAGCGAAGTCTCCAACGGCAGCTGTGGGGCACTTCGATGTGGGAACAACCCGTTGGCATCGTTTAAATCGCAGCGCAGCCAGTCAGCTCACCGGCGATCTCTAGTAGCGCACGCGCGGATCAAGGGCGGCGACTAGAAGATCGACGGCAACGCTGACCAGCACCACGAGTGCAGCGATGACGACGACGATGCCCTGCACGACGGGGTAGTCCCGTTGGTTGATGGCTTCTTGCAGCCGTAAGGCGATGCCGGGCCATGAAAACGTCACTTCGATGAGTAGTGCGCCGCCAATGAGGGAGGCCACCGTGATGCCGGCAATGGTGAGGACGGGAAGCAGAGCATTTGGCAAGGCGTGATGCAAGATCACCTGGCGCTCGCTCAGTCCTCGGCTGCGGGCTGCTTCGACGTAGTCCCCTCGAAGGGTGCGTCGCAGGTTGAGCCTCAGTGCGGTGGTGAAAGTTCCACTCAGCAGTAGTGCCAGCGTTGCGGCTGGGAGCACAAGGTGTCGGATGCTTCCTGCGAAGGCCGGCCAATTCCCTGAAACAAGGCTGTCCCAAAGAAAGAAGCCGCTGCCTTCTGGTGGGAGCAGGCTGGGGGGAAAGCGGCCACCCACAGGGAACCAACCCAAGCTCACAGCGAAGATCAGCTGAATCATCATGGCCACCCAGAACGGGGGCAGTGCATAGGTGCCTAGTCCGTAGAGCCTCCCGCTGAAATCGATGCTTCCTTCCGGTCGAGCAATGCCGCTGAACCCAATACTGAGGCCAACAATGGCCGCAGCAATCAGGGCAATCACGCTCAATTCCAGGCTTGCGGGCAGGGTGTTCCCGATGATTTTGCTCACCGGTTCCTGGTTGATCAGAGCTTGCCCAAGATCGCCATGGACGAGCCCATTGAGATAACTCAAATATTGATCAAAGAGTGATTGATCCAAGCCCAGACGAGCCCGCATGGCGGCCTTGGCTGCAGCGGGGGCTCGGCTGCCAAGGACTGCATCCACCGGATCGCCGGGAGCAACGCGCAGGAGCAGAAACACCAGCGTGGCAATGAGCCACAGCATCAATGGTGCAAGCCCAAGGCGGGTCGCGCTGTAGCGGAACAGATCGCGAGCGCGTCCCATCAGTCATCCCCCTGTTTGTGGGAGACCCGTTGCAGTTGAGCAAGCCGAAGAAAGCCGCTGCGGTCGTATTCAGGTGGATTCAAGCTGCGTTGACTCCACGACCTGGGGGATTCGAGCCATACGGGGATGTATGCCGCTCCGTTAACGGTGAGCTTTTCAATGGTGTTCAGAACCTCCATGCGCGGCGTGCCCCGAAGTGAGTCGCTTTGTTGAAGGGCTTTTTGCAGTCCAGGTGCGCTCCAGAAACTTCCGCTGATGGCGGCTTCTCCATCCCGACAAACATGGCCTTCCACGTCTGAACAACTCAGCAAAGGATTGAGATAGGCCTCGGGGTCGGGATAGCTCCCGAGCCAATCGAGAATCACGGCCTTGAACGCCCCTTCCCCAAGCTGGCGGTACACGGTCGTTGATTCGACGCCATCGAGCTTGAGCACCATGCAATCAGCAAGATCCCGCTGCACTTGGGCTTGCCATGTCAGGGCCAACAGCTTGTCGGCGGGCACATTGGAGCGGAATGTGAGTGGAACTTCCAGTTGTGTTCCTTGGCAGTATCCCGACTGCCTCAGCAGTGTTTTGGCATGCGTGGGGTTGTGCTTTGGCCATGGGGCCACGCCTCCCCCGGGGAGGCTCGGTGGAATCAAGGCGCGCAATGGTCGACGTAATCCGTAGCTGACGCGCTCGCTTACTTCGTCGCGATCCAGACTCAAAGCAATGGCTTGCCGAAGGCGTTGATCGCTGAGAGGTGCGGCGTTACTCAACAGAGTGACGTAGCCGATTTCCATCGCTGGACCAACGGTTTCATTCAAGTCCCCTCGCTGCGCTTGCTGGTTCAAGGCATGGCGTTGATCTTCATCAATGGACGCTGAGAGGAGCACATCCACTTCGCCGCTGCGAAGAGCACCAAAGAGTGCGGTGGAGTTGCTGAGGCTGATCAGATCGAGACCGTTATTTCTTGGTGCTTCTCCCCAGTACTGCTCAAAGGGTTCAAGCCGTTGCTGTTTTTCGTTGAATTTGGTGAGGCGGTATGGCCCTGTGCCGACAAAATTGTCATGCAGAAAGCTGTCTTTGTGCTGGGCGTAGGCCCGAGGGGATAGGGGGGTGAGATTGATTGATGTGAGCAGTCCCTCTAGGGAGGTGGAGCGTCTGTTGAGCGTCAGCCTCAGGGTGTGAGGGGCTGCAACCTCCACCGCTTTGATCCGATCTCCAACCACGTAGCTCAGGGTTCCAATTCGGAGAAACCGGCGCAAGCTGAAGGCCATGGCTTCCGCATCAAAGCGGGTGCCGTCGTGAAAACGAACATCCGTTCTCAGCGGGATCGTGACGAGCCGACCATCGGCGCTGATCGTTGGTTTCGATGCTGCTAAGCGGGGTTGCAGGCTTCCGTCATCGTTCAGGCTGTAGAGCGGATCACCAATGGCGGTGAGCAACTGCAAGCTGTGAACAGTGCTGACTTGTGCCGGGTCAAGGGAGCTGATCGAACCTGCCGAAGCAACGGTGATGCGCTGGCTCGGGGTGGTTGGCTGACAACCGGCTTGAGTAAAAGCTGCCATGAACAAAGCAGCGGTTAAAAATATTGACGACCTGAGGGGTTGATTGTCTCGCTTCAAAGCGATGCTCAGGCAAAGACGAAACTATTGAACATCCCGTCAGCCCAAATTGCGGATTTGATTGAGGGAGATTTCAAAAACCGGAGATCCACCCTGCGGTTCAATCGGCCAACGACGCAGCCAGCAGCGGTCGTGATCTCCATCAATGCCAATCACTTGGTAGGTGTTCTCGTCGCGATCGAGATTGACGCAATCACCTTGATGAATACTCATCGCGTTCGGGGAGTCTTGGAGAAGACAGCCTTGATGAGGTGACGTCTGGGTGAGGTTCGGCATGAACCGTTAGATGCACGAATTAGCGTTTGCCAATCCCTGCAGCGAAACATATTTATATTTTGACGCATCGAAGGACCCTCGTGCAGGAGTGGGCACTCGGAGTTGGTTGGGACCTAGAGGCATCCCAGGTGGGCGGCAAGTCCCGAAACTTCTGGCAAGGCTTGGATCGATGTGAGCGCGTCTTCCATCTTTTTCTGGCTCACTTCGTGGGTGATCACAACGATTTCAGCACCGGCTTTGCTGGCGTTGAATTGAACGATCGATTGGATTGACACCCCACCATCTCCGAAGCAACCCCCAATGCGACCGATCACGCCGGGAGCATCCTGTGTGTGGAAGCGAACGTAATGGCGCTGACGAATCTCGCCTTGATCCACCAACACGCAACGCCGCCAGCTGCTCGCTGCAAGCAGGGGGTCCAAGCAATGGCTACCGCGGCTGGCCTGGCTGATTCCGGCGATGTTAAGGATGTCGGCCACCACGGCTGATGCGGTCGGTCCTGCTCCGGCCCCTGGTCCGTAAAACATCACGCGGCCGATGGGGTCACCTTCCACAAGGATGGCGTTGTTCACGCCGTTCACACCCGCCAACGGATGATCGTTTGGCACAAGTGTGGGTTGCACTCTGAGCGACAGCGGCAGTGGCTCCCCTGACTGCTTCATTCGTTCCGCCACTGCGAGCAATTTGACGCCATAGCCAAGTTGTTTGGCGTAATCCACATCTCGCCCTTGCAATTGGCTGATGCCAGCAGTGGGAATTGCACTGCGTTCGACGCTGCCTCCAAAGGCCAAATTCGCCAAAATCGCAATTTTGTCGGCGGCATCTAAACCATCCACATCGGCGGCTGGGTCTGCCTCTGCATACCCCAATTCTTGGGCATCTTTCAAAACGCTCTCGTAAGCAGCCCCTTCATCGGCCATCCGGGTGAGGATGTAGTTCGTCGTGCCATTGATGATTCCGCTGACCCGGTTGATCCGGTTCGCCCCCAGGGATTGCTTCAGGGGCTCAATGATCGGGATGCCTCCACCAACGGCGGCTTCGATGAGCACGTAGACCCCAGCTTTGGCGGCGGCGGCAGCAATTTCTTCGCCGTGACGCGCGATCACCGCCTTGTTGGCTGTGACGACGGATTTGCCGGTGGCGATGGCCTGCAAAATCAGGCTTCGAGCTGGCTCGATCCCACCGATCAATTCCACCACCACATCAACGGCAGGGTCGTTGACAACGTCGGATGGATCGGTTGTCAGGATCTCTTTGGGAAGCTCGATCGACCGTGGTCGGTTCAGGTCTCGAACCGCGACGCGTATGAGTTTCAGATCAGCGACAAGGGGATGTCGCTCATCCGGACTTTGCAGGATCGAAGCCACACCGCCGCCAACTGTTCCCAGCCCGAGCAGACCAATTCCGATCCTTGAACTCATTCCCCTTTAAACCCTTGGTGACTCGTCATTCGTCAACTCTATGAATCCATGGGGGCGGTGTTTGTATCAAGCTGGCTCGCTTGAGCTTGCATGGCCCGCAAAATATTGAGGAATCCGTTGGCACGGGATGGAGTCAAGCTGGTTTGGAGGCCCGTGGCCGCGATGAACGCAGGGTCGACGGCTTGCACCTCTTTTGGGCTTAGGCCATTGAGCCCCTGGATCAAGAGAGCCAACAATCCTTTGGTGATTAGAGCGTCGGAATCGCCTTGCCAGAGCATCACTCCGTCAGCGAGGGTGCCGCGTACGAAAACCTGCGACACACAGCCTTTCACTTTGATGTCGTCGGTTTGTTGATCGGTCGGGAAGGGCTCCAGTTTTTTCGCGAGCCAGAGCACGTACTCGTAGCGGCGTTTGGGGTCTGTTGTTCCGCCCAAGCGCTCCACCATCCGATCGAGGGCCTCACTGCCGGTACTGGTGGCCATACCGTTCGTCAGTTCTTACGACGTGGCACGCTAACCAGAAGGCCTAAAAGTACAAGGCTCACCGGTAGGGAAACCACCTCATCAAGCTTCACTTGTCCTGCCTGGACAGGCATTTCGAGGTAATCACGATGGCCAGGGCCACCGTCGATTTGCAGATCGACGACTCCATCTCGAACGCTGTCGAGATGGAGAGTCAGGCGACCGGCTTGATCGGTGCGACCCAATTCTTGGCCTGCGCTGCCATCGGCGTTGAGCAGACGGACCACGGCGCCTTTCGTTGGTTCTCCATTGGAGAAGCTGCTGCTGAGCTCAAGTTCTCCATTCAGATAATGAAGGGCACTTTCGATCTGATGGGCCTGGGTTGGGATCGCCCCGAGACCACCAAAGAGCAGTAGGGACGCCAAAAAACGAACCATGGTCTGCGCGCTTCAATGACGCTCATTATGCGCTGGGTCTCAACACCTGGCCAGGCCCCTTTTCGGTAATCCAACCGTTAAAAGGCACATCCCATGAATCCCGCGGTAAGGCAGAGGGGTGAACGCAGTTCGATGGCAGCACGACCCAGGCAGGAACGTTGGCCCAGGGAGGGTCTGAGCGCAATCGGTCGTAGTAGCCCCCGCCATACCCGAGGCGGATCCCGGATGAATCCACCGCAAGGGCTGGCACGAGCAACAGGCTGATCTCCTCTGCTCGAAGGTTGCTGCCGTTGGTTGGCGCGGGAATACCGCAGCCATCCTTTTCAAGGTCTTGGCCAGTCCAAGGTTTGTAATGCAAACAACCCTTGCCGTCGGCCTGGGGCAGGGCCATGGGATTGCGTAATTGTGTGCGCAGGGGGCGAAGGTCAACCTCGTTGGCGAGGGGCCAATACAAACCCACCACGGATGTTTCTGCGGTTGTACGACGAACGAATTGCAGTGCGGCTCCGCAGATCACTTCATGGACGGCCTGATTTGTTCGTCGAAGCTGCTGATAGTGGCGACGAAGGCTTGGTTTGTCGCGCATGGGTTCAGCCTCGGTGCTCTTCGGCAACAGTGATCAGCAACAGTGATCGACAACAGTGATCGACGAGTGCATGAAAAAGCGGACGCCCACGCCCGCGTTCTCTTTATACAAACAATTGTGGGGAAAGCATGCACTTCTCTCTCAAAGTCTTGGCTTCAGGAGAGGGTCCGATCCGATCCATTTTTGATAATCCTTAATCGTGATGTCTTTGGTGATCTGCTGGTGGGATGTCGTTGCACCACGATCGGATTTGGGTCCAAACAATCGACCTCTCCTTTTGGCTGCCGAACAATCGTTGTTTAGATGAATGGGAAGCATCGGATTCTGGAGAGCGGTGTCGAATGCGTGTGCTTGATCCAACCGATTACGACATCCCTGCGTGTTCTGCTTTGGGGATATGCAGTCCTAGGAGTGATGCATTGATGTTCCGAGGCTGTCTTTCGTGAATGTCGACCCCACGGCAACTGTTGCATGCAGTGATCGTCCCTGATCAGTGCGAGATGTTGTTGGTCACTACCCATAAAAAAGCCCTGTCGTGGAGACAGGGCAGCCATATTTGAAGGTTCGGCTATGCCGACTCAATCACTCTTCAACGCCTTCAGCGCCTTCGCTGTGCGTTGCGGCAGCACCAGTTGGGAGCAGACGAATCGCCTTCTTGCCCAGCTTGATTTCAAATTCATCACCGGGTTCCAGGTTCAACATGGCTGTGTAAGCCTTGCCGATCAGCAAGTTGCCGTTGCCTTGAACTTTTGCGATGTAGCTCAGTTTGCGGCCACCCTTGCCAATTGCAGCTCCACCACCGGTGAGATTTACTCCTTTAGCGTCGAGCAGAGCCTCGTAGAACGCAGTGAAGTTCAGGCGTTCGCTGCCATCCTTCTTTGTAGATACATATCCGCAAGCCCTTACCAAATCAGACTTTGAAACGTCGCCGAGATCTTTGACTTTTGCGAGAAGGTCTGAACCTGTAAGCATTGGTTTGGTGCTCATTGATAGCCAAAATATATTTGAATTACTCGTCACCTGTCAACAAATAGGCGGGGAAAAGCATCGCTTGATCCGTATGTCCGGATTGTTTTCTGCACCCTGTCTGCATTTGGTAAGCCGTTTTTGAAGTGGTGCATTGCTCTGTGCATCTTTTGCGCTGAAGCCATTCAGTTTCTGAAATCCGTCGATTTTTTGTTGATCGCTGCTCGATCTCTTTGGAGATGCGATCGCTAACCCTTTATTGGATATGGCCAAGGCTCTGATCTTGGTGGTGGGGATCTTGATCAATCCCCATCGTTTTGGGCCGTCTTGATGGCGTATGAGGCGACGTGTTTTGGAGCTGACGGATGCCACGAATGATGTGGGTATGTTGCTTCCTTTGCTCCCCATTTCAGCGTTGCTTCACCTGCACTTCCTGCGGAAGCTTCATCGTGGACATCCGTTTTTTCAAACTGTGTTCGGTGCGGAATTCAAGCGTCGTTAGGTTTTGATGAAGACCAACCGTTTGAGGGCAACTACGGGATATGAGCTACAACCAAGATGTGGTTTTTTTGTGCACGATCAAAGGAACTCTCAACGGACTTTTAAAGCAAGCCACCCGAGAAGACCTGAACGAGTTGCTCTCAACGGATGCGGGCCGTGAGCATTTTCTCAACAGGCTTGAGATCAAAGAGATGAATGAAATCGATGTGGTGGAAGCTGTTCAAGACGCAAGCCTCGACGATTGAAGCGGCAATCGATTCTTGGTTTGCCTTGCGGCGAATGGGGTTGCTGCTGATGCTTTGCGTCTATCGCTGAAACCATGCCGTTAGTGCCACGGCGAGGGCATCAGCCGCGTCATCGGGCCTAGGGGGATCGGTGAGGTTCAGCTCTCGCATCACCGCTTCGAGGACTTCATCCTTCTCGGCGTGGCCGAATCCGGCAAGGGCGAGCTTGATTTGCATGGGTGGGAATTCCACCGCGGGCACTTTGAAGCGCGCCAGGGTCATCATCACAACCCCTCGGGCCTGGACCACGCTGATTGTGGTGCTCGATCGGTAAAAAAAGAATTTTTCGACCGCGGCTAATTCCGGTCGCCAGGCACGGATCAGCTGACGGAGATCTGAGGCGATCACCACCATGCGATCTCCCTCCGAATACCCCGGCTCGGTGCGAATAATCCCGCAGTCGAGCATGCGTTGTTGGCCACCACTGGTGTCGATGACGCCATAGCCCACCCGAGCCAGGCCAGGGTCGATGCCGAGGATCCTCAAGTTGTTCTAAGCCGCGAGGGCCAGTTCGAAATCAGCGCGATCGCTTCCCTCGCTGCGTTCAAACACCTTGCAGAACATCTTCACAACCCGATCGCCAGAGTCCACCTGTTCCAGGGGATCTTTGCGGAGACGGTGGCGGAGACAACAGGAGGCAACACGTGCCACATCGTCTTCGCTCACGTCTGTTCTCCTTTCAAAAGCAGCCAGAGCGCGAGCGGCGCGGTTGGTCACGATGTCTCCCCGCAAGCCATCCACATCCAACTCTCCGCAGACGGCTGAAATGCGCAGACGGAGATCGTCGTCGATGGTCACCTGGTCGAGACGTTGTTGCGCTTCGACGACCCGTTGTTGAAGCGCCTCTTGATTGGCTTCAACGCCCGCGCTGAAGCTGTCGGGGTCGCTATCGAAGGCTGTGCGTTGATCCACCACCTGCACGCGAAGTTCTGGGTTGCGGACGGTGCGTACCTCCACGCTCATGCCAAAGCGATCAAGCAATTGAGGGCGCAGTTCTCCCTCTTCGGGGTTGCCCGAGCCAATCAACACAAAACGGGCTGGGTGGCGAACTGAAATTCCCTCACGCTCCACGGTGTTCCAGCCCGAAGCGGCGGAATCCAGCAAAACATCAACAAGATGATCGTCGAGGAGGTTCACCTCATCCACATAGAGCAAGCCGCGGTTGGCTTTGGCCAAGAGGCCTGGCTCAAAGGCCCGTACGCCTTCGCTAAGGGCTTTCTCAATATCAATGGTTCCGCAGAGTCGGTCTTCTGTGGCGCCTAGAGGCAGGTCCACCATCGGCACCTGCCGTTGCTCTGTGGCAACGGTTTCGTTGCGGATCAACCGTTCGCGCACCTCACTGCTTTGCAGGTCTGGATCGGTGGCGGAGCTGTTGTATGGGTCTCCAGCAACCACATCAATATCGGGCAGAAGGTCTGCCAGTGCACGGATCGTGGTGGATTTACCCGTGCCACGATCACCCATGATCATCACCCCACCAATACGCGGGTCGATCACGTTGAGGAGAAGCGCCAGCTTCATTTCCTCCTGACCGATCACCGCTGTGAAGGGGAAAACCCTGCGCTTCCGTGGTGCCGTCACAGCGATCTCTTCTCTCGAGGGAATTGTTTCACAGGCTGCACAGTCAGCACCTGGGGCGGGGTGGCATCGGCGGGATAGACCAGTCGTACGCCGACCTGTTTTTGCTCGCCGGGTTTGAGATTCACCTGGCCGAGGGACGGGCCCTGTTGCCCTTGGCGCAAGACAAGATGCACTGTTTGGCGTCCAAGCGGCTGACCGTCTGTCCCATCGAGCCCTCGGATCTGCAATGGGCCGCGGAACATCACGGGTCCATTGCGATCGCTGCGAAACCGGAGTGAATCGGCGGTTTTGTTGCCCTTCAGCGGGGAATCGAGGGACACCTGCAGCGTCACAGGTTTGGCGCTGTTATTCCGCAATGGCAGGCGGAGGTTGTATTCCACCCCGTAGTTGCCGTGGGCGGCCCAGGCGGTGCCGGGATAAAAAGCCTTGAGTTCTGCGGTTTGAACTTGCCCAGTGGCCAGGGTGCCGCGTTCGAGGCTGCTTATCGGCCAAGAGATGGGGCTTTGGGGGGCATCAAGCACCTTGCTGTCGGGATCTGTGATCTCGGCGTCCCAGCGACTTCCCAACTGGACACCACTCACCCGGGAATAAATCAGCTTGCCGCGGCTGCCGCGGGGGCTGGGCCGGTGCTCTTTTTTGCTGAGGGTTCCGCTACTAAGCATGGTGCGCCATGCCTGGTCTGTTGGCGGCTTCGACTCTTGACCGTGGCCCGCCAGGGTGGCGATGGCTACAGGGGCGGAGCTGTGGAGACGCAACTGAACATTCCGGCCGTTCAGTAGGGGATCAAGACCGGCGACGGGCATCGGCAGGCGAAGCAAGCGGGTGGGCTCTCCAGGCTTCAGGGTCCAGGTTTGATGGCTGAGTTCAGGGGCCGTTCGGCCAGCAAGAAGATCCCCGGCGACACGGCTACCAGGACCAGACGCAATCACACCTGTGGTTTCCCGCATGCGGCTGGGAAGAGGCAGGAAGGGAGATTCGGTTTGGCCTGGTTGGGTGGCCTGGGATAAGGAAGTGCTCCCTTCGAGCAGGGTGAGGGTGACGGGCTGATTGCCGAGGGGTGCTGCCAGAACCGCCAACCAGAGGGTGGACTCCGGACTGGTCTCAGCATCGCCGGCATAGACGTGATGGCTGAACAGATCAAAACGGCCGTTCAGGACAACGGGTAAGGCGGCGTCGCCGCCCTTAGGAAAGGTGGACAGCAGGATGCCATCGCTCGCAATCAGCTCTGGGTTGTTGTCGTTCACCATGAGCACTGCATCAAGGGCCCCGGGGAGTGGACGCACGGTTTGTTGACGCACCACAACCTCCGCCATGGCTGGCGTGGTTAGCCCGAGGAGGGCTGTTGACACCAAGACCCTTGCCACTCGGTTGCGAGCCATTTGGACCCTGGTTGCTGTGAACAAGCGGTTCAACGTCATGGTTTCGGTGGCGCTGGTTGTGGCTTGAGATGGGGAGCCATGGCCGCGGCAAGTTGGCGGATCATTTCGGTTGAGCGGGGGTCATTGAAGGGTCCCTTTACCAAAAAACCCGCTACAGCTCTACGGCCATCCGGCAGTTCAATTAAGCCGGCATCGGCGTAAGCAGTGCCAATGTCGCCGGTTTTGTTGAACACCCGATAACCCTTGCGAGCGAGGGCGGAGTCGGGGGCTCCTTGGGCGCCCCCGAGGCCTCGCATCAAGCCGGTGGGCAAAAGCGTGTTGGTCACGGAGGTGGCCATTACCTCGCGGAATAGATCGCGACTGCGTGGCGCAAGACTTTCGCCGCTATCAACCAGGGCAATGGTGCGGCTCAGATCGCGGGCGCTGGTGGTGTTGGTTCCATCAAGGTCTGGAAGCCAGTTGTTCACCACCGTGGACGGAAGGTCGAGTGCTTGGAAGCGAGCGTTGATGGCGTCTTGGCCTCCGGCCCTGGCAATCATCAAATTGGTGGCGGAATTGTCGCTCACCCGAATCATTTCAGTGGCTACTTCGTAAGTGGGGAAGCGACTTCCCAGGGGGCGCGAAGCCATCCATCCGGCACCGCCGCCCACCAGTTCTTTTGTGAGGGTCAGCGGTTCGTTCCACTGCAGCGTGCCCTGGTCGATCCGCTCGAGAACCGCCAGCAGGATGGGAGTTTTGATGGAGCTTGCGGCCGGCATGGGCCGGTTCGCATGCATTTGGGCAAAGCGACCGTTATCGAGGATGAGCATGTAAGCGCTCACCTGAAGATCTGGTTGGGTTGCGGCTTGTTGGATCCAACGCTGGGATAGCGCCGTGATTTCTTGTTGTGGAGCAAAGGGGTGTTGGGGGAGTCCCGTCTTGCTGAGGGGGGCGAGGGGAGTCGTTGCCACTGAGCTCTTGGACTGATTCGCATCTTTGGGTGAAATGCTTTCGATCCACGGCTGTTTCGCGAGCCACTCAGGCAGAGCTAATTGCTGCTGGTGCACTTGAGGGGCGAGCAATTTCAGGGCAGAACCACTGAGCACCCCGAGGCCGATTCCAATCAGAATCAAGCGGGTGATCAGGCGTGCGGGCCGTCCCCAGCCCGGGATCCGTCGAGATGGTCGGCTGCTGGTCAACCTGGCTGATGCCTATCGCTCGGCTGAGATTAGGGGCGGTGTGCGCGGATGGCCCAGCGCAGCTGACGAACCATGCCGCGGATCAAAGCAACTTCTTCCTTTCGAACGGTGGCGCGTTGCAACAGATCTCGCACTTTGCCCATGCGTGCATGGGCGGTGTGTTGCAACAAAAAACCTGCTTCCAGCAGTAAATCGGTGGCATCGTCCAGGAGATCCGTGAGGGCTGGTGCTGCTGCGGGATCCGGCCAAGCCATGTCGGGAGTTGGATCTGCGGTTTGCGGGGGGTTGAGGCTGGTGCCGAGTCGCGCCAGATCATGCAACACGATCCCCACGGAGTGGGAGAGATTGAGTGATGGGTAATCGGAACCGCTGTGAAGGGTCAACACCCTTTGGCAAAGCCGCAGTTCGTCGTTGGAAAGCCCCCGATCTTCGCGGCCGAACACCACGGCGATGGGACCGGGTTGGGGCTGCGCTGGGGTTGGCTTCGCGAGCAACCATGTGAGTGCGTCAGTAGGGGTATGCAAGGGGATGGTGCCGTGATCGATGCGCCCACAACTGGCCACGCTGCGGCGACAGTCCCCAATGGCTGAAAGAAGATTGGGGTAGAGCTTGGCGGTATGAAGCATCGAGCGGCCATGCACGGCCATCTGCAGGGAAGGTTCGCTGAGGTGATCACAGCGGGGAGCCACAAGCCGGAGCTCATCAACGTTGAAGTTGGCGCAGAGGCGGGCAACGCTGCCGATGTTGAGGGGCCCTGCCGGCTCCACCAGCACCACCACCACATTGTTCACAGCGTTGATGTCAAAAGGGGACGCTTAGAGACGGACGCTCTTTGAGACTGGCGACAGGGAGAACTCAAGACATGTCGTGCAAGTAAGCGATCAGATCGGCCATCGACTGCGGCTCGATTTGGAAGCTCGGCATGGGTGGTGTTTCACCGCTGATGATTTGGTGCACCAGCACGGGATCCTTGCGCTGATCTGTGATCCCAACAAGTTTGGGACCCACAAGGCCCTGACCGGCGAGGCCGTGGCAACCGGCGCAGTTGATGCGGAACAACTGTCCGCCATGTTCGGTGGAGCCTTGCAGATCCAGGCTGGCGCGGATGTAGGGATCTTGGCGGGCGTTGCCAAGCACCCAAAGCACGAGAACAACGCAAGCTGCTGCCGCCAAAACAACGAGGGCGGTGATGAGACCACGACCTCTTTCCGGCTGTTCAGCTGCAGTTGATGACGGCTCGATCACAATCCAGGGGTGTCGATGACAGAATTCTGGTCAATCTTGATAGGTGATGCGACGTCATGATCGAACCTCTGCTGTGCGGCATCGTTCTGGGTTTAATTCCAGTGACGCTTTTGGGTCTGTTTGTGGCGGCATGGAACCAGTATCGACGGGGTGGCAGCGCTCTGGGGGGCTGAGCATCAGCAGGCTGCTGATGCCGTATTTACGTTGATCGCGCACAGTCCAGTTCTGGTCTGTGGCAGGCGTTCGTCGGGAACGATGTTCACAAATTAAAAGACTGTCGTCGTGCAGCCAAGTGCCTTGGCTGAGTTGGCGGATCACTTGGTTGTAAAGATCCGCGTCGTAGGGGGGATCGAAATACACCAGGTCGAAAGCCGGTCCGGTCCAATTCCTTTGTAACCAATCCACCACGTCTTGGCGGATCACTTTGATCTGAGGATGGTCGGTGAGGCTGTTGCCCACGGTTTGCAGGTTTTTGCTGCAGATGCGAGCCGTGGCTGGGTGGTTTTCCACGGCAACAACCGCCTGCGCACCGTGTTGAAGGGCTTCACAGGCCATCACTCCGCTACCGCTACAGAGATCCAACCAGCGACAGCCATCGAGGCGAGGCCCAAGGATGTTCATTACCGCTTCGCGAACACGGGCCGTGGTGGGCCTTGTGTCATGGCCTGGTGGGCTTAACAGGCGGCGTCCGCCAGTGAGGCGTAGTTGGGCTGATCCCTTCAATGGACGGGTTCTGCACCTTGGTGCAACCAATGGATCCAGCGCTTCAGCATCGCTTCACCGGCGGATGAGGATTTTTCGGGATGAAATTGGCAGGCACCAATCCGTCCGCTCCACACCATGGCCGTCACAGCGGCGTTGCCGTAGTTGGCGGTGGCAGACAACACCGAACTGTTTCCGGGCACAGCGGCATAACTGTGAACGAAGTACACCCAAGGGGTGGGGTCGTCGCTGTGCAGAAGTGGGCAATTGCGTTCGATGTTGAGGGGTGCCCAACCCATGTGAGGAATTCGCTCGTTTGGGTGGATCCGGAGCCGTTCAACGGAACCTTGGAACAATCCCAGACCAGCATTATTTCCTTCATCGCTGCGTTCGAACAGCAGCTGAAGTCCTAGGCAAATGCCCAAGAGGGGCCTGTTGTTCTCGCCCCAATCTTTGAGATGGGGAACCAACCCTGTGGCTTGGAGGTTGTCGATCGCTGGATCGAAGGAACCAACCCCCGGAAGAATCAAGGCGTCGATCGTGGTGAGGTCCTCTGGACTGTGCACAGGAACTGCTGTTTCTCCAAGCCGTTCAAGGGCTTTCCCAACGGAGTGGAGGTTGCCCATGCCGTAATCGATGACACCGAGATTGAGGCTCAATCGATCAACCCTTTCGACGAGGCGAATGCCTCAGAGATACTTCGAAATTGTGCCTGAAAGGGTGGCTTTGGGAACAGCACCGACAACGGTGTCGACCTTCTGACCGCCTTTAAACACCATCAGAGTTGGGATGCTGCGAATCCCGTATTGGCTGGCCACGTTGGGGTTCTCATCGGTGTTGAGTTTGAACACCTTGATCTGACCTTCAAATTCTTTGGCAATTTCTTCAACGATGGGAGCCACCATCCGACAAGGACCACACCAAGGGGCCCAGAAGTCGACCAAAACCGGCACGTCGCTCTGGAGAACGTCCTGTTCGAAAGAAGCGTCGGTGACAGCGGCAGCGCTCGACATATAG
>Ga0209251_1001948_pt1 | contig 15042 bp, 10 predicted proteins | sample SaaInlV_100m_DNA_6_FD_184665 | JGI IMG/M metagenome (GOLD analysis project Ga0209251, IMG submission 184665) | Marine microbial communities from expanding oxygen minimum zones in the Saanich Inlet - Saanich Inlet SI073_LV_10m_DNA (SPAdes) (version 2) | ecosystem: Environmental > Aquatic > Marine... | reverse complement strand
GATGGAGGCGGGTGCCCACTTTGGGCACCAAACCCGTCGTTGGAACCCCAAGATGTCGCGCTACATCTATTGCGCGCGCAATGGTGTCCACATCATTGACTTGGTTAAAACCGCCGTATGCATGAACAATGCATACAAGTGGACCCGCTCTGCAGCGCGTAGCGGCAAACGTTTTCTGTTCGTTGGTACCAAAAAGCAGGCCTCTGAGGTGGTTGCTTTGGAAGCTGCCCGTTGTGGCGCGGCCTATGTCAACCAGCGTTGGTTGGGCGGCATGCTCACCAACTGGACCACGATGAAAGCGCGTATCGATCGTCTGAAAGACCTCGAACGCATGGAATCCAGTGGTGCCATTGCGATGCGCCCTAAAAAAGAGGGAGCTGTTCTCCGTCGGGAACTTGAGCGTCTTCAGAAATACCTCGGTGGTCTGAAGACCATGCGTCGTCTTCCTGACGTTGTTGTTTTGGTTGACCAGCGTCGGGAATCCAACGCCGTGCTTGAAGCCCGCAAACTGGACATCCCGTTGGTGTCGATGTTGGATACCAATTGCGATCCCGATCTCTGTGAGGTGCCGATCCCTTGCAACGACGATGCAGTCCGATCTGTTCAACTCGTTCTTGGTCGCTTGGCTGATGCGATCAATGAAGGCCGCCATGGCTCTAATGAGCAAAGAGGCGGAGACGATTACGAGGGTTAAGCCTTTCGTCCGCTAAGTTCTCGCCGCCGATCTGCCTTGCAGATTGGTGGCGATTCATGTTTCCTTTTTATCTCCCTTAAATCCGATGGCTGCCGTAACCGCAAAGCTTGTCAAAGAACTGCGCGACAAGACAGGCGCGGGAATGATGGACTGCAAGAAGGCTCTTGCAGCAACAGACGGTGATACCGACAAGGCTGTCGAGTGGCTGCGCCAAAAGGGCATTGCCAGCGCTGAGAAGAAATCTGGAAGGACCGCCGCAGAGGGATCGATCGGGAGCTACATCCACACCGGTGCTCGTGTGGGAGTGTTGATCGAAATCAACTGCGAAACAGACTTTGTTGCCCGTGGCGACATGTTCCAAGAGCTGCTTCGGGATGTGTCGATGCAAGTGGCAGCGTGTCCAAACGTGGAATACGTCACCACCGATGAGATCCCACCGGAGATCAGCGAGCGCGAGAAAGCGATTGAAATGGGTCGGGACGACCTAGAAGGCAAGCCCGAGAAGATGAAGGAAAAGATCGTTGAGGGTCGTATTGCCAAGCGCTTAAAAGAGCTGGCTCTGATGGAGCAGCCTTTCATCAAAGACAGTTCCATCACCGTCGCTGAATTGGTCAAGCAGGCCGCCGGCAAGATTGGTGAGAACGTCAAAGTGCGTCGATTCACCCGTTACACCCTCGGCGAGGGTATTGAAGTCGAAGACAACGACTTCGCCGCGGAAGTGGCGTCCATGCAGAACGCCGGCTGATCCCGGTGTCTGTTCCGGACATCAAGTCCGCCTACGACCCATCAGAACAGCTGGCACGCCTTCAACGGCAGTGCCGGCTCAGATCGGTTGCCATCTATCGGGATCAAGCGCTTTATCTGCAGGTGTTGCGCGACGAAGTGCAAGCTGCCACGCGCCAGGCGCTATTTAGTTTGTTGAGTGAGGTTGATCCGGCAAGGTTTAGTCGCCTAAGTGGCATCGAACGGAGCCGTTTTCACGCGGCGGTGCAGGACTTAACCAAGCGGTGCTCCGTTTTACTCACGGTGGAGCAACTTATGCATCTCGTCACCCAGATGAACGATGAACAGCGTCGTCAACAGGCGCATGCCAGTCGTGAGATGTTGCAAGGACTCTCCAAAAATATTCAGGAGACCAAAACAGCAACACAACAGGATCAAACTGACCCGCCGCGGTTGAATCGAGCCGATCCTGCAGGATCCGTTCATTTGAGTTTGGCGTCTCCACTGGGCTCTCCTCCTGTGGCACCGATGAACCCTTCTGATCAACCTCAGAGCGAAGCCAGCGATGAGTCAGAGGCCGTCATGCCTGGGGACGAGGACGACCAACAGCAGAGTTCTGATCTCGACGTCTTGCAATCGTTATTCCAGCTGGCTGGTGATGTCATGCAACCGTCAGGGCATGTTGAGGATTGGATGCTTGATGCACCGAGCAGTCCATCGTCGGAAGGGGACGATCATTTGCTCCCGACACGTCCTGATGCCTTGCTCCATTGGATGCAATCCATGGATTTGGCCCTCTCTCGGCGTCTGCGCAATTTGTCCCACGCCGTCAATGTTCAAATGTTGAGAGCGGGGCTAGCGCAAGCCCTTCTGCCCATCACCCTGTTGGAGGCCGTTCAGCGCGGACAAATGGAAACCCAGCCAACGGCTAGCAATGTTTTACGCATTCGGATGCCATTGGCCATGGGTGAGCTTGAGCCAGGAATGGATGTGTTTTCGATTTTGATTCGCACGAGTGAGTTGGAATTCGATAGTCATCGGTTGCGCCGTTGCCGCAACCGTTTACGCCAACACCATCACGATTTGACCAAAATGGTCGGACAGCAACGTCACTGGGAGCGTCGCTCCCTGGATCGCGAGGCCCGGACCCATTGGCAGACTCCACCCGATTCGACTCCACTCGATTCGACGGCACGCGACTCGAGATCAATGCCGACCGGGGACTGACGAGCGCTCAGCTAGCTCTGTTCCTTGGCTGGCTGCGACCACTGCAGCAGTCGTTGGGTTTGGAGGTGGATCGCGGTTTTCAAAATCTCCAAGGACGACAACAGCGATTTCACGAGTTCTTATCGCAACAGTTGTCGGCACCTCCGTCGATACCGATGCCCCGTGGCGCTGTGGAACGGATGGACCGGTTGCGCGACTCCTTTGATACGTATCCGCAGCTCACAGATGCCGCCCGTCGTCGGCTCGTCAGTGACGCCCGTCAGTGGTTGTACGAGTTACGCCATCGCTTGGAACCATCGGCTCCGATGGCACCACCGCGCTTAAAACTGCCAACCGCTTCCGGGTCACAACCAAGAGAAGGTCCCAGCCTTGATCTTGAGAGTCCGATCACTCGCATCAAAGGGGTGGGACCGAAGTTGGCCAGTCGCTTGGCCTCACTCAATTTGTTGCTGGTGAAAGATCTGTTGCGTCATTACCCCCGCGACCATGTCGATTACTCGGCGATGCGACGAATTGAGGCCTTAGTGGCAGGGGAAACAGCAACCATCGTGGCCACGATTCGCCGTTGCAATGGCTTTGTGAGCCCGCGCAATCCCAACCTCGCCATTCTTGAACTCCAGTTGCAGGACCCGACAGGACGGCTGAAGGTGACGCGTTTTCTCGCGGGGAAACGTTTTAGTTCGCAGGCCTACCTCAAAGGCCAACAACGCCTGTATCCAGCTGGAGCCAGCGTGGCTGTGAGCGGTCTTGTCAAAGACGGTGCCTATGGGCTGTCGTTTCAGGATCCGTTGATTGAGGTTCTCGAGAACCCCACCTCACCGGTCAAGTCGGCAAGCATTGGACGCCTGCTTCCGGTGTATGCCCTTACGGAGGGCGTGGGGGCCGATCGCTTTAGAAGCCTGATTGAGCAGGTGTTGCCCCTTACAGAGCAATGGATCGAACCTCTGCCTGAGCCACTACGGAAGACGTTTGGTCTTTTGTCGGTTTCAGAGGCATTGAAGGCGCTCCATGCTCCAAAGGATCGGACCACGCTGGACCGTGGTCGTCATCGTTTGGTCTTTGATGAGTTTCTGCTGTTGCAGCTGGGTTTGTTGAGGCGCCGCCAGGCGTTGCGCTCACGCCCTGGTCCTGAGCTTGGCCTTCTCCCCTCCAGTCAGGGACTTGTGCAGGATTTCAAGGATTTGCTGTCGTTCCAGTTCACTGATGCCCAACAGCGGGTGTTGCGCGAAATCGAAGCTGATTTGGCCCAGTCGAAACCCATGGCACGTCTGGTCCAAGGCGATGTGGGCTCTGGAAAAACGGTCGTTGCGATTGCGGCCCTACTCAGCACCATCGCGTCTGGGTGGCAGGGCGCCTTGATGGCACCTACCGAAGTCTTGGCCGAGCAGCACCATCGCAATCTGTGTCACTGGTTTCCTCAACTTCACATCACGGTTGAACTGCTCACGGGCTCAACGCCACGTCCGCGGCGGCGTCAGCTCCTCGACGACCTGGCCAGTGGCTCGTTGAAATTATTGGTGGGCACCCACGCTCTTTTGGAGGATCCCGTGGTGTTTGAACGCTTGGGACTTGTGGTGGTTGATGAGCAACATCGCTTTGGCGTTCATCAACGGGACCGATTGTTGAACAAAGGTCTGCAGCCGCATCTGCTCACGATGACGGCGACTCCAATTCCCAGAACCTTGGCACTGTCTGTCCATGGTGATTTAGATGTGAGCCAAATTGATGAATTACCGCCAGGACGAACGCCGATCAAAACGGCAATGCTGTCCGCGGGACAACGGGAGAAGGCCTATGCCTTGATCCGGGACGAAGTGTCGAAAGGTCAGCGCGCCTATGTGGTGCTGCCACTGGTGGAGGAATCCGAGAAATTGGAATTGCGTTCAGCGGTTGAAGTGCATGCCGAGTTGGTGTCGGAGGTGTTCCCAGATCTGCAGGTTGGGTTACTGCACGGTCGGTTAAGCAGTGTGGAAAAACAAGAAGTGCTCTCTTCGTTCTCGTCGGGTGCCTGTCAGGTGCTGGTGTCAACAACGGTCGTGGAAGTGGGGGTGGATGTTCCTGAGGCGAGCGTGATGATGATCGACCACGCGGAGCGGTTTGGTCTGGCGCAACTCCACCAGTTGCGTGGACGGGTGGGTCGTGGGGCGGCTGCCTCCCACTGCCTATTGATCAATGGCAGTTCCAATCCTTTGGCCCGTCAACGGCTCGATGTTTTGGTGCGATCCACCGATGGATTTGAAATTGCTGAAATGGATCTGAGGTTGCGTGGTCCTGGACAGGTGCTGGGAACGCGCCAATCCGGTTTGCCAGATTTGGCCTTGGCGAGCCTCGCCGATGATGCGGCGGTTTTGGAGGATGCTCGGACTGCAGCCCAGGATCTACTCCGCGATGATCCAAATCTTGAACGTTGCCCCAAACTTCGAGCCTTGCTCGATGATCAACAACGTCGCCTCAGTGGTGGCACACCATTGAATTAAATATCGTTCACTGGTTTAACTCAACCTTGGACATCCCAATCCCCAAATCTTCAGCCAATGCGTCCTTGGAGTGATCGTCCGATCCAAGATTGCTTGGAATCATTGGAATATCTACCGCCGCAATTGCTTCGGATTGAACCGCATCCCTATGCGTCTGTCGGAGCTCCCTATGGCCAAGGGAAGGACCCGTTTCGTTTGCGATCCGGTGTCGTCAGGCGCTTACTTCAGGCGCAGGATCTATTGCGTCAACGTGCCCCTGAGCTCTGTTTCGCAATCTTCGATGCATGGAGACCGATCAGCGTTCAGGCCTTCATGGTGAACTACACCATCGATCAGCTATGCCGAGAACGGGGTGTCGATCGCGAGGATCCTCGTCAAGAAGCTGACTTGCAGACTGTGGAATCTGAAGTTGGGCGCTTTTGGGCTCCACCGAGTCGAAATCCTCAGACCCCTCCCCCCCACAGCACCGGCGCTGCTGTGGATCTCACCCTTGCAACCGATGCTGGCGAGCTGCTGGCGATGGGCTCACCGATTGATGCCATTGGAGTTGTTTCAGAACCTGATTACTTCGCCAATACATCCGATCCAGCGGAGCAGCTGTTTCATCAACGGCGAGAACTTTTGCGCACGGTGATGGCGTCTGCCGGGTTTGCTCAACACCCAAATGAATGGTGGCACTATTCCTATGGAGACCAATTGTGGGCTTGGCGGAGTGGCGCCGAAGCAGCGATCTATTCGGAAGCAGGAAGCAATTCAGCAACCCCTTGATCGCCAAGTTTGTTGATGTGATCTCCAAAGCTCCGTCTCCCACCAGCTGCTTTCCAGCTCAGCAACAGTGGCTCAATGGTTTGCTCTAGATCCTTGAGTGGAAGCTTCTCCACGTAAGGGCGCGCCAGATTTTGCAAATTCGGGGTGCCGCCCAGCCAGAGCTGGTATTGATTCACCCCATTTCCCACCAAAGCAAGCTCAGCCATATACGGGCGTGCACAACCATTGGGGCAGCCAGTCATCCGCACCAGCAGGGATTTTTCAATCTCCAGACGTCTGAGCTGGGCATCGAGTCGATCCAACACATCGGGAAGAATCCGCTCGGATTCGGTAATAGCTAAACCGCATGTCGGCAGTGCTGGACAGGCAATCGCATGACGGGCCAAGGGTGCCGGCGACTCGGGTACATCAAAGCCAAGCTCAGCCAAAGCCGATCGAATCCCAGCGCGTTGTGCGGTTCCGATGTTGCAGAGCAACAGATCTTGGTTTGCCGTGAGCCTGATTTCCAGTTGATAGGTCTCAACGAGCTGCCGTAGCCCTTGCTTGAGCTTCCCTTCCAACCGGCCGCATAGCAGAGGTAGTCCCACAAACCAGAGCCCAGCCCGCTGACGGTGCCAACCCAAGTAGTCAAGGAGTTTGGGTTTGGGTTCATTGCGGAGTCCTGTGAGCTCACCCTTGAAATAATCCCGCTGCAACGTCTGGCGGAACCATTGAATTCCTTTGTCGTGCAGCAAATATTTCATCCGAGCGTGGGGTCGGATGACCCGGTCGCCATGGTCTCGCTGTAGCGCGAGGATCGACTGAACCACGTCTAAGACGTGTTCTGCTGCAACGTATCCGAGGGGATCAGCGATGCGAGCGAACGTTTCTTCCTTGTTGTGGGTGCGACCCATGCCACCGCCCACATAAACATTGCAACCTTTTAATTCTCCAGACGGATGGGTGAAGACCACCAATCCGATGTCTTGCGTGAGGAGATCGATGGAGTTGTCGCCGGGCACGGTGACGCCAACTTTGAATTTTCTTGGCAGGTAGGTGTCGCCGTAGAGAGGTTCAGCCTCACTTCCGGAGTAGACCCCGCCTTCCGATTGGCGTTGTCGCGCCTGGTTGACCGCCTTGGATGGTTTGAAGCGATAGCTGAGGTCGCCATCCACCCAAAGGTCGAGATACGACCCTTCAGCTGCTTCTGGGCTCAGCAGGTCGGCAATCTCGTCAGCTAACTGCCGGGCAGCTGGATAACCACCTTTTTCATAGGGGGCAGGGGGAGCCATCACATTTCTGTTGATGTCGCCACAGGCAGCAAGGGTGGATCCCAAGTTGCGCACGATGGTGCCGATTACCTCTTTCAGATCGGCTTTAGGAATCCCGTGCATCTGGAAGGCCTGACGGGTTGTGGCCCGAAGGGTTCCATCTCCAATTCGGTTGGAGAGCTCATCGAGGGCCAAAAACAATTGGGCAGGGATTCGACCACCAGGGCTGCGAAGCCGCAGCATCATTTGCCAGCTACGGATCTTGTCGGTTTTTCTGAGTTCTCGGTGGTGCTGCTGATAGCTGCCATGAAACTTCAGGAGCTGAACAGCGTCTTCGCTGAAGCGCACCTCATCGTTGCCTAGTTCCGTCAACAACGGCTCGCGCAGATGGTCGCTGTCGAGCTTGCGCTGCTCCGCTTTTGAGAGGCTGTTGGTTTGAGGTTCCGCCACGTCCACAGAGCCTTCTCTTGCTCAGATCAGGAGTTACTAACTGACCGTAGCGAAACGGCTTCCAATACAGTCGGCTTGGCTCATGTCCGTGTCGTGACAACAACGTTTCTTCTTGAAATCGGCACTGAAGAATTGCCGGCGGATTTTGCGCGTCAAGCGCTCGACCAACTCCGAGAACGGGTTCCGCACGACCTTGCTGAAGCACGGTTGAGCCATGGATCGATTTCGATCTTTGGAACCCCACGCCGATTAGTGGTGTCGATCCCCGACTTGGACGACCGTCAACCCGATCTTCGTGAAGAGCGAAAAGGCCCTCCGGTTGCTCAGGCTTTCAAAGATGGTGTTCCAGGCCCTGCAGCGATTGGCTTTGCCAAACGCTGCGGCATCGATGCATCACAGCTCGAGCAACGCGATACACCCAAAGGTCCGTGTGTCTTCGCCACTGTGTTGACGGCAGGGCGCGACGGTGTGTCCTTGCTTCGCGAGCTAATCCCAACGTGGATTGATGCACTGCAGGGCCGTCGCTTTATGCGATGGGGAACGGGGACCCAGCGCTTCAGTCGACCAATTCGTTGGTTGGTAGCGCTCCATGGCGACGATGTGATCAATGTGGAGATGCCTGGGGCAGACCCCGTGGTTCGAAGCGACCGCTACAGCCGCGGCCATCGTCTCTATGGCAACCAACAGTTGTGTATTGCGTCGGCGGATCAGTACGTCAAAACCCTTCAAAAGGCTGGCGTTTTGGTGGATCGCGACGAACGATCTCGTCTAATCCGAGCGTCGATTGATCAAGGGGCTGAAGCCGCAGAGGGGGAGGCCAACTGCCCGGACCGACTTTTTGAGGAACTCGTTGATCTTGTTGAAGATCCCCGGGTTTTGCAGGGGCAAATTGCGGAGCGATTTCTGCAATTACCCCCTGAGGTGATTTCCACCGTGATGCAAGCGCATCAGCGCTATGTGCCGTTGGAGATTCCAGGACTCGACCCAGACCCGTTGCGATTAACGGCCGAGGCGGTCCTGCGCCCTGAGTTTTTGTTGGTGGCGAATGGCCTTGAGCAGGCCTCGGCGTTGATTACCCGGGGGAATGAGCGGGTCTTAGGGGCCCGTCTTGCCGATGCTGAGTTTTTCCTCGAGGTTGATCGACGTCAGGCCAGTGCAACGCGTCGTGATGCTCTAAGCCGCGTCACGTTTGCCGAGGGGCTTGGCAGTCTTCGTGATCGTTGTGATCGGATTGAGCGCCTCACAAACCAGCTCTTAACAGACCTTGCGCTGTCGGATTCGGTTGCTACGGCGTCTCGTCGTGCGGCACATCTGTGCAAGCACGATCTTGTTAGTCAGATGGTGGGTGAATTCCCTGAACTTCAGGGGTTGATGGGAGGCAAATACCTACTGGAGGAAGGCGAATCGCGCGATGTGGCGCTGGCGGTTGTGGAGCACTACTTACCCCGGGGTGCAGGGGACGAATTGCCGAGCACTGATGCTGGTGCCGTTGTGGCCCTGGCTGAGCGATTTGAGCTGTTACTCAGCATTTTCGCTAAGGGGGAACGCCCCACTGGCTCATCCGATCCCTACGCCCTACGTCGGGCGGGCAACGGTGTGCTGCTCATTCTTTGGAATCAAGGCTGGAAACTCGATCTCAATGTCTTTCTTGCCAAGGCCGTTGAAGCCTGGAGAGAGCTTTTTCCAGCTTTTGCGGTGGACACAGCCCAACTGACCAGCGATCTTTCAGCCTTGTTGCGTCAGCGCATTACGTCGCAACTCGAAGACGATGGTTATGCCGCCGATTTGGTTCAGGCGGTGGCTGGCGACACCGTTTCGACGACGCGTCTGTTGCACGATCCCCTGGATGTGCGGGTTCGTATTCAACTGCTGCGCGGATTGAGAGATCAGGGTCGATTAACGGCAGTGCAAGCGGTGGTTCAGCGTGCTTCTCGGTTGGCTGAAAAGGGTGACCTACCTCTGGATGTGTTGTCCAGCACTGAAGTGGTGGACCCTTCGCGGTTTGAGTCGGCCAGTGAGAAGGGGCTGTTCGATGCCACCGAACGATTGAACCCCCTCGCTGAACGTGGTGCCTATCAAGAACTCTGTGACGTTCTTGTGGAATCCACACCGGCACTTGAGGCGTTCTTTGATGGTGACCAGAGTGTGATGGTGATGGCCGATGATCCGGCCCTTCGAATGAACCGACTCAATTTGCTCGGTGTGTTACGCAATCAAGCGGCTGTCTTTGCTCAATTCGAGTTGATTCAAAGCTGACGCTTTCGTTGGCAGCGGCGTCTCGGAAGGCTAACGAGGAGCTGCTGCATTTTTTTCGACATGACCGATCAAGAAAACGCATCAGGAACGGGCTCTCAGCAACAAGCTCCGGTCGTGATTCGTCAGGGTGGAAATGGATTGGGATCCATTGTGGCGGCGTTGATCATTGCCGGTGCGGCGATTTACGCCATCAATGTGTGGTCAACCACCAAAAAAGAAACTGCCCCAGGCAAGAACCTGGAGCAGGGAATCGAACGGCTGAAGAATGCCGCGGATCAAGCGATGGACCCTCGCCAGTGAGGTTGGAGGAAAGCTGGAGTTAATTCACTCCGGCTTTTTCTTTACTCTCTTGTTCTTTGGCTTGGGCTTTGATCTGTTGGGAGGCTTCCTCTGCGAGAAAATCACCATCAGAGCGACCCACTGCTGAAGGCACTGGCTTGTAAACCGGAGGAGCAAGCGCTTCTCCACGGAGCAAACTTCCCAGGGTGCGCAGCGTGAGTTTCACCTGTTGCCATGGATTCATCAGCACCACCCGCTTGTAGAGGTAGCTGTCAAAGGTGAGGCGTTGTACATCTTTGTCGTCGCACATTTCGACAAAGGCTTCCCGCGCTGCATCGTTCCGATAAAAAATGCGCTGCAAGATATCGAGAACTGCATAAGTAGCGCCGTATTTTCGATCCCAACGCTTGAGATAGGTGGATTTGATTTGCTTCTCCGTCGGGACGTTTGCACCGTTGTTGGAGATTTCAACAATCGCTTCCGCGCACATCCGGCCACTTTTGGCAGCGAAGTAGATCCCTTCTCCAGAACTTTTGGTGACGTATCCAGCGGCATCACCCACAAGAGCCATGCGTCCGACGACGCGGCGAGGCCGTGGATGCTCTGGGATTGGGTGAGCTTCAACCTTGATCACTTCACCTTTGAAGAGCCGTTTAGTGGCGCGTTCACGGATGCCCTTTTGCAAACCCTTAATCAGGCTTTGGTTTTGTTGCATCGTGCCGGTACCAACCGCCACGTGGTCGTATTTCGGGAACACCCAGGCATAGAAGTCTGGCGACACGTCTGTGCCGACGTACATCTCGGCGAGATCCTCGTAATAGGTCATCTCCTCAGGCGGAAGTTTGATCCGTTCCTGGAAAGCAATCGCCACGTTGTAATCACCGGCGTCCATCGCCTTCGCCACCCGTGAGTTGGCTCCATCGGCACCGACGATCAGATCTACATCGAGGGTTTTAGGCTCGCCTGTCGGACCGCCACCGCTGTAGTCGGCGTAATGGATGCAGTACGGCCCTTGACGATTTTTGCCGGTGTCGATTTTTTGCACCAGGCCATTGATCAACGTGGTGCCAAGGTCCGCCGCGCGGTTCCGTAAGAAGGCATCAAACACCTCCCTTCGGCACATGCCGATGTAGGCATTTTCGTCGTAACCGAGGGGATCGAGCTGAATATCCACCTCTCGATTGGAGGGGGAAATCATTTTCATGTTCCTCACCTTTCGATCGATGATCGAATCAGGGAGGTTGAATTCCTCAACCATGCAAAGCGGAATGGCACCACCACAGGGTTTGGCGTTGTCCAGTTTTCGCTCGAACAACCAAGTTTCGATCCCAGCCTTCGCGAGAATTTCCGCCGCGCAAGAACCACTTGGTCCTCCGCCAATCACTGCGACTCTCAACATCTCAGCAAAACTCCGCTGGTCTGTTTTTTAAAGCTACTACCGAGAAATCAACTTGTCTTGGTAGCACGGGCTTACACCCTTACGATCGAAACAACATGCATCAGCGCTGTGGTTCGGCCATCCTCTGCGCGACGCTCTGAGCGCGATGACATTCCCGTTGCACAACGCTCTCGACCGCCCCGTCAACGCAAACAAAACAGCGGGCTTGGTCTCTTGATGGGGTGTCTTTTCGTTGGCGGTGGGAGTGTTCTGGCCGTGATGGTGGCTCCACAGTTGTTGATGGGTATGGCCCCAAGTGAACCGTTTGAAATTCGTGGATTCCGTGAACGGCCCGATGCAGATGGTCGGTTGCTTGGTCACTTCCCTTACCGCGAGGCGTTAATTGAAGAGCTGATTGTTTTTCAACCCGGCGTGGAATTGCATGTTGATACGGCAGCGGCATTGAATTCGATGATGAATGCCGCCATTTCTGATGGTGTTGATCTTCGTTTGCTCAGCGGATATCGCTCTCAAGCACTTCAGGAATCAATCTTTTTCGATGTGGCATCGGAACGCAATCAAACGCCTGAAGAGCGTGCGCAGGTTTCAGCTCCCCCTGGGTATTCCGAACACAGCACTGGTTATGCGATCGATCTCGGCGATGGGGAGGCTCAAGAAACCAACTTGTCCACGCAATTCCAAAACACCCAAGCTTTCCGATGGCTTCAAGATCACGCTGCTCGTTATCACTTCGTTCTCTCGTTTCCCGATGGAAACGATCAAGGGGTGATGTATGAGCCGTGGCATTGGCGATATGAAGGCTCCGCAGACGCACTGCGTCAATTTGAAGCTGCTCGTCGCTACTCCCGTCCTCGCCCGTGAATTCTCCTGAGCTGTTGTCTCCAGCTGGCGACTGGGCTGCTCTTAAAGCGGCTGTTGCATCCGGCGCCGACGCGGTCTACTTCGGCGTTGATGCCTTCAACGCAAGACAGCGCGCCGAAAACTTTCGTTTGGAAGAACTGCCGCAAATAATGCATTGGCTGCATCAGCGCGGTGTGCGGGGCTTCCTCACCTTCAACGTGCTGGTGTTTAGCGATGAGCTGGAGTCGGCGGCCCAGTTGCTCCTTGCCGCAGATCAAGCCGGTGTTGATGCGGTGATTGTTCAAGACGTTGGCCTTTGCCGATTAGCCCAACGGTTGGTGCCGCGATTAACCCTGCATGGTTCGACGCAGATGTCGATCACCAGTGCCGCGGGAGTGGCCCAAGCCGCTGCTTTGGGTTGTGAACGGGTTGTCTTGGCTCGTGAGCTGTCTTTGCAGGATCTTGAGCGGCTTCAAAATCAGCTCACCCAGAGGCATTTGCAAATCCCTTTGGAAGTGTTTGTGCATGGCGCGTTGTGTGTGGCCTACTCGGGCCAGTGCCTCACGAGTGAATCGTTGGGGCAACGCAGTGCCAACCGTGGTGAATGCGCCCAAGCCTGCCGCCTTCCCTATGAAATGGTCGTGGATGGCACGTCTCATTCCCTTGAAGATCAGCGTTATTTGCTGTCCCCACAGGATCTTGCCGCCTGGGAACTGCTTCCTGATTTGCAGCGCATTGGTATCGCCAGTCTCAAGATTGAGGGTCGCTTAAAAGACGCCACCTATGTCGCTGCAGTGACGGAGGCTTACCGCAACCGGCTGGATCAGCAGGAAGACGACCCTTCCGAGGTGCGAAGACAATTGGAGCTTGCCTTTTCCCGCGGTTTGTCCACCGGATGGTTGAGGGGGGTTAACCATCGTCAATTGGTTCATGGGCGTTGGAGCAAGAAGCGAGGCCCGTTGGTGGGGCAACTTTTGGGCGTTGAGCGGGGGGGATGGCTTCAAATTCGAAGTCGTGAGCGGATTCGGCCAGGCCAAGGCGTTGTTTTGGAGGTGCTGTCGTCTGATCCGTTAACTCCACCCCGTGAGATTGGAGGCCGTGTGATGGCCTGTGAGCAGATCGGTCGAGAGCGCTTGAAACTTCGTTTAGGACCGCACCGTCTTGAGACCGAAGCGCTGAGGGCTGGCGCATCGGTATGGCTAACAAGCGATCCGGCTTGGCAAGCCCAGTGGCAACGAGCCTCCCGTCGCGTTGTCGAGCCCGTATCCACCCCTTTGGTGGTTGCGGTGGTTGGTGCGGTGGATCAGCCCCTAACGATTGAGGTCCTGCAACCGAGCACCGCAGGACTCAGCGTGAAAAGCGCGATGCCTCTTCAAGTCGCAAGCCAACGGCCACTGGATCACCAGCGACTGACTGAGCAACTGGGACGGCTTGGGGGCACGGCTTGGCGGCTAGAGCGCCTTGAGCTTCATCTGGAAGGGGATCTCTTCTTGCCCGTAGCTGAACTGAATCGGATGCGTCGTCAACTGCTGGATTCGCTTGAAACTCTCGCAGAAGCTGAGGAGGCCCCAACGGCAGATCCTGCGGTGCCTTTGGACAGTGGGCTGAATGTGCATGACGTCCTCGTCCCGATGCTCAGCTCCCTGGCGGGCTCTTCCACCCCTGTTAACCCTGTGGATCCTCAGGCGCCAGGTTTGGTGGTGCTCGTGCGCAGTCTTCAGCAGCTCAAGGCCCTTAAGGACTTGCCTACGTCAGTGGCTCCCATTCGATCGGTGGTTGCAGACCTTGAGCATCCGCGTGATTTGCGTGAAGCCGTTGCCATCGCACGTGGGCATTGGCCAGAAGGGATTTGGCTCGCCGGTTCCCGTGTCACACGCCCCAATGAACGGTGGACTTTGGAACCCTTAATTCGAGCCCGACCCGATGGCTTTCTGGTTCGCAATGCCGATCAACTGGAAACCTTGTGTCCACTAGCACCTTGTATCGGTGATTTCTCCTTGAACGTCGCCAATCCCCTGGCGATGTCTTGGTATCGCGAGCATTGGGGTCTGAAACGCCTGACAGCGAGTTACGACCTCAATTTGCAGCAATTGCTTGATTTGACCTCCCATGTCGATGCATCGGCGCTGGAAATCACGCTCCACCAGCACATGCCCTTGTTCCACATGGAGCACTGCTTGTTTTGCGCCTTCCTTTCCGATGGACATGACCACACAGATTGCGGTCGTCCCTGCGAGACGCACACGGTGACATTGAGGGATCGCAGCGGCGTTGAACATCCGCTTCGCGCTGATTTGGGATGCCGCAACACCCTGTTTAACGGCACGGCCCAGACAGGGGTTGAGGCTCTCCCCGTCTTAAGAAAAGCAGGTGTGACCTCTTTTCGTCTCGAGTTATTGGATGAGGATGCTGAGTCGACGCTGAGGCGTGTGCATCTTTATGCCGATGCGTTGGCGGGTCGACTCGCTTCTAAAGACGTTTGGCGCCAGGAACGGATCCACAACCAACTTGGCGTCACGCGAGGGAGCCTGTTGGTGAAGGGGCCGGAAAAGACCAGTCGCGTCTCACGTTGAGATAACCTTTCGCAGCGCCGTCGTGGCGTTCTTCACAATTCCTGACGAATATCCCGTATGAGCGCCCAGCAAAAGGCGATTCGCAATATCGCGATCATCGCCCACG
>Ga0209251_1001942_pt1 | contig 15077 bp, 4 predicted proteins | sample SaaInlV_100m_DNA_6_FD_184665 | JGI IMG/M metagenome (GOLD analysis project Ga0209251, IMG submission 184665) | Marine microbial communities from expanding oxygen minimum zones in the Saanich Inlet - Saanich Inlet SI073_LV_10m_DNA (SPAdes) (version 2) | ecosystem: Environmental > Aquatic > Marine... | reverse complement strand
CCCCCGCCCCCAGTTCGGCCGAGGTTCGCGCCATGCGCAAGAAAATCGCCGATCTGAAGAACCCTCCCAAGCGCCCGTCCGGCGCGGACATGCGCGCGGAGCTCACGAAGCTGCAGGCGGAGAACACCGCGCTTCTTCAGCTCAAGGAGCTCGAGATCGAGAACCTCAAGCTCAAGGGTATGAGCCAGGCGGACATCAAGAAGAAGGAGGATGAGATGGTGGCTCTCAAGATGAAGCAGGTGGAGCTTCAGAGGGTCGTGGCCATGGCTGGCCAAGGCCAGGCGGCTGCCCCGGCCCAGGCTCAGGCGCCGCCGGTTGACCCCGCCGTGCAGGCGGCGGAGCAAGCCAAGGCCGAGGCCGAGCGCATCGAGAAAGTGGCCGCGAACGCGTCCGCGCAGCAGAACGCCGCCGCCGCCGCGCAGGCTGCGGAGGCGGATGCTGCCGCCGCGCAGGCTGAGGCGGCCGCCGCCCACGCGGCGGCTGAACAGGCGCAGCAACACGCCAAGGCCCAGGCGGAAGCCAACGCCGCCGCCGCTGCCGCGAACGCCGAGGCGGCTGCCGCTGCCGCGGAACTCGCCGCGGCCCAGGCTGAAGCGCAGAGAGTCGCGAGGGCTAGAGCTGATGCTGAGGCTGCCGCTGCCGCGAAGCAGGCTGCCGAGCGCAAAGCCGCCGAGGCGGCGGCCGCCGCCAAGGCGGCGAAGGAGTTTGCCTCGGAGGACGAGGCGGAAGCCGCCAGGCTCGTTCAAGCGATGAACGCGGCCGCGGAAGAAGAGGAGAGGGAGCTCGTCACCGTGAACGTCGGACAGGCGCCCGCGGAGATGACTGCCGAAGAGCGCTTCGAGGCTGAGGCGCTCGCCTTCTCCGAGGTCGGCTCGGTTGAAGACCACCGCAAGAAGGAGGCGGAGGAGCGCGCCATCGCCGCCGCCAAGGCGGAGGCCGCGGCGGCCGAAGCCGCCGCCAAACAGGTCGAGGCTGCCGCCAAGGCCGAAGCCGAGGCCGCCGCTGCCGCCGCCTCCGAGGCTGCCCGGAACGCCGACGCCATCGCCCACGCCGAGGGCGAGTACATGGGAAGAGCCGAGGTTGCCGCCAAGGCTGAGGCGGACGCCAAGGCGGCGTTGGACCTCAAGGCGAAGGCCATTGCCGACGCCAAGTCGAAGGCTCTCGAGGCGGCCAAGGCCGAGCTTGCGCGCCTCCAGGTGGTCAACAAGGTTGAGATTGAGTCCAAGACTCGCGCGAGAGCCCCCGTCTCGCAGACGCTCCTGCTCGGTGCCCAGGCTAAGGCCAAGGCCGCGGCGGACTCCATCGCCATTGCCCAGGCCGCCACCGAGATGGCTGCCGCCTCCGAGGCGTCGGCCGTCGCCGAGAGGCTCGCCCTCGAGTCTGCCGTCGCCGTCATCAAGACCATCGAGACCGCCGAGGAGAAGGCCATCGTCGCCCGCACGACCGCCAACCACGCCGCGGAGGCGAAGATTGCTCTCGATATCTTCTCCGCCACCGACAAGGAAGCTTTCACCCAGCTCGCGCAAGAGGCGACTAATGCCAAGTACGAGGCGGACATGGCGGCGTCCGAGAAGGCCCAGGCGGACAAGGCGGCTGCCGAGAAGGCTGCGGCTGATCGCGCCATCTCCGCGCAGGCGGCCGCCGAGAAGGCTGCTGTCGACAAGGCTGCCGCCGAGACTGCGGCGCACAAGGCCATCGCCGACGACGCCGAGGCGAAGGAAGCTGCCGCCGAAGAAGCCGCCGCCGCCAAGGCTGCGGCTGAAGAAGCTGAAGCTATCGCCAGGGCGGAGGCTGAGGCTGCCGCCATCAAGAAGGCGAAGGAGGAAGCCGAGGCTGCGGAGAAGGCGGCGAGAGCCGAGAAGCTCGAGAAGCTCAAGAACAAGGCTAAGGAGGATCCCGAAGGCGCGTACTACGAGATCGACAAGATGGTCCGCAGCGGCGACGGTAACACCGAGGACTGGGAGGAAGCCAAGCGCCAGGCTGATGAGGCTGTTGGGAACCTGCTCGGCGTCGTCAAGTCTGGGGTGACCCCCACGCCCGGCGACGTGTGGATGATCGAACCCATGGTTCCCGTGCGTGGTGGCAAGATGACCGTGTACTACAACGCCGCCGCGACGTGCCTCGCCGGCGTCAAGCAGTACGGGGCTATTACCCTCAACTCCGGGTGCAACAACTGGGAGGAACCCGAGGCGACCGTCATGAAGGAGGTGAAGGGCAGGTTCAAGGTCAACGGCAAGCCCATCAAGGCGATGAAGGGCTCTTGGTGGCAGAAGGCCGAGATCGAGGTCCCCGAATCGGCGTTTGTCATGGACATGGTCTTCAGCGACGGCGGACACCAGTATGACAACAACAACCGCGCCGATTTCCACGCCGCCGTCGAGGGCGCCGAGGAAACGCTGGAACAGAACCGCTGGCAGCGCGCCGCCGAGCTGTACTACCAGCTCGTCGAGGATCGCGTGATTCGCGAGGAGAAGGCGAAGATTCGCAACGAGCGCCGCGCCGTTCTCAGGAAGAAGTCCAAGGCAGCGGCTGCTGAGGTGACCCGCAAGCAGCGCGAGCACGTCCTGTACGTTGATCCTCCTGAGCCTCGCGCGGGCCAGACCGTCCGTGTGCACTACAACCCCAGCAACACCAACTTGGCCACCGCCAACGAGGTGTACATCATCGGCGGCTGGAACAGGTGGACGCACGCCGAGACCATTGGCCCCATCAAGATGGAACCCAACGAGCAGGGCGGGCAGCACGTCTCGTGCGAGTTCACCGTGCCCGCGGATGCGTACAAGATGGACTTTGTCTTCGCCAGCAAGCCCAACGGCAAGGGTATCTTCGACAACAACAACCGTCTGGACTACCACGTCTCCATCAATGGTGGCGTTGACGGCGCCACCGGCGAGCCGATGAAGGAGCCCCCGCTGCACGTAGTGAGCATCAGCGTCGAGATGGCGCCCATCGCCAAGGTTGGCGGTTTGGGCGACGTCGTGACGTCTCTGGCGCGCGCCACGAAGGAAGAGGGTCACAAGGTTGAGGTGATCCTCCCTAAGTACGACACTTTGGATTACAGCGCCATCGAGAATTTCACCGAGGTCACTGGCTTCAGCTGGGGCATGACGTACAACCGCGTGTACCACGGCCTCGTGGAGGGCGTGGACACGTACTTCATCGACCCCGAGAACGGCATGTTCCAGGTCGGCATGATTTACGGCACCGACTACCTCGAGATTCCGCTCACGGACGCCGAGCGCTTCGGCTTCTTCAGCAAGGCGGCGCTCGAGTTCTTGCTCCAAAGCAAGAGAAACCCCGACATCATTCATTGCCACGATTGGCAGACTGCGCCCTGCGCGAAGTCGTACTGGGAGGACTACAACGCCTACGGGTTGAACAACCCGCGCGTGGTGTTCACCATCCACAACCTGAACTACGGCGCCGATCTCATCAAGGAGGCGATGACGTACTCGCAGGCGAGCACGACCGTGTCTCGCACCTACCGTGAAGAGATTGCCACCCACGGATCTATCATGGATAACCTTCCCAAGTTCCACGGTGTGGTCAACGGCATTGACCCCGACATTTGGGATCCCGCCAACGACGACTTCCTGCCCCGCTACTACGACGAGACTGAGGTCGTGGCGGGCAAGGCGGCGGCGCGCGAGGCGTTGTGCTCGTACAGCAACATCCCGAACAAGGATCAGGCTCCCCTCGTGGGCATCGTGACTCGCCTCACGACCCAGAAGGGTGTGCACCTCATCAAGCACGGCATCATGCGCGCGCTCGAACGCGGTTGCCAGGTTATCCTGCTCGGCTCCGCGCCCGACCCGGAGATCCAGCAGGACTTCGACATGATGTTCCACGACTTGAAGAACAGGTACCACGACTACATGTGCTTCCACCTGTACTACAACGAGCCCCTCAGCCACCTGATTTACGCTGGCTCCGACATGATCCTTGTGCCCTCGATGTTCGAGCCTTGCGGTCTGTCCCAGCTCATCGCCATGCGTTACGGCACCGTGCCCGTCGTGCGCCGCACGGGCGGGCTCAACGACACCGTGTTCGACTATGACATCGACCACGGTAAGGCTGAGTGGGAGGGCATGAAGCCCAACGGGTTCAGCTTCGATGGCACCGACGACAGTTCCATCGATTACGCGCTGGACCGCGCTATCAGTTTGGCCTACGACAAGCCCTCGGAATTCCGTGCGCTTCAGGCGAACTGCATGACTCAGGACTGGAGCTGGAACAGGCCGGCGCTTGAGTACATTGAGATTTACCACGCGGCGAGAAAACCTTACTAAAGCAAATTCTTTTGGGACATCGCACGCGGGGGGGAAAAGAGAGAGAGGCGCCGGAAGAGAGGAGGGCACGCAAATTGTTTGTTGAAAAATAACTTTCCAGAAAAGCGAGCGCTCGTGCTTCAACTGCACGTCGTGTCACACAGGCTTCAACTCGTTACATACCGGCGTCCTGACTCTCTTCTCGGCGCCTCGCCTCCAGCTTTTTCTTCCTTCGATCTGCCATCTGCGAACTTGGAAAACTGACGAAGCGAAATCAAAAAGTGCATCCTGTTTTCCGAGAAAAACTGGGAAAAATCAATCAAGCGCAGTTGTCTCACCGTATGAAATCGCAGTCAGTGTACCGGTACTCGGTTTTTCAAACACTCTGCGACACAGAGACCATCGTTCCTGGAGTGAGGCTTCAAACATCGTTCAGGTGGACGGGGACGGAGTCTTCATAATCCGTTGCGGAGGGACCGAACGGAGGGGCGAGGCGCGGGAGGCTTCGAGAAAAGCTTGGGCCTCGGGTTGAGAAGTGCAGGACGAGTTCAGACCACGCCATGCTCGACCGCGTGCGTTGGCTCGACCCGTGAAAACGAAAGTGACGACGTTTTCACCTCACGGTGACGATGGGCGGCCGAGGCCTTGGTGGCAGACGAGCGCTAGGCTTGTGCCTGTGGATGCTATTGACGAGCATCCCTGCGGTGCTTCCGAGGTCGTTCTCGTTCTGTAAGAATGAATGCAACGCGCGCGGGACGTGCCAGGTACGTGCGCAGTCGGCACGGCATTTTCTTTGGATTCCTCAACCTCGTCCCGAGCTGTTGCTCGTTTCCTTCTCCCTTGCTGACCGCTCACCTTCTCACTACAACCCAAAACGACAGGACGATGGTACGTGCGCGTGCGAAAGTGGCTGGGCGGGTGAGGGTTGTGCTCTTGAAGCTCCTGGAATATCCCTTGAAAGGCGACGAGACGGCACACACGGCTACCGGTTCGAGACTACCGATGAAATGCAAGTTGGAGGCGCGGTGTTCGACCCACACGGGGAGGTGGTATACGTATATGCACGCGACGCAAGTGGGCGAGACGTCATCGTAGAACTCGATCCTATGTCGGTCGCTGTAGCAGGTACGCGCGGCTGGGATGCGGCTTCTGGTCCAGACCGAACGACCACCACCTTGGTTCCTGAGACCGGTTACTCGGGCACGGGAAACCATAAAAGAAACGACGGGTACTCCGACTCGAGCACTTCTGGAGGTTGGTATTCTGTGTTTCGTGGTCTATCGCTGGACCTGTTCGATACCTCGGCGGTGGGAGTTTTCGCGGCGCAGAACATGCAGGAAGATGCCACTGGTACGACCAAATTTCGCATCTTGAGGTACATCAGCGGGCCGACTGAGAGTCATAGGTCCACTTTGACGTCCGGTGTCGTCGACGCGCTGGCGGCAAATCAGGAAACTGGACACGTAGTTTATGCGTATAGCCCTGACGATGGCGGAACCCGCTCGAAAGTCGTGATGTTGGATCGCACGCTATCGACTCAGGTGGGAGAATATGTGGTTGATGCCGATATGCTCAGCGCTTCGTGTTCGACGTGTGCGACGAGACATGATGCGTTCAAGTTCGAGACAGCGACGCCGGCGACTATAAGCGACGGAACTCACCACGTCGTCTTCGCCGGTGCTGCACTCGTAGATGACACCGTCAGTGACATCTGGTATCCTACTCTCTTTAGAAGCACGATGGAAAGCGAAGCACATTTCGTCAGTGATGCTGGATCTGGATCTGAGATGTACTTGGACGGTTCGGCCGAAGCTTTGAAGATACCGTCCGCGTGTGAAGGCGTTGTCGACGACAACCAGGGGCGATTCACCTCTTTCACGGCACTCGCCACGCGAGGCGCCTTCGGGTACGTGGGCACGTCGGGGCGCGACGAGAATTGCGACGGCTGCGAGCATCGCTCAGCATGCATATTTATGTTTAGTCTTGATTTTGTCGATGGCGACAGTCCAACGGCGGTGATTGTTTTAAATGGTGGTGATGGAGGTCTTGGCGAAAAAGATGTTTGGTCGGCTGCAGTGCAGCCAGACGCCACTGACTCAAACTCAGGCTTTGTGTATTTTGCCGTCGGGTCGCGTTCTGATGCGACTTCGGGCAGAATTGTCAAGATTGAGGTTGGAGGGAGCGACACCGCGACGACATGCGTGACAGGATGTTTCAAACGAGTCGGCACGTACTTAGAATCCATGCCACTCGGAGGGCTGGTGCATGTTCCTGACTTGAACGGCATTCTCGCCGCAAGTCACGCATCTGCCTCGACAACGTACTCCAAGTATTCAACAGCTTCTGTGACTGGGATTTCCCCTCCATTCGTTTACGCGGAGACGACAGGGACGATGGTCACTATCTCTGGAACCGGATTTTATTTGCCAAGCGATGGTTCCGTAGATAAAGCTACGAATATTGGCTGTAGATTTGGCCATACCTTTGCAGGCGACGATGATTTTTTGGCGACGGCGTGGAAACCGGCTGAATACGTTTCCTCCACAGAAATTCTCTGCGAGGTGCCTTCTGCGGTGGACTCGCAATCGGTCAACCTGACGTTCGCTGAAGTTGAGATTTCTTTCGACGGCTATCCAACTGCTGATGCGAGCTCGTCGCCCTATTTCGCGAGTAACCTTTGGAGTGGTCACAACGTCGTCGTGCATTATTACGACGCACCGTTCATCTCCGCTTTTGACCTGGGCTCCAGCGGCGCCTTCAAGTCGACACTAATTTACACAGGAGAGGACCCTGATAACATCCCTTTGACTCTACGAATATATGGAAGCACATTCATTGACAGTGATGGTAGTAGTGGTGGCGTATCGCGGCTGGCCTGTCGGTTCAACGGGGACAGCTCAAGCGATATCGCAGCCACTTTTGTGAGCCCCACCGAGATTCACTGCCCGATGTGTGAAGTGTCAAACGCCTCAGGGACAATACGGTGCGGCGCCCACGGAACAGCCGGCCAGGCGCAGTACATTCCATTCACGTGGCTAACCGGCGGTACTCCGAAAACGGATGTCGATGTGTCGATAACCATGAACGGTGTTGACTATCATTCATCCGCCGCTCAGACGTTTACCCGTGTGCTACACGTTTACGGCGAGCCTTATGGCTTGAGCGCGTCGCATGCGAGAGACGTGGCTTACGCGTACCCGGCGAATGCGAACGCTGACGGGGAAGTGGACCTCAACACGGTGACTGTCAACTTAATCGATGTGCAAGGAACGTTCGTGGAGAATGACATGGGAGTAGGAAACACCCGTGGATTCACGATTGTTGCGGCGATCAACGAAGCTGGCTCAACTGGTGGCAGTGCGGCAACACTGTCGGTGACGGCCGCTTCGGCCACGCAACTGACATCGGGAGGAACTGCGACTTTTGACTTAGCTCTAAGTTTCGTCCCCAAAGTTGGCGTGTATGAGGTGTTATTCACAGGTTCGGACTGTACTGCTGGCCCATGCACGGCTCTAAGCGCTACGACCGCGTTTACTTTCTCGGTATCCCCGGGAACTGCGGTAGGATTGTTGGTGCGACCTGGAGGTTCCTCAGGCCAGTATGTGACAGGGCCAGACTTTCCAGAAGACACGATTGACGTGAGCGCAGCAGAGTCGGTTGATCTGGGCTACATGCTGATACATACGATTGATGCGGGAGGAAATCCAGTGACAACTCGGGATCTGATCAATCACACGATAACCTCGACGCTGGTGACGACTGAGCGGGATGGCACAGGTGTCCATCTCAACCGTTCAACCGGGGCGATCCTCGGAGGAACAACAACCCGGGAAACATACGAAGGCGAAGTGGGCTATCTGTTGACCTTGGAGTCGACCGCCCCTTCGGGCACTCGAACACCGGGTGCATCGACAGACATATCTTACAGCGCTCCCTCCAGAGGGTTGCATGGCAGTGAATCCAAGTACTTGATTCAGTTTAGCAGCCCAACCTTGTCAGCAGTGACGCACGCTGTCGTGAGGGTGAACATCGGAAAGGCAGTGTATCTTCGTCTAAATTCGACACTGTACTCTGTAATTTCGATGGACGCGACAGAGAGCACCATGCCATTTCCAACAATGGAAATCGGTGCCTATGACGGAGGAAACAACTGGTACGCACGTATAACTTTGAATTTTTGCGCCTTGTGTATCTCTCACTAAATTCCAACAGGAACGCTACTAACCGCCTATAACTTGAATCCTCAATCGCAGGCTCGCCGCGAGTGACACAGATCTTGGAAATGTCACTGCATCGAGCACTTCTGATCCCGCGTTGAGTTTGTCCGGGACGCTCTCTGTTCAGTTGGACGAAACCACTGGGACATGGACGTTCGACAGCTTATACGCGGCAGCCACCACCGCAACCGAGTACACGCTCCGGTTCTCGAATCACTGGATCGCTTCGGTCGACCAAATCATCGAGGTGACGCTTGGCGTAAAAGGACACGCGCTTGTCATAGTGCTCCCGGACGACTTCGCCGGAACATACACATCAGCGCAGACGGTCGCGTTGGAGTCTATGACCGTCAAGGTCGTTGATGCGGGTGGAAATGACATGGGGAGTGCTGATCGTTTCAGCAGCTCTCATGCGAGTTCAACTGTCGCACGTATGTTGACATTCACATCGGACACGCTTGAGTTGACTGGCGCTACCGCAACGACGACAAACGGCGTGGTACAGGTTGGCGCGCTATCTTTGGTCGAGCCGAAGGTACGTACAGCGCGAACGCATCCGGTTTCGCTATAAAACTTTGAATTCAGGCGAAGTATTCAACTGACTTATTTTTTCCGGTTTCCCACAGGTTGGCACACATACCATCACTGTCAATGAGACTAAAGCTGTCGTCAACGGTGCTAACGTCGGCACCTCGTTACTCGGCGATTCTTTCGACATCAACATCACCATCGGCGCATACGAAAGACTTTGCGTCGCTGGTTCGCCGCAAACGAAATATTCTCCCTCGTTTGGAGCGAATGTTCTTGCTTCAGAGGTACGTCGTTGCGCGCTGAATTATTCGCCTTTCGTGCAGCTCTTCTTCGAGGCGTTTGAATTTATTGTTCTGACTCGTATCCTGCCCCCTTGACTCTCTTTCTTGCGCGCAGGTCCTACTGTACTCATCGGATCGCCTCACACCGTTGGATGTGCTCACCGTTAACGTCGCCGATGGTGGCTGCAATCCAATCATGGACTCGGGTGTGTTCGGTACAATCGCAGCGACCTTGAACGATACGAGCCGTGAGCTGTATCCGTACGTCGTCGGCGACAACAGCGATACATATCGCTCCGCTGTTCTTGTCGCGGGCGAAACTTCCGAATTTCCTCGCTCTGGCAGTCTGACCGCTGCGTTTACATCCGGAGTCGCGGAGTTTTCTGGTGCGTACCCAATTTCGTCATTTTCCATTTATTTTTGACTGTATTCACATACGAGTTTTGCTGACTTTCCTTTGATTTTTTCTTTTTTTTGGAAACAGGACTTCACTTGCTGCGACCTTCCGTTGGATTTTATGAGTTGACGCTGACGCCGACGCTGTCTGACCCGTCGGTAGACTCTACGACGCTGATCATCGAAGTCATCCTCGGCCGATCGCAGATGCTCGCACTACAATCTGTGTGCTCTACGTACATCGACTCTGAAACGAACTACACCCTCTGCACGGTCTCGAGCGATTGCACGTGTAACCGGTATCAGGCTGCGGCACAAACTGCACTTGACACGTTTCAGGTGTTTGTACTCGACGCCGGCCTGAATCCTGTGCTGGAGCAAGACACCTTTCCAGACGAGAACATCACGCAAAGGGAAGTCACAGTTGCGTCTGCGGACAATCACGTGGATTACTGTCGCGAGGATGTCGCGTCAGGGACGTGCGAGTGCATGGGACCCGCCGTCTCAGATTACTCGATGTCTGACGTGCTGTGTTCGCAAGTCGACAGTTTTTCCGTGATCGCTGTTGACGGCGTCGCGGAGTTCTCCGGCGTGTATGCTATGGCACCAACAATTAGCTCCGCCTTCGACGTAGATGGGTATCGACTGGTGTTCAGCTCGTCGGGTCTATTAGATTTGACCTTCGGAATCATCGTCACCGAGGGTGCGGGCTACGCCTTCGAGCTCACTCCGCCCGAGGCTTTCCCGTTACCCGCGGTCACAAAGGACGATCTCCGATCTGACTTCCAGACAAAGATAACCGCGCCCGTCACTGCCATGACTTTGGTATTGCGCATTGTCGATGGCGGAGGTAACTTCGTTAGTGATACCGAGCCGCGTGGACATATTATTGATGTGAGCTGCGAGACAGCGACGATCGGTGACTATCCCCAGGGCGATGGTCAAGGCGGAACTTCCTACGCCATCACCTGCATGCGAGGATTTTGTGAAGATGGCGAGGAGCCGGGTGTGGCGAAGTTCACGAACCTTAACTTCATGAGCCCCCCTGTTGGAGAGCACGTCATCGTCTTTTCGGGACTGGAGGTTTCTTCGTCGTTCACGGTCACCGTTCTCGTCGGACTGGAGGCTGTGGGCCTGAAAGTTGTGGACTACACCGAATACATGGTGGAGGCGTACACGGAGACGCCCATACCGTCTGTGGAAGTGGGCGTCGTTGACGCAGGAAACAATCTCCTCGGCACGACCAACCCTCAGACTCGCGTGATTTCGTGTGAGATCGAAGGACCGAGGCATGAGTTTGACATCAGGCGGGGCGAGAATGTCGCAGTTCTTCCTGCTGCGACTGGCACTGTTCAATTCAGTCGCATGGTTCTCGGGGTTCCACAGGCTGGGGTTTACAACTTGACCTTCACCACCGACGGCCTGAACTCGGCGGTACTCAACATCACAGTCGTGCAAGGCCCTGCCTCGCGCCTATACATTCCCGTTCAGTTTAACACTTCGTCGGGCGTCAGCGTGGTCCCTAAGTCGAATTATGCCGCGCAGGTTAGCACGGCAATCAATCCTCTGGTGGTCCTAGTGTTAGATGGCGGCTTGAACTACGTGACTGACGAGTTGGTGTATGTGACCGTGTCGGCAGATTCTGGAAACATCACGTACACAGCGCAGAACTCGAGTTTAGGATACATGCTGTTCGACGACATCGTGTTCCATCAACCAGCAGAGGGCGTTTATAGGTTGACATTTTCTACGGAGTTGTTGGAATCCATCGATTTTGATGTCTCGATTGGACAGGGGTATCCAGCGTATGTGGATGTGTGCGACGGGAACGATTTCCTCGTGCGGGACAATTTGACTGGCGTCTGTGAAGAGCCGGAGACGTACGTCGCGACGACTGAGTTCAAGCTGAAATCTTTCCAGGTGAGAACACTTGATGGAGGCAGAGTTTTCGTTGGTGACACTTATAACTCGGAGGAGCGCAACGTGACTGTTGAGTTGTTTTCCTTCACAGATGCTGACGGCGAAGTACACTACGAGTATCCAGGCGGGGTCTCGCCGCTGGTTGCAGACTCTGGAGGCACGCAGCGGCTCATAGATGGAACGACTGGCTGGTGCACGGACGGAATGGACATCAATCCGTCTGTCGTTGAAACCCTCAACCCGTATACGGGCGCGATGGAATATTCGTTGAGCTATGAGAATTCCTCTCCGGACTTTTGCCGCGAAATGAGCTACAGTGGTGAAGCGCCAGACGTGCATTACAACGCGGCTCTCAAGTTTGTCTTACCGCGAGCCGGTACGTACCGTCTTCAATTCACCTCGGTCTGCGAATTTGCGTACTGCGGTAATGTGAAGTATCCAACCTTGGAGCCGGACATACTGATCATAAGGATAATCCCGGGGACGCCGACTGTCATGCGTTTCGTGACAGAGCCACCTGCATCGAACGAGAACGACATTCATCTTGAGCCAGCGCCTGCTATCGAAGTATTTGATGTCGCGGATAACCTCTGCGCGTTGATGAATACGTTCTTGTCTGCGACTCTGTCGCCGCGCGTCCCGCGAGTGCACGGGAATGTTGCGCCTATTACTGGCGGTCGAGCCAACTTCACGTCGCTTCGATTTAGTGGGGAGCGTGGTGTGCCGTACACCATGACCTTTTCGATGCACACACACAATGTGTCTCTCGATTATGCCCCATTCACCTTGCGACCCTGCGAGGACGTGAAACCAAACAGTTTTTCAGACGAGAGGGGGATCTGTCACTGTTTGCCAGGATACACGGAAGATACTGTTAACGGGACAGGCTACGTCGACGATCTGGATAATTACAACGTCGCTCCCTTAGACTTGTACAAGCCGATGGTGTTTGACTCTGGAGACTGGCTCGGTGCACTGCACCCGTACGGCATTTGCGTTCCGTGTGCAAACGGATATTACAAGCCCGATGCTGGCGCACAGGCGTGCACAAAATGCGCGGACCGCTTCGATACGGCGAGGATAAACGGAGAACCCAGCCCACCTCACTTGTCATCTTCTGGGGAGATGCTCGCAGGACCCCTGGGAAGGACTGCGATAACAGACTGTCACTGCATGGTTCGGCTCGAGGCACCACCGTTTCAAAGCTATTACCAGAACGTCTCCACGGACCTTGACCCTTCGTGCGAGTCTATCTGTCCAAACTGCACCGTGCCCGCGCATTGCGTGCCGGTGGAACCCATGTGTGAGGTTTGCCCTATTGGTGGAAACTGCACTGGTCTCGGGGTTGAGACTATTGGGGCGTTGCCTGGGTTTTACAGAACCAGGCGAGACACGACATCGTTCACAGAGTGTCTGAATCCTGAGGCTTGCCTCGGCGGCGTAGACAGCACCTGTCTCGTCGCCAATAACAGTGGTTTTACTGGCACGCTCTGCGCAAACTGTCTTCCTGGATACGCACATCCCTCAATTAATGGGGAGTTCCCACCGAGGTGCGTCGATTGTGGTAATGACGGCGTTAACGCAGGAATATTCCTATTGCAGTGGTTCGCTATCATCGTGGTCATCGCGTTTATCACGAAGATGAACTCTCGGCCGGGTTCAGACGCCGTCTGTCTCGTGAAAACTTTCGTCACGTATCTCCAGACGGTATCCATCGCGAAGGAACTGAACATGAGCTGGCCAACGCCCTCGTTCGGGTTGCTGTTGTCTCTTGAGAAGGTCAGCTCGTTCAATTTAAGCTCAGCAGCGACGCAGTGCCTGCTCGCGTGGGACTACTTCTCCGCGACGGGATTTTACATCTCTCTGCCTCTGATTGTCGGCACCGGGGGCTTCGTTTACTTCTCGGTGTTCAAGCTTTTTGAGGACCAGCGTGCCGCGGTGACCATCACCCGTAAGCGACGAACCAAGGAGGATGAGGAATCAAGTGAAAGCGAAGATGATAGTCGCGTGATCAAGAAATCCAACGCGCTCAAGAGTAAGGCTCGAGTCCAGGCGATGGACGAAGCCAACTTTGGTGAATCTTGGGAGAGTGGAGCGTTTGACGAGGCGGTCTTGGTCGTCGTGATTGCGCTTTGGCTAATGTATCCCACGCTGGTCCAGTATCTTACGGGTTTAATGCGTTGCAGACGACTTGACACTGGCGATGATGTGTTCCTGATCGCGGACATGGACCTCAGATGTTACGACTTGACACATGGAAGCTGGCTCTTCTTCCTTTGCATCCTGCTCGTGCTTTATATCATTGGTATTCCCCTCGGAATGAACGTCTTGCTCCAGTACGAAGGTCAGGATTTCGGGTCCCTCGGGATGCGTTACCGCCTCGGCGTGCTCTATAAGGGACACGATCTGGGCAGCACGTGGTGGTGGGAATCGGTAATCTTCGCCCGCAAGTACGTGATGGTGACGCTTGTGGTGCTCTTCACAGACCAAGCGCGGTTAGGAAGCTATCTGATCGTTTGGCTTCTCGAAGCGTGTTTCGTCCTGCACCTCTTCGTCCATCCTTACGCCAACGAGCGACAGCATCGCCTCGAGACGCTCGGGCTTCTCGCGTCCATATTCACGTACAACTTGGGTATCCTTTACATGGAAGATTACCCCGCGATAGGAGACGTACTCATCACGTCTTTGTTGTACAGCATTCACATAGGTATGTGGATCTTGTTCGTCAAGAGCATGTTAGCCGAGTTCAAGACAGAGAGAAAAAGCGGGCTGCTCGCTCGCGCGAAGCGCGACGTAAAACTCGAGGATGACATCGCGGATGAGTTTGAAGCGCTGCGCGCGAAACGCGAGGCTCAGAAGAAGAGGACCATGAGACAGAAAGAGGTCAAGAAAATCGCGGGCACGCGCGTCCCGTTCGCCGATGACGATTTGCTCGAGAAGATCGAGAACGCGAGCGTGCCTGAAATGCGGGCGGACCACGCGAAGCTCTCGGCCAGTTTGGCGGCGATGCGCGAGACGTGGGAGCAGAGGCGCCAAGGGAAAAAAGCCAGAAAATACACCGTGGACGACGTGAGACGAACCAGCGATCTGACTCCCGCGGACAGATGGCGCCAGCGCCGGGAGGAAGAAGGGCGCTCGGCGAGCACGTCGACGGCCGGCGGCTCGCGCGAGACTTGGCGAGAGAGAATGGCCAAACGAGACAAAGAGAGAGCGCAAAAAGATCGGGCTTGAGAGGTGCCGCGCTGCGCAGTTAGCGGGCCTTGAGATACCCGAAGTTAGACTTCTAGTCTTAGAAAACGTGGGGAGCCACACGAGTTGCTTGTGGGTCTCTTGTAAGCACTCAGGCAGCTAAAGCCTGAACCATCTCGGTATTAAAATCCTGTCGTCTCCCCCAAACGCTATTATCACCTTCAAGTGATGCTTACGCGAGAGACTTGATGAGGGAGTCACCCTGGGCCTGCACG
>Ga0209251_1001931_pt1 | contig 15154 bp, 18 predicted proteins | sample SaaInlV_100m_DNA_6_FD_184665 | JGI IMG/M metagenome (GOLD analysis project Ga0209251, IMG submission 184665) | Marine microbial communities from expanding oxygen minimum zones in the Saanich Inlet - Saanich Inlet SI073_LV_10m_DNA (SPAdes) (version 2) | ecosystem: Environmental > Aquatic > Marine... | reverse complement strand
AAGTGGTGATGTACGCTACTGATTGGTGTCCTTTTTGTATCAGAGCTGAAAAGTTACTATTATCAAAGGGTGCAGAAATTAAGAAATTAAATACGGATCATAACCCTAATTTTCGTGGTGAAATGGTGGAGTTAACGGGAAGAAAGACTGTTCCGCAAATATTTATTTCTGAGCGACATGTCGGAGGCCACGATGACCTTGTTGCGCTTGATTCGAGCGGTGAGCTTGACATGCTTTTGGGCATTTCAGCCAAGCCAATTTAAATTGAAATTTTTAAGTCTAAAATTATGAGTGAGAATACAGAAAAGCCTATTTTTTCGATCGAGAAACTATACGTAAAAGATCTTTCGTTGGAGGTTCCGGGGGCGCCTGATATTTTTAAAATACAGGGTACTCCGCAAATGGAAATCACAATGAACAACACAGCGAGACCCTTGGGAGACGATTTTTATGAGGTTGTTGTCAAGGCAACTGTTACTGCAAAAATTGAGGACGCTACGACTTTTTTAGTCGAGGCCAGTCAAGGTGGCGTATTTCAAATTCGGAACATTAGCGGTGAGCCGTTAGACATGACGTTGGGAATAGCGGCGCCGAATATTATTTACCCTTACCTGAGGGAGACTATATCTGAGTCAGTTTCTAAGGCTGGATTTCCTCCAGTCTTGTTGCAGCCGATGAATTTTGAGGCTGTTTATCGAGCTCGCAAGAAGGAGCAAGCTGCGTCCGAGGGCGGTGATTCAACTAAGCATTAATCTTCCCCCCGATATCGCGACGATGCGCGGTGGTATCGCGTGCTTCAAGATTCGGAAGGTGCGGTGAAGTTCGCCGTTATCGGAGGCGGAGCCTGGGGAACAGCTCTAGCTGTAGCAATGGCTCGGTCAAGTCCCGTGAGTTTATACAGTGCTAATTCAGATTTAGTCAGCAGTATTGAAATTCACCGAGAGAATCGTCGCTATTTACCTGGAGTGGCCCTCCCGGAGGAAATTCAAGTCACCACCTCCCTTTGCTCGGCCCTTGATGGTGCCGACGGTGTCGTAATGGCCGTCCCCACGAAGGGACTTCGGCGTACGATAGAGGAATGCGAGTCTGTTTTGAAGGCCTCGAGTGCTTATTTGATCACCTGTAAGGGCTTTGAGAGCCGCAGCGGCTCACTGCCTTTTCAAATTCTTGAGTCGATTGTACCTAAGGCTTCATATGCGGTACTTTCGGGTCCGAGTTTTGCGAAAGATGTTGGAGAGAAGAAGCCCACATTAGTTAGTTTGGCTGCAGGGGATCGGTCGGTCTCCGATACCTTTGCCGACGCCCTTTTTGAGGGAGGGGTTCGCACATACTTTAACCATGACGTCATCGGAGTTTCAGTTGGAGGGGCTACTAAGAACGTTATTGCAATCGCGGCGGGAATGGGAAGCGCACTAGGCATTGGAGCCAGTGCAATCGCGGCACTAGTGACTAGAGGGCTAAGTGAAATAAGTAGGCTAGGCGTTGCGTTGGGGGCTGAACGTGAGACATTTATGGGATTGTCGGGGATGGGTGATTTATCTTTAACTTGTTTTAGCGATCTGTCTCGAAATCGTAGGTTGGGGCACTCTCTCGGTTCGGGGTGCTCCCTATTCGAGGCAGAGGAGGCACTAGGTCAGGTGGCTGAGGGAGTTAATGCGGCTAACGAAGTTAAGATCCTAGCCGATCGGCTCGGTGTGGAGATGCCTATTAGTGTGGCGGTATCAAAAGTATTGACCGCCGAAATTTCACCGGACGAGGCAGCAAGGCAACTATACGCTCGAACACTGAGATCGGAAGTTAATTAACCACCTCTGGCTTCACGTGAGTCCACCAAACCCGGCCTGTCTCCAGGCTTCGAAAATAGCGATCGATACCGTGTTCGATAAATTTAAGCTTCTGCTCTCTGGGAGCATTGGAATTCTTAGTTTTTGAGTCTTCGGGAATTCGTCAAGGATATCGTCAGGGAGGCCTCTTGACTCTGGTCCAAATAAAAGGCAATCCTCAGATTGGAAATCGAATTGGTCGTATCGGCTTCTTCCCTTGGTGGTGAACGCTACGACTCTGCGCTCTTGATGATCGCGTCGCCAATAGGTCCAGCTCTTATATTTTTGTATATTGGCGAACTCATGGTAATCAAGTCCCGCACGAATAAGCGCTTTGTTGTCCCAGTGAAAACCTAGTGGTTCGATTAAATCGAGGTGACAGCCCGTGTTCGCGCAAAGGCGAATGATGTTGCCCGTATTGGGTGGAATCTCGGGTTGATATAAAATTACGCGAAACATTATGAATATGTGGCCTTTTTAGTAAAAATTTCCCTAACGAGCTATTTACCGAATGATTTTGGTACGTTAACGTTTCTGATTAAGTTTAATATGCCATATTTTAGGAACGCAACAATCGAGCACTTTTTGCGAACTAATTTTTAAGATTACATAGGAGCAGAGGTACACGTGGAAACTACAGAAATTCTTAACAACGAAAGCGCAACGTTTACACCCCGGGAAAAGTGGAGTGTGGAATTGGTAAAACAGCTACTAGAGAAGCCGTTTATGGACCTTATCTTTCTCGCTCAGAGTGTTCATCGAGAAAACTTTAATCCCAACAAATTGCAATTATCAACACTGATATCGATTAAAACTGGTGGCTGTCCTGAGGATTGCAGCTATTGCCCTCAATCGGTTCGTTTTAATACGGGCGTGAAAGATGACGATTTGATGCAAGTGAGTGATGTTTTAAAAGCGGCCAGTATTGCAAAAGCAAACGGCGCGAGTCGTTTTTGTATGGGTGCGGCGTGGAGAGGGCCTAAGGATCGAGATGTATCCAAAGTCGCCGAAATGGTGTCTGCGGTTAAGTCACTTGGTCTCGAAACTTGCGCTACCTTAGGATTACTAAAAGATGGACAGGCAGAAGTGTTGAAAGACGCTGGTTTGGACTATTACAATCACAACATTGATACCTCATCCGAGCATTACGAGGAGATCATTTCGACCCGAACTCAAGATGATCGCCATGACACACTTAAGCGCGTGAAGGACGCTGGAGTGTCGGTTTGTTGCGGAGGAATCATCGGAATGGGTGAATCGATTGATGATAGGGCGGATATGATCGCTCAGCTCGCTAACATGGATCCCTATCCGCAGAGTGTCCCGATAAATAATTTAGTGAAAGTTTCGGGCACACCGATGGAAAATATAGCTGATATTGATCCATTTGACTTTGTCAGAACAATAGCGGTCGCTAGGATTTCAATGCCAAAGGCGATGGTTCGATTGTCAGCAGGGCGGAGTGAGATGTCAGATGAAATTCAAGCGCTTTGCTTTTTAGCGGGTGCAAATTCAGTATTTTACGGCGAGAAACTGCTGACAACGCCAAATGCAACCTCTTATGGTGATGATGAGTTGTTCGATCGTCTCGGGTTGATTCCAAGCGATGATGTTACTCGCTGAATGAAGGGTCGAGCTAGGTCAAAAATTAATCGTATTTTTGACCAGCCGGATTATCAGGCATTCCTATATGATGAGGTGGCAAAGCGATTAGACGATAGGTTGGAAGGCGTTCTAGTAGATCCTAGGGTTGTAATGGCCTCAGGCTTCGGCAATCATCGTCTTAAAGAACGATTCAATTCCATTGAAAACATCTTGACGTTCGATTTTGCTCATTCGCGCCTGCTCCGACGCCGTAAAAAAAGTGGTTTTAGGCTACCTTGGCAACCACAACAGACAAATATTTGCGGCGACCTCAGTGGCTTACCTTTAGCATCGCAATCCGTTGATTTGGTCTACTCGAACTTGGATCTACCATTTTTTTTTGAGTGCGGAGAATTGGTCAAAGCTTTAGAGGAAGTTTTTCGTATTTTGAGGCCAGGAGGTTTGTTTATTTTCTCGTCCTTCGGGCCAGACACTTTAAAAGAAATCAATTTATCAAAGTCGAGCTCGCATTTTAGGATATGCGATCATTTAGATATGCATGATCTTGGGGACCAATTGGTGGGCGCCTTATTTTCAGACCCGGTTATGGAGATGGAGAATTTAGAGCTGACATATCGAAGTCCATTGGCTCTTTTGAGGGATGTTAAAGCGCATGGCTCTTTAGTGTCTGCTCGGCTAGAGAGACTGGGGTTAACGGGTAAGGACGTACTGTCCTCGCTTACTCAACAGTTTGAACGCGCAGACGGTTGCAGATTGTCTCTCACCGCGGAACTTGTATTTGGACATGCCTGGCGAGCTCCCTTAAAAAAATCGCCTAAGGGGCGAAAGGTCGTTGAGATTAAGGTGCAGAGTGGCTAGAGATACAAGCGCTAAATGTAATTTAGTTCCGCTTACGGTAGTCAGCCTTGCAGGACGAAAAATCACTGTGGTAGAGTCTTTGGCATAAGTTTAAAGTCTCGTCAAATGTCGTAAATAAAGTTTGGATTTTAGTGGTTTTAACGTGAAACATTCAGTCAGCAATATCAACATACATGAGCCACGGATTTTGTTGCAACGGCATCAAAATACGGGTTCCTCTGTTGCCTTCGTTTTCATTTGTCTTGGTGTCGTCACCTTGTCGATCGCAATTGGTTTTGCATTTCATGGGCTATGGCTGGTGCTGCCTTATGCAGTGTTGGAGTGTTCGGCTTTATGTGTGGCTTATTTTTGGTTAAAAAAGCAAAACGATGATTACGAGATGATCTTTTTGCGAGGCGACGATATAGTATTCGAGTCCTGTTTCTCTGGGGCAATGAAAAGATCGGTATTTAACCGTTACTGGCTCAATGTATCGCTTGAGCAAGCGACAGCTAATCGATTGAAAATTCAAGTTGGTTCACACGGCAATCGCATAGAGGTCGGCCGACTCATTCCTTCATCAAGAAAGAGAGAGTTGTTGGCCCAAATAAAATCCATGGCGCAGGGTTAAGGTTTTTAGATTTATAGGTTAAAATGGCGGATTACAAGTTATTTAAAAGTACATTTGGGGGGAGAATGAAAAGCTCATTTGGTTTACGGGTACTCGGTATTGTCTTGGCATTAGTGCCCAGTTTAGTAATGGCCGAGTGGAACCTCAACTTCACGCCGGTGGTAACACTACTTGGTGCTGAAATACAGGCTGTACACACTCTGGTAATGTGGATCATTGTCGGAATATCTGTCGTGGTTTTCGGTGCCATGTTTTGGTCGATATTGAAGCATCGAAAGTCTGTTGGTCACAAAGCAGCCAACTTCCATGAAAACACGACAATTGAGATTATTTGGACTGTGATTCCGGTCATCATCCTTATAGCAATGGCTTTTCCCGCAACCCGACTACTGCTGGCAACAAGGGATTCGTCAGCCTCTGACATGACGATCAAAGCGACTGGATATCAATGGCGCTGGGGTTATGAATATATCGGAGAAGGAGTCAAGTTTTACAGTACTTTGGCTACACCGCGAAATCAAATAGATGGTTTAGCGGAAAAAAGTGGCACCTACTTGTTGGAAGTGGATAACCCAGTTGTTGTTCCTGTGGGTAAGAAGGTACGTATATTGACAACGGCTAATGATGTGATTCATTCGTGGTCCGTTCCGGGTCTCGCGGTGAAGCAGGATGCTATTCCAGGGTTTATTCGAGACATCGCCTTTAAAGCAGAGACTATTGGCACCTACCGCGGTCAGTGCACTGAACTTTGCGGCAAGGAGCATGGGTTCATGCCTATCGTGGTTGAAGTTGTTAGCGAAGAGGATTATCAGACCTGGATGCAAGCCAAATTAGCTGAGTCTGGAGCCCCATCCTTTGATTCAAATAAATCCTACTCGGTCGCTGAGTTAGTGTCCGCTGGGGAGCAGGTATACAACGCTAACTGTATCGCCTGCCATCAAGAGGGTGGCGTAGGAATGGCTCCAACTTTTCCTGCGATTAAAGGCGGAAAAATTGCGACCGGTGATATGGCAGGTCATTTAGATATTATCTTGAACGGTAGTGCTAAAAACCCAATGATGGCAGCTTGGGGTCCGATATTGTCTGATTTGGATATTGCGGCAGTAATTGCCTATCAAAGGAATGAAATTAATTCGAGCGGTGACTACTTGCAACCGAGTGAAATTGCATCTGCACGTGCTCAGTAATGTTTGAAATTGTTTGAATTATTAATTGAATTGAGGTTCGGCTAAGGAGAATCATAATGGAAGCGGTACACGATCAAAGTCACGACCATCACGTGCCTACGGGCATCATGAGATACGTCACGACGACTAACCACAAAGATATCGGCTCGATGTATCTGTGGTTCAGTTTTGTGATGTTCCTTGTTGGTGGAGTAATGGCACTGGTGATTAGGGCGGAATTATTTCAGCCCGGACTTCAGATTGTACAACCTGAGTTTTTCAATCAGATGACTACACTTCACGGTTTAGTTATGGTGTTTGGGGCGATCATGCCGGCCTTCGTGGGGTTTGCAAACTGGCAAATACCTCTAATGATCGGCGCTCCGGATATGGCGTTTCCAAGAATGAATAATTGGAGTTTCTGGTTGTTGCCCCCTGCAGGTATTTTGCTTTTAGGATCATTGTTAGCTCCTGGCGGCGCCGGTGGTGTTGGTTGGACAATGTACGCCCCGTTGACGATTCAGCAAGGTATGGGCATGGACATGATGATTTTTGCTATTCATATTTTGGGAATGTCTTCCATCATGGGCTCCATAAACATTATTACGACGATCCTCAACATGCGAGCTCCGGGCATGACGATGATGAAAATGCCCCTATTTGTGTGGACTTGGCTGATTACGGCTTATTTGTTAGTAGCGTCTATGCCGGTGCTGGCCGGTGCTGTCACCATGACTTTGACGGATCGTCACTTTGGTACTCACTTCTTTAATGCTGCGGGTGGTGGAGACCCGGTGTTATATCAGCATATATTTTGGTTTTTTGGGCATCCTGAGGTATACATTATCGCGATACCAGCTTTCGGTGTTATTTCAGAGGTTATCCCAACATTCTCAAGAAAGCCGCTCTTCGGTTATCCATCTATGGTCTACGCTACCGGATCAATCGCCATCCTTTCCTTCCTAGTATGGGCGCACCACATGTACACAGTGGGGATGCCAGTGGAGGCGCAGCTTTATTACATGTTCGCGACCATGCTGATTGCGATCCCAACGGGTGTGAAAGTTTTTAACTGGGTTGCGACGATGTGGAAAGGCTCCATGTCGTTCGAGACGCCCATGCTCTTTGCGCAGGGCTTCCTATTTTTGTTTACGATTGGCGGTTTTACGGGTTTGGTTTTAGCCGTTACACCAATTGATATTCAGCTACATGACACCTACTATGTGGTGGCGCATTTCCATTACGTGATGGTTGCGGGAGCTCTCTTCGCGGCGTTCGCCGGAGTGTATTACTGGCTACCTAAGTGGATTGGAAAAATGTACGATGAGCGCCTCGGAAAAATCCATTTTTGGCTGTCCTTAACGTTTTTCAACGTAACCTTTTTTGTTCAGCATTTCCTTGGATTGGCTGGAATGCCACGTCGGATTCCGGATTACGCCTTACAATTTGCTGACTGGAATATGATTTCGTCGATTGGTGCTTTTGGTTTTGGGTTATCACAGGTCTTTTTCTTGTATATTTTGCTGAAGGCTATTCGTAGCGGTGAAAAAGCTCCAGAGAAGCCATGGGATGGTGCGACTACGCTTGAATGGACGCATCTACCTACTCCGGCTCCTTATCACAGCTTCGAAACACCACCAGACTTAAGGGATGAAGCGAGTCATTAGGCTACGCAGGGGAGTGACTTTGGTGTCGCTCCTCAATAAGCCAAGTTAGAAATAAACAATAACAAAATAAACGATGAGTAAGAATACAAAAACGGCGCTTATATTTGCGACAATTGCGATTGTGTTTTTCTTCGGCTTTATCATTCGTCGTGCCATGTATTGATGACAAATAATAAATTAGCAAATGAAAATAATAATCTGTTACGCAAACTCATTGTCGTAGCGATTATTATGTTTGCATTTGGTTATGCCCTTGTTCCGCTATACAAAAAAATTTGCGAAGTCACAGGGGTTTACGACCTCATTAAACCTGATGAGATTGTCAACACACAAGTCGACGAAAGCCGTACGGTGGTTATGGAATTCGACGCAAACACGAGAAGTGATATTGGATGGCAGTTGGTCCCATTAGACTTTAAAATGGACGTTCATCCAGGCGAGTTGGTGCACGCGACATTTCGATTGACCAACCCTACCGATACATCGTTTGATGCACAAGCGATACCGAGTTACGGTCCGCAACATGCCGCTCAATTCGTCAAGAAGTTGGAATGTTTTTGCTTCACTCAACAAACGATTAATGCGGGAGAGACCCGAGATTTTTCAGTGGTATTTGTGCTTGATCCGACCCTTCCTTCAGACGTAGGAACGGTCACGCTTTCCTACACCATGTTTGAAATTGAGGGTACAAAAATAATACAGGATCAAACCGCGCATTCAGATACTGTTGAAACAAAATCATGAAGATTGCGGGAAGGACGTCGTTTCAAGCTGTACGCGCAGTGGTTTGTGCTTTTACAGGGATTGGAAAGCGCAAGGAATTAGAGCACCATTTGGGTGTTCTTAAGCCGCAGCATGTGATTATTGCGGGGGTTTTTTGTGCAGCGATATTTGTTTTTTCGCTGATTACGCTCGTCAAAATGGTTGCTAAATAGCGTTAGGTTTAATACATTGTGGCAAGAGTTTATATAATGAAATTAATAAAGGGGAATAAACAATGAGCTCGCAATCCGGTGGGTACTATTTACCAGAGCCTTCTCGTTGGCCGATAGTCGGTTCAATTGGGTTGTTCTTTTTGGCTTTAGGGGCTGTCTTTACCATGAACGCTGTTTCAGGTGGCTGGTATGTCGTTCTAGTGGGAGCCATTGTGATGACTTATATGCTTTTTGGCTGGTTTGGCACAGTCATTCGGGAGAGCGAGTCAGGAAAATACAACAAACAGGTGGATGTCTCCTTCCGTTGGTCGATGAGTTGGTTCATTTTTTCAGAGGTGATGTTCTTCGCCGCGTTCTTCGGAGCTCTTTTTTACATGCGAGTGTTGTCAATCCCGTGGTTATCTGAGGGTGAAACAGGAAATTTACTTTGGGACGGGTTTGTCGCAGCTTGGCCAACAGATGGCCCAGGGGTTGAGAGCAAGTTTACCCCCATGGGCGCCTGGGGGCTTCCTGCGATTAATACAGCTCTTCTTTTAACATCTGGAGTGACACTAACGATTGCTCATTGGGCACTTAAGATGGGTAAGCGTGGATTGCTCAATTCTTTTATGTTTTTGACCATAGCGTTGGGGGTTCTATTCTTAGGACTTCAAGTACTCGAATATATGCACGGATATCAGGACTTAGATTTGACGCTCGAAAGCGGCGCATACGGTGCTACATTTTATATGCTTACCGGTTTTCATGGCTTCCATGTGACTCTTGGTACGATTATGCTAATTGTGGTCTGGCTGCGAGGGATTCGCGGGCACTTCAAGCCAGAAGCGCATTTTGGATTTGAGGGTGTTGCATGGTATTGGCACTTTGTAGATGTGGTATGGCTAGGGCTGTTTATTTTTGTCTACTGGTTGTAAAGGCTAAGAATGGTTAGTTGTGGAGCCCATGCGTCTTTAGGCGCATGGGCTTTTTTATAGACCGGATGGCGAAATTATTCCGAAATAAGAGCCGGCCATAAGGAGAACGAATAAGATCACTGATAGTCCGACTCGGTAACTTAAGGCTTTTATAACTCCGTCAGATCCGCCTTTGTTGCGTACTAGTAATATTAAGGCGGAAGCTAGACTTCCGAAAATTGCTATCAAAAACAGAATTACGATTATCTTCATTTCGTTTGACCTTCGAATTTTAAATTAATAATTGACACCATACAGTATGAGGCACCCTAGTTGGACAGTTACATTCATTGCTATTTTAACTTTTGGACTAACTCTGTCTGCGGCATACTGGCAACTTCAAAGAGCGGAGCATAAGGAGGCATTGGAGTTACGCTTTAACCGGATGCAAACGAAGGATATTTTAGATCTTAATACCGATATTAATTCTTCAAAAGATATTGAATATAGGCGTGTTGTCGTTACAGGAATACTCGATGCTTCAAAAAGAATGATTCTAGATAACCGTATTCGCCGTGGACAAGCGGGATATGAACTTTTAATGCCATTCTCACTGACCGGTTCAGAGAATATTATTTTAATTAATTTGGGATGGATTCCACGCGGGCGAGTGTTTGGCGAAATACCTGATTTAAAAACCCCTGATGGAGTTATTAAGGTGACTGGAACTATTGTTAAACCTGGTTTTGGCGCTCTAGAACTATCAGAAAACACAGTGGATGGAGAGATTTGGCAAAACTTGGACCTTAGTCGTTATCGTTTGCGAACCTCTTTAAATGTATTGAATTATGTAATTCAAGTTGAAGGTGCAGAGAATTTCGATACTCAATTCGAACGCACTTGGCCAAAAAGAAGTTTTGGTATCGAGACTCACTTATCCTATGCGGGGCAGTGGTTATTCTTTAGTTTTATGACTTTATTTTTTTATATATATTATGGATTCATTAAGCAGCAAGACAAGACAAAATAAAAGCAGTTCTTACATTCCTTGGATCGTACTCACAATATGTGTCTTGCCAGTCATAGCATCAACTGCACTCTATTATTTGTGGGAGCCTGATGGTTTCGTAAATAATGGGGAATTGATCGAGCCCGTACCGATTGCCAACTTGGAGACGCGCTCGATCGATGGTGAGGTATTTTCTTTTGGCGAGCTAAATGGGTTTTGGTCGTTTGTCTCAATTGATCAAACACCATGTATGGATCTATGTGCCAAGAAGTTATATCTTATGCGCCAGATTCGTTTGACACAGGGTCCCGAAAAAGAAAGGCTGGAAAGAATACACTTTACGTTAGGTGGAAGTCATATTCCAGACTCCGTGACCGAGGACTACGAGGGTACAAAGTTCATCGCTCTGAATAACGCTGAAGATTTAGCTGCTTTTGGCGACCTAAGTGAGGTGGTTAATTATATTTTTTTGGTGGATCAGATCGGTAATTTGATGATGCGTTTTCCTACTACCATTGACCCTTCGTTAATGAAAAAAGATGTTAAAAAACTTTTAAAAATTTCAAAAGCTTGGAAAAAAATTAATTAGCAGCGAGTGCGCCATTTCATTTCCAAGTGTTAAACTAGGTTTCTAATCTTAGGCAGCGAAAATGACTGTTTTGACTACATCTACCCTATCCTTATATTCCCGCCTCGAGCACTATGTGAGGCTTACAAAACCCAGAGTGGTTATGTTAATCGTGTTCACGGCCTTCATTGGGATGCTGTTGGCTCAACCATCTGTGGCGCCCTTGAATATCTTGATCTACGGGTCCCTGGGTATATGGCTTGTAGCCGGCGCAGCTGCCGCTGTCAATTGCTTAATCGAACAGAGGATAGACGCTGTCATGGCGCGCACTCGAGGACGTCCGTTGCCAATTGGTGCCGTAACAGAATTAGAGACGGTATCCGTATCGTTGGTTGTTGGGGGGGCGGGTTTATTCTTGCTCTATGTGTTTATCAATCCGCTGACCATGTGGCTGACACTAGGTACATTTGTCGGTTATGCCATTATCTATACGATGGTGCTAAAGCCATTAACACCTCAAAATATTGTTATCGGTGGTGCATCTGGAGCCATGCCGCCTGTTCTTGGTTGGGCCGCAGTGACCGGGGAAGTCACCCACGAGGCCTTACTTCTTTTTTTAATTATATTTGCTTGGACACCGCCGCATTTTTGGGCATTAGCGTTATATCGCAGAGAAGAATACGCGAAGGCAGAAGTGCCGATGTTACCTGTGACGCACGGTGTCGCGTTCACCCAGCTTCATGTTTTTTTATACACTTTAATCTTGTTGGCGGTTTCTATGCTCCCTTTTGTGGTGGGTATGAGTGATTGGTTTTACGGGGTGTCTGCATTGATTCTTGGCTTAATATTTCTGTTTTATTCATATGGTATCTGGAAGTCTTACACTGACGAATTAGCTAAGGCCACCTTTAGATATTCGATTTTGTATTTATCCCTTATATTTTTGGCTCTTCTGATTGACCATTATTTAGTTTATTAGCAGTTATGTCATTGTTGGGAAAGCCTATTTTGAAATCATTAATATTCATTACTTGTTTATTGTGCCTAGGCGGCTGCGGGCGCTCTCCGGATACTTCCGTTGATTTCAATTACACGGATATAACTGGTGCAAAGTTTGCCAGGGAGTTTGAACTTACAAACCATCACGGTGATCTTGTCAGTCTCAACAGCTTTCAGGGAAAAGTAGTTGTTTTATTTTTTGGCTTTATGAATTGCCCTGACATTTGTCCAACTACTTTGACAGAGCTCAATGAGGTGATGGTGCATTTAGGCGCTGATGCTGAGCGAGCGCAAGTTCTTTTTGTAACGGTCGATCCAGAGAGAGATTCTGTTGAGAATTTGAAAGCGTATATGAGCGCTTTTAACCCTAAATTCTTGGGGTTGTGGGGTACAGAAGACGAAATCTCCGAAGTTGCTAAAGAGTTTAAAGTAGTGTACCAAAAGGTTGCTGGCTCTATTCCTACGATATATTCAGTTGATCATTCGGCCGGCACGTTCGTTTTTGACCCACTCGGACATGTGCGCCTCTTTGTACCCTACGGTGCTGACCCAGCTAAATTGTCGGAAGATATAAAGCAATTGATGAGCCCAGTAAGCTAGGTTCACACCAGCTCATCGTTTACTAAACAACCTATTGTTATTGTGTGATCGCGGCCTTCATTTTTTTCATGGCCTGCACTTCGATTTGACGAATTCGCTCGGCTGAAACGCCATATTTTTCCGCTAACTGATGAAGAGTGGCTTGGTTTTCTTCTTTCAACCATCTTGACTGAATGATTGTTCGGCTTCTCTCATCGAGATCGGACAGCGCTTTAGTGAGTCCTTGGTGCTGAGCCACCCCCATCTGTTTTTTCTCAAGAACTTCAAATGGGTCTGGGTCGGGACTTGGGAGATATGATAATGGAGAATAATCATCATCTTCGTTTGAGGAAAATGGATCCAGAGCTAGATCTGCCCCGGACATACGTGTTTCCATTTCTGTCACATCAGTAGGTTTAACATCTAACTCATGAGAGATACGATCGATCTCGTCGTTATTAAGTGTGTCAAGACTTGATCTCATGCTACGTAGGTTGAAAAAAAGCTTACGTTGGGCTTTGGTCGTCGCGAGTTTAACAATTCGCCAATTTTTGAGCACAAACTCATGAATTTCAGCCTTAATCCAATGCATTGCAAAGGACACTAGTCGAGCGCCGTTTTCAAAATCATATCGCTTTACCGCTTTCATGAGGCCGACGTTACCTTCTTGGATTAAATCTCCAAAGGGAAGTCCATATCCGTTAAATCTTCTAGCAATTGATACAACAAGACGCAAATGGGACATGACCAGGCTCTTTGCCGCATCGAGATCTTCTTCCTCTTTGAGCCTTTTAGCCAAACCCAATTCTTCCGAAGCCGATAATAACGGTATTCGATTGACCGCTTGAATATAAAGATCCAAACTGGCGATGGGCGGTAAGTTGTTTATTGTTAACGCATTTGTCATATGTTTTGTCCTTGGGCTACATTTTAGCACTCTTCACGTCTGAGTGCTAATTCTAAGGAAAGTTCTGCTTAATCCGCTAACGGTCTGTTAAAAATCGAATTTTTTTAAATAATTGTTCGATGATAACCAGGCTCCCAGTAAGCTCAACGACACGCTAAATACAATGGGTAAACAAAGGGTAAGCAAACTAGGCCGGCGTATGAAAAATCCCATAGGTTCCAGTATGGGTTGTATGGAACTCAGACCTACCTTAAGTGCAATAGAAATAATCAATACCGCGCATGCGCCCCCGAGCAAACCTTGGATGAATCCGTAGTACAAAAATGGTCGCCGTATAAAGCGACCAGTCGCTCCAACTAGCCGTGCAACTTCTATTTCGTTTTTTCGAATAGTGATTTGTAGTTGAATATTTGTGAAAATGCTCGCAACAAAACCGAGTCCTATCAGCAAGACGATAAGCATTACAAGAGTTTTCGATATATCAATCAAAGATTCAAGTTTGAAAGCCCAATCTGCATCGAACCTGACTTCTTCAATAAAAGGCCATTCCGTGATCGTTTCTGCAATATTCAGTAATTTTTTTGAATCATTATGGCTTGGTGTCAGAACGAACATGTTCGGGATCGGATTTTTATCTAGACTCGCAACGAGCCCCGTAAATTCTGGATTTTTCGATAGCTCCTTGAGACCTTGATCACGATCAATAAACTTAATTTCCCCATCGAATATCTCGGTTAATTTTTTTTCAGCAACTTTCACATTGACGTTGGCATCGTCCGATTTCAGGAAAACATTTAACTGAGTGGAATTATTTAGTTTCCTAGAGAATTGATCAGCACCATCGAGCAATACATAACAACCCATGGGTATTGATAAAGCTATGCCCATCCCGAGTATGTGCAAGGTGGAGGTAATAGGCTGTTTTAGTAACCTAGATATGCTGTCACTCAAGGCGCTAATTCTTAAATAAAGCCACGTCACGGTTCTAGCTCTCCTTGTTTGAGTGAAATGACTCGAGCGCCCAGCCCTTCAATCATAGCTGGGTCATGAGTGGCAATGATTACCGTCACTCCGACCCGATTGAAAGCGCGAAACATCGCTACAATGTCAGCCGCATAACCGGGGTCTAAATTTCCAGTTGGCTCATCAGCTAGAAGAATTGCAGGTTTGTTGACGACTGCGCGAGCAATGCACAGTCGTTGTTGTTCTCCACCTGAAAGGGTCAAGGGATTAAGAGCCTCCTTATTCAACAATCCAACTTTATCTAACGCCGCCCTTACGCGTGTTGACACTTCTAACTTTGAAAAACCGGATATCAACAACGGAAGAGCAACATTGTGAAACACACTTCGATCAAGCAACAGCTTGTGGTCTTGGAAGACAAAACCAAAATTTCTCCTTAGGTAGGGTAAGGCCGATCGGCTCAATTGAGAGATTTTAGTGCCGTTTATTGCAACGGAGCCGTTAGTAGCTTTTTCAATGCCGCCGATTAGCTTCATTAACGTTGATTTACCTGCACCTGAGTGCCCCGTGAG
>Ga0209251_1001930_pt1 | contig 15159 bp, 14 predicted proteins | sample SaaInlV_100m_DNA_6_FD_184665 | JGI IMG/M metagenome (GOLD analysis project Ga0209251, IMG submission 184665) | Marine microbial communities from expanding oxygen minimum zones in the Saanich Inlet - Saanich Inlet SI073_LV_10m_DNA (SPAdes) (version 2) | ecosystem: Environmental > Aquatic > Marine... | reverse complement strand
CCGGTCTCTTACAGCTGGCAGGTTGGAATAAAAGTATCCCTCTGGTTGATCCCATGTGTGGAACCGGAACCATCATCATTGAGGCGGTACTCATGGGCTTAAATATTCCTCCTCAAATCAATCAAAAAGAATTTGGCTTTAAGAATTGGAATAACTTTCAACCCATGATGTGGAATCGCATCAGAGCAGAATCGCAGGGTAAAATCAGAAGTGCCCCCTTAATGATCTCCGGTGGAGATATCGATGGTCATGCCGTTGCCCTCGCCAAAGGAGCCTTGAAAAAACTGAGAATGGGACGAGATGTTCAAATCAGACAAGTCGCATTTGAGGACTTTATTCCCAAATTTCAAACAGGTATGATCATCACCAATCCTCCCTATGGTGAAAGAATAGGAGAAGACGTCGATAATCTTTATAAAAAACTAGGAGATTCCTTTAAAAATAACTTTTCAAGTTTCGATGCTTGGGTATTGAGCTCAAATATCCCAGCGCTCAAACAGTTACGTTTAAAACCAAGTGAAAAAATGGCTTTATTCAATGGAGCCTTACAAGTCCAATTCTGTAAATACAACCTAAAAGAAGGTGCATACCTCTAAGAAGAATAACTTAATTTATACGCTAGAAAAATTACATTTTTCAACAGGAAAATAAATAAATTAGCACTTTTTTTTACTAATTATGAGACAAAAATTACTTCGCGAAGGTGCGGATGAACTCTCCTATGAAATTCGGGGAATTGTACGTAAAGCAGAACAACTTGAACAACTTGGTCATCGAATTTATTGGGAAAACATAGGTGATCCCATCCAAAAGCATCGTACGCTCCCCAACTGGATCAAGGACATTATTATTGAACTCTTGAAAGACGATACTACTTATGGTTATAGTCATTCCAAGGGGCTCCTAGAGACACGTGCCTTTCTTGCTAACAAAACCAATCTATTAAATGGGGTTCAAATCAACGCAGAGGATATCACCTTTTTTAATGGCCTAGGAGATGCCATTGCGAAAATTTATCAATACCTCCTACCAACGGCTCGGGTAATAGGCCCCTCACCTGCCTATTCGACGCATTCTTCTGCAGAAGCAGCTCATGCCAATCACCAACCAATTACTTATGCTCTTGATCCCGAAAATCAATGGTATCCAGATCTTGTAGATTTACGAAATAAAGTATGCTACAATCCCAATATTGTGGGTATATTGGTCATCAATCCTGACAATCCCACCGGGATGGTTTATCCTGAAAAAATCTTGAGAGCTATAGTCGCCATTGCCAAAGACTTTAATCTTTTTTTGATTTTTGATGAGATTTATGAACACATCATATACAATAATGCAAGTACTGCGCCAATGGCAAAAGTCATCGGAAAGGTCCCTGGTATTTCATTGAAAGGGATTTCTAAAGAAGTGCCTTGGCCAGGGGCAAGATGTGGATGGGCAGAATACTACAATCGAGATCAAGATACTGACTTCAATAAGCTTTGTCAAACCATAGATAATGCCAAAATGATCGAGGTCAGTTCAACTACGTTGCCTCAAAGGGCTATTCCCAAGATCATGACCGATTCCCGTTATGACGCTTTTTTAAAAAGCACTAGTCAAGAAATTGGTCAAAGAAGTAAAAAGCTCTGTGATTTTTTTGCTGAAATTCCCTATGTCAACTTCAACCAGACCAACGGGGCTTTTTATAACACCATAATCTTTAAAGCAGGAGCATTAGAACCCAAACAACAACTAAATATTACGGATCCAAAAATAGCACACCTACTCGAAAATTGGCTGACCCCTGAAATGCCATTAGACCAACGATTCGTCTATTATTTATTGGCCGCTAAACAGGTCTGTGTAGTCCCTATCTCAGCTTTCTGTTCCCCTCTTTTAGGATTTAGGATTACACTTTTAGAAGAAGACTTAGAGGATCAACTTGAAATCTTTACCCGAATCAAAGAAGGTATTATGGAATACTGTAGCGATTGAGCTAAGGTAACTCACAGCCTATAAGTGGTTAATCAATTATGGAAGCCCTTTTGAGTTGATAGGTGTCATCCTTCCGTGGTTTGGATGAAGGATATATTCCTCTGTAATCCTTTAAATTTCGTCCGGTTTATTGGAGATTTTTTAAATACATTACTGAAGACTACCTCCGTCATTTCCTCCCAGGCTGTTTTTGATAATTCTTCCCAGCCTTGGGGAGCAAATTGGGGTTCATTATGTGGGGTTGAAAATCTATTCCAAGGACACACCTGTTGACAGATATCACAACCAAAAGCCCACCCTTCCATTTTATCACTGAACTCCTTAGGTATTTCGTCTTTCAATTCAATAGTTAAATAAGAAATGCAACGACTTCCATCCACCACATAAGGTTCTGAGATTGCATCCGTTGGACAGGCGTCAATACATCTCGTACAAGTACCACAGTAATCCTTAATCGGCCCATCGGCCTCTAATTTTAAATCAATAATCAGCTCTGCCAAAAAAAAGTAACTACCCGAATCTTTATTGATTAACAAAGTATTTTTACCTACCCAACCCAAACCGCTTTTTGAGGCCCATGCCCGCTCATGTACCGGTGCTGAATCGACAAAAGCACGCCCCTCAATCTTACCTATGCCCGCCTTCATCCTATTCATGAATTCAGCCAATTTATCCTTGATGACAAAATGATAATCTTTACCATAGGCGTATCGGGCGATCTTATAGGGTGTCTGATCGGTTTCATCTTTTTGTGGTGCATAATTATACAATAGGGAAATCACCGATTGGGCACCAGCTACTAGCTTTCGGGGGTCCAATCGTTTATCAAAATGACGCTCCAGATAGCTCATTTTACCTTGATAGCCTCTTTTCAACCAAGTTTCAAGATGATCCACCTCTTCTGCCAAAAAATCAGCCTTTGATATGCCGCAATACGAAAAGCCCAAATCCAATGCGATCTCCTTAACGATATCTCTGTTGGATTTCATCATCTAAAAAGATGATCAAAAGGAATCCTAATGACGCCTCTCATTACCATCCTATGAAGCGCGACATGCCGCCTAGTCAAAATAATGTATTCATTTGTGCCGGGGGTATCATACCCAAATGCTTGTAGGCTAATTCAGTCGCTTGACGGCCCCGTGCCGTACGCTTCAAAAAGCCTTCCATGATTAAAAAAGGTTCATAAACCTCTTCTATCGTTTCGGCCTCCTCTCCGCACGCCGTCGCAATGGTCGATAAACCCACCGGTCCCCCCTTGAATTTATCAATAATAGTAGATAAAATACGATTATCCATTTCATCTAATCCATGATTATCCACATTTAAGGCCTTCAATGCCATCTTTACGATGATAAGCCTGATAGATCCATCCCCTTTTATTTGAGCAAAATCTCGGGTTCTTCTTAATAAGTTATTGGCGATCCGAGGAGTTCCCCTACTTCTTCTGGCTATTTCAAAAGTGGCCTCAAGTTCAAATTCACAATTTAAAATATCACAAGATCTTCCAACGATTTGGGTCAGTAGCTTGGCATCATAATATTCTAGCCTCGCATTGATTCCAAAACGCGCACGTAAGGGCGCGGTTAACAATCCTGAACGAGTCGTGGCACCGATGAGGGTAAATGGGTTCAATCCAATTTGTACAGTTCTTGCATTGGGCCCTGAATCCAACATAATATCGATCTTATAATCCTCCATGGCGGAATATAAATACTCTTCAACTACCGCATTTAATCTATGTATTTCATCGATAAACAACACATCGCCCTCTTCAAGATTTGTAAGAAGGCCTGCCAATTCTCCGGGCTTATCCAGTACAGGTCCACTTGTTATTTTTATATTAGAACCCAGCTCATTGGCAATAATATGAGAAAGGGTCGTTTTACCGAGCCCTGGAGGCCCGTGAAGTAAAACATGATCGAGGGGCTCTGATCGTCGACTGGCCGCTTCGACAAATATCTTTAAGTTGTCAACTATCTTTTCTTGCCCTGTAAAGTCATCAAAACTGAGGGGTCTTAAAGCTTTTTCTATCTCTTTATCAGCAGATGAAAATTCCTCATCATCTGGTTTTAAATAATCCTCTCTCATAGTTAATAAATAGAAAACAAATATAACGATTGAATATTCTAATTAGGTCTTACTAATATTGTAAAAAAAATCAAATTGAATATCGACAAACGTAAACAAACCCAAAGAGTCCTCTTATTCTTTGCTGCAATCTTACTGCTCGTAAAGCTCGTAAGAAATCAAAATCCTAATTTGTTGATGAATGAGGTCTCCGGATTGACAATGGGAACCATTGTTTATAATGTTAAATATAAAACTTTGGAACCCATTGATTTTAAAATACAAATAGATTCTATTCTGAAAAAATTCAATGAGTCGTTATCTACATACATCCCTCAATCCGAAATTTCAAGATTGAATCAATCTGGTAGTTTAGTCTTCCAAGACCCTGTTTTTTATCCTGTCCTCTTGGCTAGTAAAGAAGTCCATGCAGCTACCGAAGGAGCTTTTGATCCTACCATTGGTCCTCTTATCAATGCCTATGGTTTTGGCTCAGATAAGACTTCAAAAATATTGGATCAACCCCTTATTGATTCTTTACTTCAATTCGTAGGTTTCTCAAAAATTAATTTTAATCCCTCACTCATTACAATGCCCAAAGGAACGTACCTTGATTTAAGTGCCGTAGCTAAAGGATATGCTGTAGATGTCATCGCTGATTATCTCAAATCAAAAAATATTGAACATGCGATGGTAGAGATTGGTGGAGAAGTCAGAACTTTTGGTACCAATGACCGGAATGAAGTTTGGAAGATTGGTATTCAAGATCCATTGATTGAATCAGAAGAATATCAACCCCCTTTTGCAATCGTCAACCTAGAGAATCGATCAGTTGCAACCTCAGGTAATTATAGAAATTTTTATCAGATCGATGATAAAACCTATGCCCATATCATCGATCCTAGAACGGGGAATATGAGTAAAAAAAATATCTTAAGTGCGTCTGTTTTCGCGCCCAATTGTATGCTTGCTGATGCCTATGCAACGGCCTTTATGGTACTGGGGGTTGAAACTTCCATGGCCATTCTCAAAGCAGATGATCGCTTAGATGCGCTGCTGATTTATCAAGGTGAATCAAGTCCTGAACACATCATCACCGATGGCATCAAAACAGCTGTAATTGTAACGAAAAACGAAACTCCATGAGCCTTACTCTTACCCTGTTAATCATAGGAACCTTTATTGGAGGATGGGCCACCATTCCCTTAGAGTACAAACCTCAAAATATTTTTTTACCTTTAATTTTTGGTGGATCCTATCTTTTTTCCATCACCATCATACATGTTTTTCCTGAGCTCTTTGCCTTGTCCTCAGATCCTACTAAAATTGGTTTGTTCATATTATTAGGGTTTTTCTTCCAACAATTTTTAGAATATTTTACTTCGGGTGTGGAGCATGGTCACTTTCACCAACATAAATCAACACAATCAAAGTATTACGTACTCATTGCCCTAGTCGTGCATTCTTTAATGGAAGGTGCTTTACTTACCCATGATTCTCCATTACATGAACAAAATAATTCATATACCTTACTTTTTGGTATCATTCTGCACAAAGCCCCTGCCGCCTTTGCCCTGATGGCGGTATTTAAGGGGAAATCAAAATTCTCTCGACAACAATGGGTAGTATTAAGTATTTTCAGTCTAGCTTCGCCCATGGGGGCCATGGCCAATAACTATTTAATACTATCCGAAGCCGAATTAAGCCTTTTATTTGCTTTTGTGAGTGGCGCTTTTTTACACATTTCTACGACTATTTTTGTAGAATCTAGTCCAGGGCACCGATTTAGGTTTAACAAAATTGCCATCAGTATCCTAGCTGCCTTATTGGCCATTTTCACAGAATTATATATTTGAAGAGGTATTTCCCTCAGATCTGTTCCCATTGATCTTTGCCTACACCTTCCATAAAAATAGATTATACCTGTCCTTTACATGAGTTCAATAATTCAAAAAAAATCAATCTCTCCAATCACTTTTTTTATGGTTTATTTTATTGATGAAAACTGAAACCCTCTAAAAAGTGATGCCCTTTTTATTGTTTTTAACTCTAATAATATGTACGAAGTAAGTTTTTTACCGTTTTTTATTTTACAACTTAATATATTAGTGACTTAGTTAAAAAAAGAGATGCAAGCATACTGGAAACAAAACCTCAAATATTTAACCATTTTATTGATTGTGTGGTTTTCCGTCTCATTTGGAGCAGGAATACTTTTTGTAAATCAATTGAACTTAATAAAAATAGGTGGTTTTAAACTTGGGTTTTGGTTTGCGCAACAAGGTGCCATCTATACTTTTGTCATCTTAATCCTGGTCTACATAAGACTCATGAATAAGCTGGATAAAAAATATGGTTTTCAGGAAGAAAATAACCTTTAAAAAAAGCGCAAAATGAGTATTCAAATGTGGACCTGGGTTTTAGTAGGTCTTACTTTTTCCCTGTATATCGGTATTGCTATTTGGTCAAGGGCAGGTTCCACAAAAGAATTCTACGTAGCTGGGGGGGGCGTATCTCCATTGGCAAATGGATTAGCTACTGCTGCAGATTGGATGTCCGCAGCTTCATTTATTTCCATGGCGGGAATCATTTCGTTTGAAGGCTATGATGGTTCTGTCTATCTCATGGGTTGGACCGGAGGTTATGTGTTATTGGCATTGTTACTCGCTCCCTACTTAAGAAAATTTGGAAAATTTACGGTTCCTGATTTTATAGGCGATAGATATTATTCCAATATGGCTAGAAGCGTCGCTGTTTTTTGTGCATTATTGGTCTCTTTCACCTATGTAGCCGGACAAATGCAAGGAGTGGGTATTGTTTTCTCACGTTTTTTAGAAGTGGACATTACTACCGGTGTGATCATAGGAATGGTCATCGTATTATTTTATGCCGTTTTAGGAGGAATGAAAGGAATTACCTATACACAAGTAGCGCAATATTGCGTACTGATATTTGCCTTTATGGTGCCTGCTATTTTTATTTCCATTCAAATGACAGGCCATTTCATTCCTCAATTAGGTTTCGGAAGTACCGATGGAAATGGTATTTATTTATTAGATAAATTGGATGGGCTGCATAAAGATTTAGGTTTTTCATCTTATACCACAGGAAGTAAGTCTAAGCTAGATGTTTTCTGTATTACGGCAGCATTAATGGTTGGTACCGCTGGCTTACCCCATGTAATTGTTCGATTTTTCACAGTAAAAAAAGTAGCTGATGCACGTAAATCAGCAGGTTGGGCATTACTATTTATAGCCATATTATATACCACTGCTCCAGCTATTTCCGTGTTTTCACGAACGAATTTAATTGAAACGGTCAGTGATAAAAAGTATGCTGACATGCCAAAATGGTTTAAAAAATGGGAAACTACTGGCTTAATTACTTTTATCGACAAAAATCAGGATCAGGTGATCCAATATGTAGCTAATAAAGAATTGAATGAACTTGAAGTAAATCGTGATATAATGGTATTGGCCAATCCAGAAATAGCTAGTCTACCCAATTGGGTAGTTGCACTCGTAGCGGCTGGAGGTTTGGCAGCTGCTCTGTCTACCGCAGCAGGCTTATTGTTGGTTATCTCTTCTTCCGTTGCCCATGACTTAATTAAAAGAATGGTCAATCCTAGGATCTCTGAGAAAGGTGAATTGATCGCTGCAAGAGCCGCTGCCGTGGTGGCTGTTTGTGTGGCTGGTTATTTTGGTATCAATCCCCCAGGTTTTGTTGCTGCTGTAGTCGCTTTGGCTTTTGGCTTGGCTGCTTCTTCTTTTTTTCCTGCCATTGTTTTGGGTGTTTTCTATAATAAAATGAATAAACAAGGTGCTATTTCAGGGATGATTATCGGAATTCTATTGATGCTATTTTACATGACTAAATTCAAATTTGGTTGGTGGTTTGGAGGCTCCAAAGAAGATTGGTGGTTTGGTATTTCCCCTGAAGGATTTGGAAGTATCGCTATGATGGCTAATTTCATAGTTTCAATTATCGTCTCAAAGTTTACTCCTGACCCGCCAAAAGAGGTTCAAGAAATTGTTGAAAATATTAGAATTCCAAGTGGCGCAGGCGCTGCTCATAATCATTAAGAAGTTACTTATGTCATTACAAATAAATTCTCTGGAAGATTATCATAAAGCGTACCAGTCCAGTGTTGAAAACCCTTCAGAGTTTTGGGATAACATTGCCAAAAACTTTTTATGGAGAAAAAAATGGACCCAAACATTAACCTACGATTGGAGTGTCCCTGAAACAAAATGGTTTTTAGAGGGTAAATTAAATATTACAGAAAATTGTTTGGATCGCCATCTAGCATCAAAAGGGGATCAAACTGCCATTATTTGGGAACCTAATGATCCAAATGATGCAGCACAATACATTACCTACAGACAACTTCATAGCAAGGTCTGCGCCTTTGCTAATGTTTTAAAAAAGAATGGCGTAGTTAAAGGTGATCGTGTTTGTATTTACATGCCAATGGTTGCTGAACTTTCGGTAGCTGTACTTGCTTGCGCCAGAATTGGTGCCATTCACTCTGTAGTTTTTGCCGGGTTTTCTTCTAGGGCATTGGCGGCAAGAATAAACGATGCCAAATGTAAGGTCTTATTGACCTCTGACGGCAGTTTTAGGGGGGATAAGGTGACGCCATTAAAAGACATTTCCGATGAAGCCTTAAAGACCTGCCCTTCCATTAAAAAATCAATCGTTTTTCAAAGAACAAAGCAAACCATTGCCTGGACGTCAGGCAGAGATGTCTGGTGGCATGAAGAATTAACAAAAGTAGATGATTCATGTCCTGCAGAAGTGATGGATTCGGAAGATATGCTTTTCATTCTATACACTTCTGGGTCTACTGGAAAGCCCAAGGGAATGGTCCATACTTGCGGTGGTTATATGGTTTACGCTGCCTATTCTTTTTTAAATGTTTTCCAATATAAACCCGACGATATTTATTGGTGTACAGCAGATATAGGTTGGATTACAGGCCATAGTTATATTGTTTATGGGCCTTTGGCTACTGGAGCCACTACGGTCATGTTTGAAGGCGTTCCTAGTTATCCAGACTATGGAAGGTTTTGGGAAGTCTGTGAGAAGCATAAAGTCACTCAATTTTATACTGCTCCTACTGCCATTAGAGCATTAGCAAAACATCCGTTATCGTTCGTTAATGACCATGTCCTCAGTAGTCTGAGAATATTAGGAACTGTAGGCGAGCCTATTAACGAAGAGGCATGGCACTGGTATGACGATAATATTGGTAAAAATAAATGCCCAATAGTAGATACTTGGTGGCAAACAGAAACGGGTGGAATGATGATTTCTTCTTTGGCAGGTGTGACCCAAGACAAACCTACATTTGCAACCCTTCCCTTACCCGGAATTCAGCCTGTTTTATTGAACGCCGATGGAGCAGAGATTACTGATATAAAAGGAGAAGGAATTTTAGCCATTAAACAACCCTGGCCCTCGTTGGCAAGAACCATCTATGGAGATAATGAACGCTATAAAAATGTCTATTTCTCTGCCTACCCTAATTATTATTTTCCAGGAGATGGTGCGTTGCGAGATGCGCTCGGAAATTATAGGATTACTGGAAGAGTAGACGACGTAGTCATTGTCTCTGGACATAACCTAGGTACGGCGCCCATAGAAAATGCAATTAATGAGCATGACGACATTGTTGAAAGTGCAGTGGTGGGATTCCCTCATGACATCAAAGGAAATGCCCTATATGCCTACGTAATCACCTATGATGGGGTCATCCAAACCGATGAATTAATTACGGAAATACGAAAGCTTGTGGCTGCAACCATCGGTGCCATTGCCAAACCTGACAAAATTCAATTTGTCAAAGGGTTGCCCAAAACACGTTCAGGGAAAATTATGAGAAGAATATTGCGAAAAATAGCCAGTGGAGATACGGATGATTTGGGCGATACTTCTACACTGCTCAACCCAGAAATAATCGATGACCTCCAAAAGGGATTTGACAAAAATTGAGCTATAAAAAAAACGGAAATACCGTCAAATAATATTCCCGTTTCATCATTATCAATTAAAAATCAACTCCCACACATCTCACATCCTTCTGGGTCATCTAAGGAGCATTGTATGGCTTGCTGATTTTGGTCCGTAGCTTTTGCCAACTCTTCCGCTTTGGGTTGTACGTTTTCTTCTTTAGTAACGGTAAATTTGATCGCGTCTGTCGCCGCCTTAGTCCGCAGATAATACATGCCTGTTTTTAGGCCCTTTTTCCATGCATAAAAATGCATAGAGGTCATTTTACCAAAGTTGGCATTCATCAAATGAATATTCAAACTTTGACTTTGACAGATGTACGCCCCCCGATCCGCAGACATATCAATAATAGTTTTCTGAGAAATCTCCCAAACCGTCTTATAAAGCTCCTTGATATTAGCTGGAATCTCAGCTATATTTTGGATAGAACCATTTTCAGCCTTGATTTTATTCATCATATCTTCATTCCATAGCCCCAAACCAATCAAATCGTGCATCAAATACTTGTTCGCTACAATAAACTCACCGGACAGCACTCTGCGTACGTACATATTAGATGTAAATGGCTCAAAGCATTCATTATTACCGAGTATCTGCGAGGTAGAAGCCGTTGGCATAGGTGCTACTAACAAAGAATTTCTAACCCCATGCTTCTTTACTTTTTGTTTGAGCTCATACCAATCCCATCGGCCTGAATCGGGTGTCACACCCCACATATCAAATTGGAATATGCCTTTGGATATAGGTGATCCTTTATACGTTTGATAGGACCCATCAACTTGTGACAACTCCATGGAGGCCTCCATAGAGGCGAAATAGATAGTTTCAAAAATTTCGCTATTGAGGCGCTGTGCTTCTTCAGATTCAAAAGGAAGTCGCATCATCACAAATGCATCTGCTAAACCTTGCACGCCTAGACCTATGGGCCTGTGCCTCATGTTTGAAGTCCTGGCTTCATCAACTGGATAATAATTGACATCTATCACTTTATTAAGATTTCTCGTCGCTACTTTGGTGATTTCATAAAGTTTGTCATGATCAAAGGTTTTATCCTCCTTCACAAACTTAGAAAGAGAAATAGAGGCCAAATTACAAACAGCCACCTCGTCTTTAGAGGTATATTCCATTATCTCGGTACAAAGGTTACTCGACTTAATGGTACCTAAATTCTTTTGATTAGACTTACGATTAGCATGATCCTTGTATAAAATGTAAGGTGTTCCTGTTTCAATTTGTGCCTCTAAGATCTCAAACCAAAGATCTTGAGCCTTCACTACCTTTCTAGCTTTTCCCTCTTGCTCGTATTTCTCATATAATTTTTCAAACGTCTCTCCATAGCTGTCTTCCAAACCCTTCGCTTCATCAGGACTGAAAAGGGACCATTCTCCATTCTCCTCAACTCTACGCATGAACAAGTCTGAAATCCACATAGCATAAAACAGATCTCTCGCCCTTAACTCTTCTTTTCCGTGATTTTTCTTCAACTGAAGAAATTCAAATATATCGGCATGCCAAGGCTCAAGGTAAATAGCAAAGCTTCCTTTTCTTTTGCCTCCTCCTTGATCGACATACCTGGCGGTCATATCAAAATTCCGAAGCATCGGAATGATACCATTTGAAGTACCGTTGGTTCCTTTAATGTAAGCTCCAGTCGCTCTTACATTGTGGATACTCAAACCGATACCGCCTGCAGATTGTGATATTTTAGCACATTGCTTTAGGGTATCATATATTCCATCAATACTATCATCCTGCATGGTCAACAAGAAACAAGAGGAAAGTTGTGGCTTTGGAGTACCCGCATTGAACAAAGTAGGAGTTGCGTGCGTAAACCACTTTTCTGACATTAAGTGATAGGTTTCTATGGCTGCTTGAATATCATCCCCATGAATACCCACGGATACCCGCATCAACATGTGTTGGGGTCGTTCTACGATCTTACCATTCAACCGCATCAAATAAGCCCTTTCTAGAGTCTTAAAACCAAAAAAATCATAATTAAAATCACGATCATATTCGATGGCCTCGTCTAATTTTTTCGCATTGTTTTTGATTACTCCATAGGTCTCTGAAGAAAGTAAAGGTGCATTCTCTCCTGTTTTTGCATCCACATAGGTGTACATATGCTTCATCGTATTAGAAAAGGATTCCGATGTTACTTTGTGCAAATTGGAAATGGCAATTCTCGCTGCCAATTTGGCAAAATCTGGATGGCGTGTGGTCATGGAAGCTGCAATTTCTGCTGCCAAATCATCTAGCTGGACAGTACTTACACCATCATATAAACCATCTATAACTTTCTGGGCTATTTTGACTGGCTCTACAAAATCTCTATTGAGCCCTTTGCATAACTTCTCAATCCTAGCGGTAATCTTATCAAACTTAACTGATTCTCTTCGGCCGTCTCTCTTTAGTACTAACATGGTTGATTTCTTATATTTCTTTCTATTAAAAGTCTTGGTCAAGACTGAATTTATCATTGTCATTTTCGGAATTCAAAACACCTGCTTTTTGATATTCTCCCACCCTTTTTTCAAAGAAATTCGTTTTCCCTTGAAGCGAAATCATTTCCATGAAGTCGAATGGGTTAGTTGCGTGATAGATTTTGGAACAGTTCAATTCCATCAAAAGTCTATCTGCTACGAATTCAATGTATTGACACATCAACTCCGCATTCATACCAATTAATCTTACTGGAAGCGCATCGGTTACAAATTCTTTCTCAATAGTTACAGCATCCGCTATAATAGTTTGTATGGCTTCATTACTCAACTTGTTAACCAAATGATTGTTGTATAGTAAACATGCAAAGTCACAATGTAGCCCCTCATCTCTAGAAATCAATTCGTTTGAAAAAGTTAAACCCGGCATCAATCCTCTTTTTTTCAACCAAAATATAGAACAAAAGCTTCCTGAAAAAAAGATGCCTTCCACTGCGGAAAATGCAACTAATCTTTCCGCAAAATTACCCTCATCTATCCACCGAAGCGCCCAATCTGCCTTTTTCTTTACACAGTCCATAGTATCTAATGCATTGAAAAGAGCATCCTTTTCTTTTACATCTTTTACATACGTGTCTATAAGAAGTGAGTAAGTCTCAGAATGGATGTTCTCAATAGCAATTTGAAAACCATAAAAGAATTTTGCCTCGGTATATTGTACTTCCGAAACAAAATTTTCAGCGAGATTTTCATTTACAATTCCATCACTTGCTGCAAAAAATGCTAGAACATGCTTAATGAAATGTCGCTCATCCCCTGTCAGCGTATCCCAATCTTTTAGATCTTGTCCTAAATCTATTTCTTCGGCCGTCCAAAAACTAGCTTCTGCTTTCTTATAATAACTCCAAATATCATCATGCTCGATAGGAAAGAGAACAAATCTATTATTGTTCTCTTTTAAAATGGGTTCGTTTTTAATTTTTGCTACAGGGTTGCTCATTATTTATTATTTTTTCATTTATTATTTTTTCGTTGTTGTGCGATAGCAATATTTTTCCCAAACCCTTTAACCTTAGTTTTTTGGGCATGTGGTACTGCATAATAACTATCTAAGATTTGTGTAACCAAAGTCAGTCGTGTAAACAAAAGCATTGTGGTGATTTACTTTTTCTAACTCGGTATACAAATGTGCCCAAATCACACCTAAAATACAAATCGTATTCCATGGAATACCATGGATGATCAAGACTGTGGATAAGTACATATCTATTTGATATATAATATATTAAGAGTCGTTTAAATGAAAAAACTTGTATCTTTTTCACATCTCAATGAGGTTTAAAAAAAAATCTTTTTTTTTTAAAAAAAATTATCCACAACCGATTCCAATTATTGTAAGGCCAATCCTTTTGCGTTTTGAATCAAAAATCCTATATTTGCATTCCTTTTTAAAATAGTTAAGAATGTACGCAATAGTCGACATTGCTGGTAAGCAATTCAAAGTAGAAAAAAATAAATTCTTGTACGCCCCCTTAATGGATGCTGAAGCAGGGACTTCTTTAAATTTCTCTCAGGTACTCCTGACGGAAGACGATGGAAAGGTAAAAGTAGGTACTCCCTCGGTGAAAGGTGCCAGTGTGTCTGGGAAAGTTCTAGAACACGTCAAAGGAGATAAGGTCATTGTTTTCAAAAAGAAGCGGCGCAAAGGCTACCGTGTCAAAAAAGGACATCGACAACAGTTTACTAAAATACTAATAGAAGATATAAAATAATTATCAAAGATGGCACATAAAAAAGGCGCAGGTAGTTCAAATAACGGTCGAGAATCCGAAAGTAAGCGATTGGGTGTGAAAATCTTTGGTGGCCAAAAAGCCATTGCCGGGAATATCATCATTCGTCAACGTGGAACCAAACATCATCCCGGTAACAACGTCGGCATGGGAAAAGATCATACGTTATTTGCACTCACTGATGGATTGGTTCAATTCAAAAAAGGTCGGCAAGACAGATCTTATGTTCACATTGAACCTGTGAGCTAAGAAGCAAATTTAAAAATAAATAAAAAATGAGATTCAATGAATCTCATTTTTTATTTTAATCTTATATCAAGATGCTCAGGGTACTTCTTTTGTCCTACCGGGTAAAACCGTGATTTCTTTAAATCCGTTGGCACATAACTTCTTTCTCGTTTTCCAAACTTTAAAATTATTCTTATTTCCCATCTCAAATTACCATTTCATATGTTGTGATGCGGTCATCCACAAGAAGTTTTCTGCTCTATTATTTCGGGGATTATTGTCTTTATGAATAATCATTATTATTGTCTCATCATCATTAGGCACATATAAATTAGCCACTTCTTTATGGAGATAAATTGTCCTCCTCTTTTTGTCATCACTCATCAGATCAAGAAAGTAACACTTACATTTCTTATTCCATCTTTGACGCATAATTTTACTTTTTAATGTCATTTCAGTTTTACTCCCTGAATGCCATACTTTTCGAGCAGTGCTTTTTATCTTACCTTGATTCGAAATTAAATAATTTTTAAAATTTGGGATTTGACCCCATTTTTCTTTTGATTTTGAGATTTTCATCCTTAGTTTAAGTGAATTGAAAAACTCGAATTAATTTTAGCAAAAAAACTAGTGTATGA
>Ga0209251_1001929_pt1 | contig 15159 bp, 10 predicted proteins | sample SaaInlV_100m_DNA_6_FD_184665 | JGI IMG/M metagenome (GOLD analysis project Ga0209251, IMG submission 184665) | Marine microbial communities from expanding oxygen minimum zones in the Saanich Inlet - Saanich Inlet SI073_LV_10m_DNA (SPAdes) (version 2) | ecosystem: Environmental > Aquatic > Marine... | reverse complement strand
CGAAGACTGGAGATCCTTGTGGGTTTCCATCAAAACCAGGGTAACCTTGACCATTGTCATAATTATTGTCCAATTTGTAATACGCCATTAAATCGGATTCATTTGTAGGATCCAACAACAAATTCATGTTCAGCTTGATTTCTAGCTCAGTCCTTGCTGTTTGCCATATACGCACTTCGTCAATTCTTCCTCTAAACTGCTCTGGACCCGTTGGCCAATTCGCTTTATTTCCAATAGCAGCGTCCCAGTTATTTAAAATGATGTCGCCAGTAGCTGGTATTTCATTCACCAAACATCCGTCTACATAATACTTCACAGACGACCCGTCATAAGTAGCAGCAAGATGATACCAAGTATTGGTGTTGAGAGTAAAAGTATTTAAACAGATATAAAAGTCATTCGTTGTTGAAATTTGAAAGCTATTGGGGCGAAGGAGATAATTACAATCATCTGTTCCCTCATGCTTCGAAACAATATTCATATTGTTTTGCCTTCGCATCTTTGCCTCTATGGTAATTTGATTTCCGCTTACATCTACATCACCAATATTTACCCATTTCTGACCGGAACCTTCAAGATTTAATGAGTTTTGAGCCCATGATGAAGATAACGATCCTGTAAGGCATATCAATAATATAAAAATGCACTGCTGAAAAAAGAATTTAGAAACAAGGTTTTTCAAATCAGTAAATTTAGTCCTATCTTATAGACAGAGTTACGGTATTAAAAGTTGCACTAAATTAAACAATTAAAAGAAAATAGAAGAACTGCCTATTTGAGCAGGTGGATGAATCCCGTTTTAGATCCCTGAGAATGCGTCAGTTTGTAAAAATAGACTCCTTCAGGTAGTTTTTCACCAAGTATAGAGTTTCCGTTAAACGAAGGCTCTCCCCTCTCTTGAACATATACTTGATTGCCCCAACGGTCTCTTACTGTTAACGAAAAATCACTACAATTTCCGACATATTTCTCAACTTCTATTTTGTCATTGACATTGTCTTCATTTGCTGTAATAACATTTGGAAAATCGAATTGCTTGTACTCAAAAATATTTTCAACATTCAGTTCAATTTGAGCTACTTCAGATTCACAACCATCTAAGACATAATACACACTATACAGACCAGAATTTGAATTATCTAATTCAAATGCATTTACCACATCTTGAGATTCATAATCCATCGGTCCAGCCCAATAAAACTCCGCACCAGAAACATCCTCGACTGATAAGTCAATGATATCCTGAGGACATTCTACTGTTCCTTGCGAGAGAATAGCAGGCATTTCTAGTAATTGAACACTAAGTTCTAATAAAGCAACTGAGTCGCATCCAGTTGAACTTGGAAGAGTAACAGAATAACTACCTCCTTCGTTTGCTGTAACTCCATTCCATTCTATTGGCAAATCACCTGAACAAGCAGAAAGCTGTGTAATACTAGTTGAAGCTGGATTAATTGAAAAAGCTAAATTCACAATAGAATCACAACCAGTAACCGTACTTGATAGGGTCACTGAGTAATCTCCCTCTTGATCTAGAACCATCCCGTTCCAATCATATGGCAACTCATTTTCACAACTCGTGAAAGATGAAGATGTATTTAAAACTGGAAATATTGTTATTTCAAAGGTTGAAACATCATTCGAAGTAAAACCAGTAACAGTATAAGTGAACGTATAAGTACCTGGGGTCAAACCATCTGTGTTCAAAACACCAGTTGCAGCGTTAAAAGAACCTGAACCTGTTGTTTCGGTAAAAATACCAGAATTTACGCCTGTTGAAAGGAGCGAATTTAAATCAATTGAAGATCCACCTGCATTACACAAACTCGACACATCATTGTCACCGGCGTTGGGTATGAAAGGCATTTCACAAATTGTAACGTTAACGGAATCAATCGACCAACAACCAGATAATTCATCAATGGGATTCAGATTATTGGGGTCTTCGCAACAAAGGTTTTGACTTAACAATTCTGGACAAGCTGAACCTGTAACAGCAACACTGGAGCTGTTGTTTTCCATGTCTAAGTCACATGTGAGAAGGGTTCCTCCTCCGTCAACAATGCCTCCGTGTATATAGGTCTCGTCTTGTACTTTAATGGTGCCTGTGTTAGAAACAATACCATCGATGTGTAATAAATAAATCACGGAAAGTCCTGAATTAATGAACGTTCCATCGATGTGAAGTTCAGAATCAATAGTAAGAGAACCATTATTGTTGATTTCACCTACTGAAGCAATTTCAATATCATTGGAAGAACTGAAAGATCCTGATACATTTATTAATAATACTCCATTAACATTGATTGATGATGAGGAAGTTACAACATGATTAATGATAACTGTATCTCCTTGTTGAATATTGTTATTCGGACAACCATTATCCCAAATTGAGCAATCGTTGTAAGAACCATCTGCTATAGAGGTATATGTGATTGAAAACGCTGTATTCGAAAGCAAAAGAGAAAACAATAATATTGTCGAAAGCTTAAGAAATGACGTATGTAGTAAATTGGTTTTCACGATAAATTTATATTCTATGTTTGATAAGACGCAACCTTTAGTAAATAGGTTGCACCAAATTACAAAAAAAACAAGGATTCACAAAATATGCTACCTTAATACATGCAAGTACCCTGATTTATTATCCCCATTATACATCGTATGAAGTTGACTATTGTCATTAATAATAACGCTTTCAAGACTGTTTGTGCCCGGAGCCCAAAGGACTTCTAAAGTATAATAATATACCCCTTCGTCAAGTTCTTTATCATTTAGTGTTTTACCCGTAAAATTTGAATTGGATAACCCTGTGGGAAAAGACATATACATCATGACATCTTTTGATTGAGAATACACCAAATTACCCCATCTATTGTAAAGTCTAAAATCAAAACCTTGACATGGAGAAATCAAACTTTCAATATCTAATTCATCATTAACTCCATCCTCGTTGGGAGTGATAACATTGGGAAATGTGAAATCCTCAAATCCATATTCAACACCGATTTCTATTATGGAAGTATCGGAGGGACAATTATCTAAAATATAGAAGGCATAGTAATTATCGCTAAGGTAATTGGTAAAATAAGCTTCTTCAAGGTTTATCTCATTACTTAAAAAGCTTGAACTGTATCCATATTCGTTAAACCAATAATATTGAGCCCCTGGAACTTCTTGCATAGTAATCAATACTGGTTCAAAAAAACAACTGACTGGACTATTCGATATCAATACTGGAGCTACAGGTGTTGGTAATATTGTCAAGTTTATCGTTACCAAAGAATCACATCCAAATTCACTTTGGAAATCAAAATCATAGGAGCCTTCTGATGAAAATGATTGACCCTCGAAAACAAAGTCTTCACCCTCACAAATCTCAAAATTTTCAGAGGTGATAAATGTTGGATGTACTGTCAAGTTTAATTCTACGATTGAATCACATCCCTCGGAGGATTGAATTAAAGAAGTATATATTCCTGTTTCAGTCAAGACCTCTCCGTTAAAATCATAAGTTTCGCCTTCACATATTGAAAAGGCATATTGATACTCTTGCGTGGGGTTTACAGTTAAGTTCAATGTAGTGGTTGAGTCACATCCCTGAGCGTTTTGTGTTGTGAAAACATAAGATCCCGTTTGGTCATACTGAACACCCCCAAATTCATAGAAAACTCCAAAACAAATGGATTCATTCAATGAAGCCGTGATTTCGGGTAAAACTATCAGGTTTAATGTGATTGTTGAATCACAACCTTGAGAATTTTGAGTTGTAAACTGATAGGTTCCTGTTGAATTGTATTGTACACCTCCTAGATCATATTCGCCTCCAAAACAAATAGATTCGTTTATCGAAGACACTAATTCTGGCAAAACCATCAAATCTAAAGTGACCGAAGAATCACAGCCATTCACGTCACTAAAAACTTCCTGATACACACCTGACGTAGCATAGTCAGTTGATCCTAAATTAAATGAATTTCCTTGACAAATGGTCTCGTTTAGATTTGTTTCTTGAATAGGGTTTACTATAACTTGAACGGTATCCTGAACTGGGCATGAATTCGGGTTTGACGATAATATTGCTGTCACGATATACTCTTCTACAATGGGGTCAGAGCTTGAATTAATAAGTGTAATAGAAGGGTCAGACAAAGTACTGTCATTCATGTTGACTTCGGTATTCCAAGAATACAAAAACTCCGGGTTATTGGCTGTGCCTACTTGAAAAGTCTCACCACTGCAAATTGATACATCAGGGCCGGCATCTGCCGATGCAATGTCTGCATAAATAGTAACATCTCTGACACTGTGCTTATCCGTAGACCCTCCTGTGCTTGCTGTAAAACCCATGTATCCCGAGAAGTTCACATTGTAATTTGCCGTTAAGTAAAGAGTCCCGTTAATGGTTACTGTAATTTCGCCGTAATTATAACTAATTTCTGCTGTCGAATAATCAGAAGACCTTAAAAAACTTAAGGTGCCGCCAACATTATCTAAACTTGTAATTCCTGGAATGCATTCATTATATCCTGGACCGCTGTATATCTGTATTCCTGGATTGGGTCCTCCGCAATTATTATAGGTATCGAGAATTACCTTTATTCCATTCGCCGTTGATGGAATACCAACCCCTCCTCCACTCACAAAACCTGTGGGTGGAACATCCAAAAAACAAAAAGCAATACCATCTGCTGCAGAACCTTCAAACATTCTAAAGTCAAACTTGACATTCCATTGATTGCAAGTTCCTAAATCTATAGCTTGAGAGTAAAAAGCCGCGCCGCTTGAAGAATTAATGGCGTCCGTTAGAATGAGCTCATTACTGAAATTATCCACGTCACCCCCTGTATCACCGGTGTATGCTGCACCGGTTAAATTCCAATTTGTGGTCACCATACTGGGACTGCCCTGTAATTCGGCGAAAATAAATTGAGACATCAGAGCCCCATTTAAAAATGCAAAGACCAGAATAAGTAAGAGCTTGGTTTTCATGTTATTAGTTCGCAACAAAAATCCGATTTTTTTTTGAAACTAAAAATAAATGTCTTCATACATATTCAGCGAGTACCATCCAACGTTCTGTTTTCTGATCAATTTGCTGAACTACCTCTCCAAGTCTTTTTCCCATTTCATACAAATCAGTATTACTTCTAGATTCGTCGGAAAGACCTGCAGACAGGTCAGATTTCTCAAGCTCAAGTTTCTCCAGATCACGCTCTAAATGATTAAATTCTTCTTTTTCTTTAAAGCTTAATTTGGTCTTCTTTTGTTCTGTAGAATGATTCTTTACCTCCGTTTTTTTAGTTTGGCTCACTGACTTCTTTTCTTTTTGAACTTTCTTTTCGTTTTTTCTGAAATCAGTGTAATTTCCCAAAATATCTTTGACTTCGCCACCCCCTTGAAATACAAGTAAGTGGTCGACCATTTTGTCCATAAAGTATCGATCATGAGAAACGACAATTAAGCACCCTTTAAAATTCCTTAAATACTCCTCTAAAACAGCCATGGCAAAAATATCCAGATCATTTGTCGGCTCATCCAAAATCAAAAAATTAGGATTCCCCATTAAAACACGAAGTAATTTTAATCGGCGTTTCTCTCCACCGCTTAACTTTCTTACAAAATTATAGTGCATACTTCGCGGGAATAAAAAACGTTCCAAAAGCTGCGCTGCAGAAAGCTGTTTGCCTTTTTCAAGCGGTATAAACTCCGCCACCTCTTTCACCACATCAATTACTTTGAAGTCATCATTTACTTTGATTAAGTCCTGGCTGAAATGACCAAAAACCACAGTTTCACCTACTACGATCTTTCCTTTGTCTAAAGGCTCTGTGCCCAATAACATTTTAAGAAAAGTAGTTTTTCCTGTTCCGTTTTTTCCCACAATACCCATTCGCTCCTTCCGTTGAACGTTATAAGAAAAGCTATTAAGTATGGGAAGATTTCCAAACGCCTTCCCAATTTTATGAAACTCAACGATTTTGGAACCAAGACGTTCCATTTTCACTGGAAGTTCTAGCTCGTCCTCATCAAGTCTTTGAGATGCCGTTTTTTTTATGTCTTGAAAAGCATCCACTCTAGCCTTTTGCTTCGTTCCTCTTGCTTTTGGCTGGCGACGTATCCAATCCAACTCTTTTCTAAAAGAATTTCTGGCCTTTTCAATCGTGGAGTGTAATTGCTCCTGGCGTTCTGCCTTTTTTTCCAAATAATAGGAGAAATTCCCTTTATATTTATATAAACTTTCATCAGCCAATTCAAAAATAGTATCGCAAACTACCTCCAAAAAATACCGATCATGGGTAACCATTAGAATCGTCGACTTTGAGGTTGATAAATAAGACTCTAACCACTCAATCATATCTAGGTCAAGGTGATTGGTTGGCTCATCTAAAAATAAAAAATCAGCTTCAGAAAGCAGTACCTTAATTAAAGCCACACGCTTTTTTTGACCACCCGAAAGATTGTTAATCAGCTGAGAGTCATCTTTAAGCTTAAAAACGGACAATAATTGATTAACCTTGGCCTCTAAGTCCCATGCGTCGAGCTCTGTTAACTCTTGAAAGAGGTTGCTCAGCTTTTCCTCATCTCCGGATTCAATTGCTTTGTTGTAATCCTTGATTAGTCTCAACTTTGGAGATTCATGATCATAGATTACCTCATCTATGGTTTTGTTTAATGGTAGATTCTCTGACTGCTCCATGAAAGCAACTTGAATATCCTTTCTAAAAACTATTTTACCGCTATCGTATTGTTCCCTATCCATAAGACAATTTAGAAGCGTAGTTTTACCTGAACCATTTTTTGCAACAATAGCAACTTTCTGACCCTGATCAATACCAAAAGTGACATCAGAGAACAGAATTCGTTCTCCGAATGATTTCGTTAAGTTTTCTACTGATAAGAAATTCATATTCGTATTGAATTTTATGCGAAGTTATAAGAATACTTCTTTCTTCTCGATAGATCATCCAATGAAGACTAAAATTTATAAAATATCCTTACTTTAGGCATATTGAAATATTCATAAAAGTTTTAATTTAAAAAGATGAAGAAATTTATAGCCCTCGTATTTTTATTACTGACAAATTTCCTTTTACAGGCACAAGCTCCCGAAGGAGTCAACTACCAAGCGGTAATCCGAGATAACCTTGGAAGCCCTATTGAGAACACGATAGTTGGGGTTAAGATTGCCATATACCAAAATGCAACTTCAGGTAATCTGGTATTCGAAGAATCATTTACGCCAAATACCAATGCATTTGGACTGGTCAATTTTATTATTGGACAAGGGAATTTAATAAGTGGTGATTTTTCTTTAATTGACTGGTCATCTGGACCATACTTCTTAGAAATATCAGCAGACATCGATGGGGGCGTTAATTACGAAAACATAGGGTCTCAAGAGCTCATGAGTGTACCTTATGCACTTTATGCAAAGACAGCAGGAAATGGCCCACAAGGAGAGCAAGGAAGTCCAGGAAATGACGGAGCTGATGGAGCTCAAGGGATCCAAGGTGAACAAGGTCCTCAAGGTATTCAAGGAGATCCTGGCCCCACTGGTGCTGATGGAGTCCAAGGAATCCAAGGAGATCAAGGAATTCAAGGTGAACAAGGCCCTCAAGGTGCACAAGGAGACCCAGGACCCACTGGTGCTAATGGAGCGCAAGGAATTCAAGGTGAACAAGGGACTCAAGGAATTCAAGGAGACTCGGGTGATGATGGGGCGCAAGGAATCCAAGGGGATCAAGGAATTCAAGGTGAACAAGGAATTCAAGGTGTTACTGGAAATGACGGCTTACTCCCCGATGGCACATCAATTGGGAATACTACTTTTTGGAACGGATCAGAATGGGTTGTAAATGACGGGAATCTATTCAATGACGGTGGAAATGTTGGTGTTGGAACCGTAACACCCTCAGCTAAGCTTGAAGTTTCTGGAGACATTGCAATAAATTCACCATTCAAATACAAAATTAAAGATGCTATAGATGGCGACAACTTCCTCATGTATGAGCCAACAGTAGATGGCTTGAGACTGAATGGCTATGACGCTGTGTTCATAACTACAACGGATGCTACTAATGCAACGGCAGGACAAGACCTGGTGGTAAGAAACGGACGTGTGGGCATCAATACAAACACACCTTCTCAGGGCCTTTTACATGTAAATGGCTACTATTCAGATCCTTTTGGAAATTACACATTTTATGCAACCGGACCGAATACGGGCACAGGTGCTGCAACGAATTTGAACACCAGTATCTTTGCAACACATCGTATTGTAGCAGGAGAATTTAATGCCATTTCCGATTCAAGAATTAAAAATATTGATGGACTTTCAAATTCAGAGAATGACCTTGCAACTTTAAATAAAATAGAAGTCACGGACTATCACATGATTGACCCTTCACATGGAGAAAAACCAATCAAGAAAGCTATTGCGCAGCAGCTAGAAGGAATTTACCCTCAAGCGGTCTCTAAATCAACAAACTCCATTCCAGACATCTATCAATTGGCAGAATGTAACTCAGGTACGATTCATATTAAAAATGATCTTAGTTCCGGTGAACGAATTCGTTTGATTTTTGAAAATAAAGAAGAAATAGCAACTGTTGTTTCGGCTACCTCGAAGAATATTACAACAGACCTTTCTGTCTCTGGAAAAGTCTTTGTTTATGGTAGAGAGGTGGACGACTTTAGAACGGTTGATTATCAAGCGATATCTATGCTCAATGTTTCTGCAACACAAGAGTTATTGAAAAGAATCAAAGCCTTAGAAAACGAGAACAAAAAGCTCAAAGAGACCAACACCGAACTCATGGGGCTTAAAGGTAAGATTGAAACACTAGAAAGAAGTGTATCTCTTTTATTGGAGGAAAAAAACACAGTGAAGGTCAAGCATTAATTAAAAAAAATCAAACATCGTTCTGGAACTTAGTGTATACTTTACATAAAAGAATATCTTTGCCCCTTTTAAAATGAAATAAAGGCAAAGATGAACAAGTATTTCAACCTTTTCGACTTAAAGCAGAAAGTCAATTATAAAACAGAAGTGTTGTCAGGATTAACAGTGGCAATGGCATTGGTTCCTGAGGCCGTTGCGTTTGCATTAATCGCAGGACTATCTCCTTTAACTGGTCTATATGCTGCCTTTATAATGGGTATTATTACTGCCATTTTTGGTGGACGTCCAGGTATGATTTCTGGAGCTACTGGGGCAATAGCGGTTGTGTTTTTTGGCTTAGTAACCAGTCTAAAACAAATTAATCCAGCCATAACGGTTGATGAGATCACACAATATGTATTTGCCACCGTAATACTAGCAGGAGTTTTGCAAATTATTGCAGGTTTCTTGAAGCTCGGGAAATTAATGCGATTGGTTCCTCAACCCGTAATATTTGGGTTTGTAAACGGCCTGGCCATTATTATCTTTACCTCTCAGCTCAGTCAATTTACAACGGATTCAACAGACCCCAACGCACCATGGATGCAAGGCCAACAGCTTTATTCATTTTTAGGTCTCGTTGTTTTTGCGATGTTGATCATTTGGCTTTTACCCAAGCTTACCAAAATGGTTCCTGCCGCTCTAACCGCAATATTGGCTGTTTTTGGATTGGTGTATTTTTTAGATATCCCAACGACCACAGTCGGTGATATCGCATCAATCGAAGGTGGATTCCCTCCTTTAAATATCCCCAATATACCTATGGACTGGGAAACATTGAAGCTCATTTTTCCATACGCTTCAATAGTTGCAGGTGTGGGACTCATAGAAAGCTTACTTACCCTTAATATTATTGATGAAATCACTCAAACTAGAGGCAGAGGAAATAAAGAAGCTGTCGCGCAAGGAGCTGCCAACATTCTTTCTGGATTGCTTTCAGGAATGGGTGGTTGTGCAATGATTGGACAGAGTCTAATCAATATATCTTCTGGTGCTAGAGCAAGATTATCTGGAATAGTTGCGGCAATTATGCTTCTTGTATTTATTATGTTCGGATCTAGCTTAATAGAAAGACTTCCGATGGCGGCATTAACTGGGCTTATGATTATGGTAGCCATTGGGACTTTTGAATGGGCCAGTTTTAAGACATTCAATCGCATGCCTAAATCTGATGTTTTTGTAATGGTAGCGGTCACAATGATCACTGTATTCTTGCATAATTTGGCCTTAGCTGTTTTATTGGGAGTTGTTATTGCTGCCTTGGTCTTTGCATGGGACAATGCAAAACGCATTCGAGCAAGAAAACATATCGATGAGAATGGAGCGAAGCACTATGAAATATATGGACCTCTATTCTTTGGGTCAATAACCGTTTTTAATGAGAAATTCGATGTAAAGAATGATCCCGATGTGGTTATCATTGATTTTGCAGAAAGTCGCATAGTCGATATGTCCGCAATAGAGGCTCTAAATAAGCTTACCGAACGCTACAAGAATGCAGGGAAGAAAATTCAAATTAAACACCTTAGTAAAGATTGCATTCGATTACTTAAAGGTGCTGAAAAAATCATTAGCGTAAATGTACTAGAGGATCCCACCTACAAATTGGTTTCTGACGAATTATCTTAAACGATTAAACATCTCTTTTGGTAAGTATGTAATAAGACACATACAAGAAAACGAATACATAAAACAACCCTAATGATGCCCTTTGCATTTCAGTCATTGCATACTCAAACCCATCAGGGATTACAGGCATCGGGATTAAGGTTGAAAAAGTACTTAAAGGAAAAAATTGCGAATAATCTTTTGCAAATAAGCCAGTCATCCCTTCAAGAAAGGTTGACAGTAAATAAAACACGATTGATAAAGCTGGGTTTTTCAAAAGGTTTGCCAGAAAAAAAGCGAAAATAAAATATCCAAAAGTGGCAATTTGATAAAACCCAATATATCTGATTCCATTAAAGATATCCGTCGAACCATTGGAGAAACCAAATATAACTGCAATCAAAAACGTATATAGAGTTATAAAAATCGATAATAACGCTACCACATAAAATTTTGAAAGAATTAATTCTTTTTTGCTAAGACCATCAATTAGGTTTTGCCGCTGCGTTTTGTATTTAATTTCATTACAGGTAAAAACAACGATAATAACACCAATAAGCAAATTGAAAAAGCTAGATATATAAGTCACATAATGGTAAACATCCGGAAATTGATAGATCTGATGATTATAAACCTGCTCGTAGACAGGCATTAGGGACAAACAATAAAAAATTAAGGGCAATAGTATGGCATAGACAATTAGTATAACCTTAAGCGTGCTAAGGTGTTTTAATTTGAGCCATTCAATGATAAGTAATCGATTCATGATTCTCTAATTATGTCCAAAAATTGATTTTCTAAGGATTCATTGTAGACATCCAGTTGGCTTAATACTATTCCTTTATCAAAAAAATACCTATTGATTTGATCGGATTTTGTGTTTTTAGAAACACTAATAATCATTAAATCGTTTTCAGCAGTTTGTTTGTATATAGTCATTTCAGGGTTTGAGTTGACTATTTCCTCAAGTAACATTTTATCCTCTGCTCCTATTTTAACCAAAGTGCTTTCCTGATTACCTATAATCTCGTCTATGGTCCCTGTTCGCAGTAATTTTCCGTTTTTCAAAATGGCACAATGCGTACATACCTTTTCAATCTCATCAAGGATGTGGGATGCTATGATTATTGTTTTGCCCTTCTTACCAATGTCAATGATTAAGTCGCGTATTTCCGCGATTCCTTGAGGGTCAAGACCATTCGTGGGCTCGTCTAAAACAAGAACCTCAGGCTCTCCCAATAATGCGCTAGCTATTGCAAGACGCTGTTTCATTCCTAAAGAAAAAGTTTTGAATTTCGAATCCCTACGTTTGTATAAATCAACCATTTTTAGAACCTTATCGATTTCAGATGAAACCCCATCAATCTCTTTGATTTTAGCTGTAATTTCAAGATTTTGCTCTGCGGTTAAATAAGGATAAAAATTAGGTGTTTCTAACAATGATCCAATTCGTTTTCGATTCTCGTCCTTGTTCCCGTTTTCAAACCAAGAATAGCTTCCCTGATTTTGATTAACTACCCCTAAAAGCATACCTAAGGTGGTTGTCTTTCCACTTCCATTTGGGCCTAAGATGCCATAAACCATTTTCTCATTAACCTGCAAGCTCAACTCTGAAACAGCTTTAATGTTTTTATAATTCTTGGAGAGATTTCTAATCTCTAATACTCTCTTATTCAAAGGATTGATTTTTAATGTATCCTCTAATTTACGAGAATTATCGGAATCTTTATCTTAAACGGTTCAAGGAATCAAGTAAGTTTTTATCCTTTTTAACGCCTATAAGGGCTAGGAACGAAAAAGGAAGACCTGCTATAAAAAAAATATACCCCAAGCCCAATTCTTGACTCGCATTATTTTCAAAAAACATACCTTTTCCAAAAGAAGAGTAAATTAAAAACACTATAACCATTAACATATAAAAATAAAATAAGGCTCTTGACCACTTGAGCTGTCTTTTAATATTTTTAAAGCTCATCAATGTCATAAAAGCAAATAAACAAAGTCCTATCACCGTAAGGAAAATAGGTATGCTCTTATGCATGGAAAGGTCGTTACCCATACCTTTCTGAATACCGTAAACAGAAAATGAATAAAATTCTGTGCCTTTCACAAATCGAAAAAACTCCATGCCTGAACATGTGACTCCCAAACAAATGATTACCAATGAAAAATATATCGTTTGAACTCTTTGTAACATAACTTATCGTTTAAATATGAATGGTTTTGTTTCTTAAATAATAATCAAGTAGTGTGATGGCCGCCATAGATTCTACGATTGGAACGGCCCTAGGAACAACACAAGCGTCATGTCTTCCCTTGCCTTCTATTCGCACTTTGTTACCGTTCTTGTCTATTGAATCCTGACTCTTCATAATGGTGGCAACAGGCTTAAAAGCTACACGAAAAACAATAGGCATACCATTAGAAATGCCACCTTGAATACCTCCGGAAAAATTCGAAATTGTCGTTTCTTTTGTATCAAAGACATCGTTATGATCACTCCCTTTCATTGAGGCAGATTCAAATCCCGATCCAATCTCAAATCCTTTAACGGCATTGATTGAAAGCATGGATTTTCCTAGAGATGCATGAAGCTTATCAAAAACCGGCTCTCCTAACCCAGCTGGTACATTTTTTACGATACACTGAATGATGCCTCCAAGAGTATCTCCCTCTTTTTTAACTTCAGAAATCAAACCTTCCATCTTATTTGACGCCTCTTTTATCGGACAACGAACCAAAGACTTTTCAATGGCTTCTGATTTAAAAAACTCCTGTGATTCAATTTTAACCTCTCCAATTTGTGTAACATAGGTTGAGAATTTTATCCCCATTACATTCAATGCTTGCTTGGCTAATGCTCCTGCAACAACCCTACAAACAGTCTCCCTAGCACTTGCTCTTCCTCCTCCCCTATAATCTCTGATTCCATACTTCTTGTCAAAAGTAAAATCAGCATGAGAAGGTCTATAAGTGTTTTTGATATGTGAATAATCTTTTGATTCTTGATTCTCATTTAAAATGATAAACCCTATTGGCGTACCTGTTGATTTCCCTTCAAAAATGCCAGAAAGAAACTCAACTTGATCTTTTTCATTTCTCGCTGAGACCAATTCACTTTGGCCAGGCCTTCTTTTGTTCAGTTCTTGTTGAACCAATGCCAAATCCAATGTTATTTCTGCAGGAAATCCTTCGATCACTCCTCCCATGGCTTTCCCATGAGACTCGCCAAAAGTAGTGAGTGTAAAAATAGTTCCTAGAGTCGATCCTGACATATTACAAATTTAGGTCTTTTTCTTTTTGAAAACAGGAACGGTTGAACAAGGCTCTCCATACATTATTGATTTTACTACTGGCTGCAACAAAACGACCAATGCTGACATGGCATGCTCAGGTGAAGCAATCTCAGAACAGCCCTTAATTATGACGCGTTGGTCTCGAAATAATGACAAATCAAGTGAATCAATGTTTTCCTTGATTAGATTTTTCTCCAAATCGGTTTGTTTTCCAACAATAACGTGTTCAGTATATTCTAATACTTTTGAGGTAATTAGCATGTATGCCCAAGTTGGTATGATGGCATCCACAGAACAACCAATAAAAACGGCACGATTAGCATACTGTTTCCAATCATGTTCCTTCAGCCAAATCCGAAAATCCTTTTCTTTTAAAATTAATCCTTTATGTAGCCTTTCTGACAAATCAATACCCATCAATGTTTTATTTGACCTAAAATCATTCAAATCCAATTGAATGATACCACTTTCTTTAATTTTATTTTTAATTTCCATGTCACACAAAATTACAACATCATTCATAAATGAGGTCCTAAAATTGACAAACTGTCATAATTTATAGGTCGGCACACTAATTGACAAGAATAAATCATGAATCAAAGCCCACAATTTGATAAGCACTTTGGTAATGCACTACCACCTGCCATCATAATATTGGTATTCATTTGGCTTTTCTACTGGGCCGATTCATTATTTCTTTTTCAATTTTATAAACTCGGTGTGCTTCCTAAAAGTATTGAAGGGCTTCAAGGCATTTTATTTATGCCCTTGGTCCATTCAACAGAAAACTTCAATCACATTATCAATAATTCAGTTCCAATATTTTTACTGACGCTTTTTTTATTTTATTTCTATAAAGAAATCGCATTTAAAGTTCTTTTATTCAGTTGGGTTTTTACTGGTGTCGGCGTATGGTGGTTTGCTGCTAACAAAGGAGCTTATCATATTGGTATGAGCGGGGTGATCTACAGTCTCGTTGCTTTTCTTTTTACCTCAGGGACTTTACGGAAATATCTTCCCTTGCAGGCCCTGTCCATGTTTATCGCCTTTGTTTATGGAAGTATGATTTGGGGAATTCTTCCGATTTCTCCTCGCATCTCTTGGGAGGGACATTTTATGGGATTAATTGTCGGTGTAATTCTCGCTGTTGTTTATAGAAAACAAGGGCCACAGCGTCCAAAATATGTTTACGAAATAGAAAAAGAGCTTGGCATTGAGCCTCCTGATCTTGAGGGAATGTACTGGCAAAAGGTTAGAGAAGAAGAGGAACGCAAAAAAGCAAAAGCAGAACAAGAACAAAATGAAAAACTC
>Ga0209251_1001918_pt1 | contig 15224 bp, 13 predicted proteins | sample SaaInlV_100m_DNA_6_FD_184665 | JGI IMG/M metagenome (GOLD analysis project Ga0209251, IMG submission 184665) | Marine microbial communities from expanding oxygen minimum zones in the Saanich Inlet - Saanich Inlet SI073_LV_10m_DNA (SPAdes) (version 2) | ecosystem: Environmental > Aquatic > Marine... | reverse complement strand
GCACCATGCGTCCGAAGGCCCTAGCCAGGGTTGTCTTCCCACAGCCAACGGGGCCAACCACAGCCACCAATTCGCCGGGTTCGATCGAGAACGTCAGTCCGTTAAGGGTGTAGCGATCAGCACCGTCGTAGCGAACTTTGAGATTGCGAGCTTCAAACCGACCGCGGGGTTGATGCTCTTCCTTGGCGATGGAGGTTGTGGTGGTTCGATCCTGGATGGCGGGTTCGCGTTGGAGGAGTTCCTCAACGCGCTCAAGGCTCACTTGACCCGTTTGAAAGGTGTTCAGGGTGAATCCCAACAGCGCCGTGGGAAAAACCAATTGCTCCACGTAAATAATCAGAGCAACCAGACCGCCGATGCTGAGCGTTCCAGCTTCGAGTTGCCCGCTGCCGATGGCGAGCAGCAGCAGCAGCGAAATCGATGAAATTCCCTCAAGTAGAGGAAAAAGTGTGCTGCGGGTCCGGGCTAAGCGGATGGCACTATCGCGATAGCGCCGGTTAAGACCCGAAAAGGCATCCTGTTCGGACGCTTCCTGTCCATAAATTTTGATCGCTCCGATCCCGGATAAATCCTCCTGAATCAGGTTGCTTAACCCCGCAAGTTCCTCTTGTTGAGCCCGCTGCTGGCGCATCATCCGACCACCAAACAAGCGCACCGTGCCAAGCATTAAGGGGTAGAGCCCCACGGCAGCCAAGGTGAGTTTGGGATCAATCGCCAGCATCGCCGGCAATGTCATGGTGTAGGCCAGAAGCGTGTTGGTGAGGCTGAGAATCGCGAACCCCAGCAATCGGCGGATATTTTCGACATCGCTGGTAGCCCGGCTGATCACTTCGCCGCTACCGGTTGTTTGAACCCAGTTCGGCTCCTGCCGCAACATGTGTTCAAACAACCGTTGCCTTAGATCCACCTCCACTTGGCGTCCAATCCCAAAGACCAGTTGGCGTGAGATCAATCGAATCACCGCCATCGTGGTGGTGAGTACAACGATCCAGCCCGCTTGCCGGAGGATCCCTGCGTACGAAAAACCTTGCTGTAACTCGTCAACGACATTGCGAACCTCAAGGGGAATCGTCACCCTGAGGAAATTGACCAGAACGAGCGCGATGGCTCCGATGACCACCGTTTTGCGATGGGGTCGTAGATAACGGCCGATCAGATCAAGACGGAATGCGGCCATGCGGAGATCCGTTTGATTGAACAACCTAGGCATTTGCCGACTTCGACCCTGGCAAGCCCCTAGCGAATTGGTAATAGTGGAGATGTCCCCATCACCTGGCCCGGCGTGCATCGCACCCGGGTTTTTTTCTGGCTGTCATGGCTGCAGTAACCCCCGACGCGTCTTCTTGGTCCAAGCGTCTCGAACAGCTTTTGCAAGGGCGTGATCTCTCGGCACCCGAGGCTTCTTCCCTGATGCAGGCGTGGCTAGCGGAGGAGTTGTCTCCGGTACAAACCGGTGCCTTTCTTGCCGCCTTGCGGGCAAAGGGGATGGTGGCTGATGAATTGGCAGCCATGGCCTCTGTGCTGCGTGGGGCTTGTCCGCTGCCCTGTGCTCGACCGGATCAAGCGATGGTGGATACCTGTGGCACCGGGGGAGATGGGGCTGACACCTTCAACATTTCCACGGCTGTGGCCTTTACGGCTGCCGCCTGTGGGGTGAACGTGGCCAAACATGGCAATCGCAGTGCCAGTGGAAAGGTGGGCTCAGCGGACGTGTTGGAGGGGTTAGGCCTCAACCTCAAAGCTCCGCTGGCCTCCGTTGTGGATGCCATCTCCACCACGGGAGTCACCTTCTTATTCGCTCCCGCATGGCATCCAGCCCTCGTCAACCTGGCGCCCCTGCGTCGCAGTCTTGGCGTGCGCACTGTGTTCAACCTGCTGGGCCCCTTGGTGAATCCGCTTCAACCCCAAGCCCAAGTGCTTGGGGTTGCGCGAGCTGATCTGCTCGATCCGATGGCTGGAGCCCTTGATCAACTGCGCTTGGACCGTGCCGTTGTGGTGCATGGCGCTGGCGGCTTGGACGAAGCCTCCTTGGCAGGAACGAACGAATTACGCATGGTTGAGGCAGGACAACCGATTGCGACACGCTTTGTTTCCCCAGACGATGTGGGATTGGCGGCGGCCCCCTTAGAGGCCTTGAGGGGTGGTGATCTGGCAGAGAACCAGCGCATTCTTGAGGACGTTCTGAAGGGTCAGGCCACCGCTGCCCAGATGGATGTTGTTGCGTTCAACACCGCGTTGGTCCTCTGGGTGGCTGGCGCTGAACTCGATCTGAAAGCAGCAGCCCGAAGGGCTTCTGAAACACTCAGCGGCGGTCTGCCTTGGCAAAAACTTCAGGATCTTCAGCAAGCCTTGTCCCATGGAAATGGAGAATGAACGGCAGATGATCATGTCTGCGGTCCACATGCCTGATTCCCCATCCGGCGAAGCGCACCTCGTCCTCGCTGATGGCACGGTCCTAACCGGCGTGGGCTTTGGACACCGCGGCACAGCGGTTGGAGAGGTTGTTTTTAATACGGGGATGACCGGTTACCAGGAGGTCTTGACCGATCCCTCCTATGAAGGTCAGCTGGTGACCTTCACCTATCCCGAGCTCGGAAATACCGGCGTGAATGCCGACGATCAGGAGGCTGACTCTCCCCATGCCCGTGGGGTCATCGCTCGGCAGTTGTCACCCAATTTCAGCAATTGGCGCAGCCAGGATTCCCTTGAATCTTGGATGGACGCCCATCAACTTGTGGGTATTTGTGGTGTCGATACGCGCGCTCTCGTTCGCCATCTCCGCGATTGCGGTGCGATGAATGGAGTGATTTGTAGTGATGGCCGCAGCCCGGCTGATCTGTTTGAAGATCTCAAGGCCGCTCCTTCGATGGAGGGATTGAATCTGGCCAGTCATGTCTCCACCAAAGACACCTATCGCTGGACCAGTGCCTGTCGCGTGGGTTTTGATCAGCGCCTAGAAAACAAATCCGATCCCGATCGGCCGTTCCAGGTGGTTGCGATCGATTTTGGGATTAAGCGCGCCATTCTTGACCGTCTTGTGGCCCATGGTTGCGAGGTCACGGTTCTGCCAGCAGACAGCGACATTGCAACGGTTCGCTCCCATCAGCCCGATGGGGTCTTTCTCTCGAATGGGCCTGGTGATCCATCCGCTGTGACCGAGGGAATTGCTTTGGCCCAGGATCTCCTGAAGGAGCCCAACCTCCCTCTGTTTGGCATCTGCCTGGGGCATCAGATTCTGGGTTTGGCCTTGGGGGGATCCACCTTCAAGCTCGCCTATGGCCACCGAGGTCTGAACCATCCTTGCGGTACCACCGGTCAGGTGGAGATCACGAGCCAAAATCATGGGTTCGCTTTGGATGCGAAGTCCCTGGAGTCCGGTCAGATTGATGTCACCCATTTGAATCTCAACGATCGAACTGTCGCGGCTATCGCCCATCGTGAGAAACCAATCTTTGGCGTTCAGTACCACCCAGAAGCCAGTCCTGGTCCCCACGACGCAGACCATCATTTTTCCCGATTCGTTGCCTTGATGTCTGAACGGCGTCGGGTAGGTGGTTGACCGCTGAAACCATCACTACAATTCGTGCCGAATGCCCGGGGGCTTGAACCCATCAGCGAGCTTCAACGACTCACCGTTTCACTCCGAGGCGGGTTTGCACAAAAAGATCGATGTCTGGTGCTCTATTTCACTGGGAAACTTGATGCATATTCCGAAAAACAATTTTCGGAATATGCAACGGATGTGCTGAAAGCCAACAAACTTCCCGTTTTATTCGATCTCAGCAAAATCGACTTTGTCGATTCGTCTGGCTTGGGTGCCTTGGTTCAGCTCGCTAAACAGTGCACCGACGCCAAACGGGCCTTTCAACTTGTGGGCAATATGCGCGTGGCACAAACCATCAAATTGGTGCGACTCGAGGAGTTTCTTCACCTCGTTAATGATGTGCCGACAGCTCTCACCAATTTGTCCGCTTGAGCGATTGGATTCGAGCCCAAGTTGGCCGTGGTGGAGCCGACAAGCTGGGGCCGCTTCAGTTGGCATGGATTGGTGATGCGGTTTGGGAGCTTCACCAGCGCCTTCGTCTGGGAGCTCGTCCAGGACGCTCCGATGCGTTGCATAAGGCTGTCGTCGCCGAGGTTCGCGCTGATGCCCAGTCGAATCTTTTGGCGTGGCTTGAACAGCAAAATTTGCTTCACGATGACGAGCTTGATTTGGTCAGACGGGGTCGTAACAGTGCGGGGCGTGGTCCTCGACGAGCCGACCCTGCTGTGTATGGAAGGGCCACAGGGTTTGAGACAATGATTGGCTGGCTGTTTCTGAACAATCCAGTCCGGCTGGCTGAGCTCCTCGATCAACTGGAGATGGCCGGATCCAATTCGATAACCCCACCCCCAACTCCATGAGCCCTCGCTTTGAACGTCGTTCCGGCGGCCCCTCCCGCGATGGTCGCCAGGGAGGGGCTAGCAGTGGTCGCTCACCTGGAGGACGCCCGCCATCGTCTGGAGGACGCCCGCCATCGTCTGGAGGACGCCCGCCGTCGTCTGGTTATTCCAGCCGTGATTCCGACAGCAGGTCGCAGCGGGGATATGACGATCGCCGTCCGTCAAGAGATCGCCCGAGCGGTGATCGTCCTTATGGGAATCGACCATCCAGCAGTCGCTCATCAACTGAGCGTTATACGAACGATCGTTTTAAGAATGACCGTCCTTCGAGTGAGCGCTCTTCGAACGACCGCTTTACGAACGACCGTGTTTCTCGCGATGGCGGCCCCTCGGCGCGGCCCTACAGCGATCGCTCGAAGAGCGACCGCTACTCCGTAACCCGCTCGTCGGGCGATCGCCCGAGCGGTGATCGCCCATCGGGTGATCGTTATACGAACGATCGCTTTTCCAAGAACAGTTCTCCCAGAGACCGGCCTTCTAGTAGTGGGTCTTCGGGTGATCGTTCCTACGGAGGACGCCGTGACAGCCGCGATAGTGCCGGCCCACGCTCCTATGGCCAGAGGGATCAGCAGGGATCGCGCCCCTATGGACGTCGTGACGATCGTGCTCCGCGCTTCTCCGGTCGCTCTGATGAGGATGGCAAGCGTCCCTATGAACGCCGTGATGACCAGGGTGGGCGGTCCTCAGCTCCGAGTCGGTTCCGTTCGGATCGACCGTCCCAGGGACGCTTTCGTGATCGCTCTGAGCGAGCGCCCGATCGATACCGTTCTGGCGATGAGCGTCGCCAGTCGTCCGAACGGCCCCGCTTCAACGACTTTGGTGCTCGATCCCAGCGGTCCGAGCAACAACCCGAGGCCGAAGCTTCGACGCCGCCCGCAGACGATTTGATCTGGGGACGCCACGCTTCGCAAGCTGCCCTCGAGTCAGGACGCCCAATCCACAGAATTTGGTGCACGCCAGAGATGCGCAGTGCCCCAAAATTTCTCCAACTGCTTCGGGAGGCCAAAGCCTCTGGTGTTTTGGTGGAAGAAGTCACCTGGGCGCGGCTTGCTCAGGTCACAGGAGGTTCTGTTCACCAGGGCATTGCTCTCCAAACCGCTGCTGCAGACACCTTGGATCTCAATGCCCTCATTGAGGGTTGTTCCGAGCTTGGTGAGCCCCCCTTATTGCTAGCTCTTGATGGGATTACGGACCCCCATAATCTTGGCGCTGTCGTTCGGTCTGCCGAAGCGATGGGGGCCCATGGTCTTGTGTTGCCACAACGACGGAGTGCAGGCCTAACGGGCTCAGCAGCCAAAGTGGCCGCGGGCGCCATGGAGCACTTACCCGTTGCGCGTGTTGTCAACCTCAACCGTTCCCTTGAGAAGCTCAAGGATTCGGGTTACCGGGTGATTGGACTCGCTGCCGAGGGCGACGTCACGCTCATGGATGTGGATTTAGAGGGTCCGCTTGTTTTGGTGACTGGTTCAGAGGATCAGGGCTTGTCATTGCTGACCCGTCGCCACTGCGACCAATTGGTGCGGATTCCCTTGCGTGGCATCACCCCCAGCCTGAATGCCTCGGTGGCGACTGCGCTGTGTGTCTACGAGGTGGCTCGCCGCAACTGGATGAAGGACATTCATGGTCAAGCTCCGTCGCCGCCGATTGTTCGTCCGCAAGTGAAAACGCAGGAGGTCGCCCGCCCGGTACCGCCAGTAGCGGAGGCTTCTTTAACTAAAAAGCCCGCCACAGATTCCCCCGTTTCTGAGTTGTTGGCTTCGGACTCTTCCGCAACCAGTCACTCAACAACACATGCATCAGTCACTGATCTATCAGCATCTGAGCACGCAATCGAAGAACAAGTCACGCTCAATCAAGAGCCGTCAGATTCCTCGGTTTCTGATCAATCGGATGTGTTGAAAACGGAGTCTCCTCAAGCGGAATCCACGTCTTCAGCAGCAACGATTGAGCTTGATTTGTCGGGCGCTAAACCTGAATCGGATCTTCAGTTCGATCAGAGCATCAAGCTTTCCCCATAACTGATGAGCTGTTTGGCCTCTTTGCAGGTCAAAATGCTCTTACTCACCTTTGCCCCAATGAGCCCACTGATTCGGCCACTGCGAAGCCTCGCCAATGGCCTCGGTGTTGCTTGGTGGGCGCGGGTCCAAACATCTGGTCCAGATGTCACGTACTGGTTCGGTCCGTTCATCACCAAGGCTGGGTTGGAGTCTGGGTTGTCAACGTTCTTGGATGACATCAGTTCAGAGCATCCTCAGTCCGTCAGCCACTCGTTGTTGCGCACGCGAAGGGGTGAACCATTCACCATCACAAATGAAGGGTGACAGACGGCTGATAGCGTCGGCCCTGCAATGGATCGCAAGACCATGACGATCAGCGCGTGGCGTCAGCAACTGCAGAACGGTGACATTTCATCCCGTGAGCTTGTTGATCAGCACATCGACAGGCTGGAAACGGCTGAGTCTTCCCTCAATGTTTACAACGAGATCACGGTTGAGCGAGCCCGGGCCGATGCCGATCGGATTGATGCTGCGCGTGCCGCTGGCGAAACCCTTGGCCCACTAGCTGGCTTGCCTCTGGCGATCAAAGACAACCTCTGCACCCGTGGGGTGCGAACCACCTGTTCAAGCCGCATGCTTGAGCACTTTGTCCCTCCCTATGAGTCCACCGCGACGGAGCGCCTCTGGCAGGCCGGAGCTGTTCTGGTTGGTAAAACCAACCTCGATGAATTTGCGATGGGTGGTTCCACCGAAACGTCAGCGTTTGGGGCGACGCATAATCCTTGGAATCTCGACCACGTCCCCGGCGGTAGTTCTGGGGGAAGTGCGGCGGCGGTTGCCTCCGGCAGTTGCATCGCATCGCTGGGCTCTGACACCGGTGGATCGATCCGTCAGCCAGCATCGTTTTGTGGTGTTGTTGGCTTGAAACCAACCTATGGCCGGGTGAGTCGTTGGGGCCTGGTGGCGTTTGCCAGCTCTTTGGATCAAGTGGGTCCTTTTGCTACATCAGTGGCGGATGCTGCTGAGCTGCTGCAGGTCATTGCTGGACACGATCCGCGAGATTCAACCTGCCTCAATGCGGAAGTTCCCGATTTTTCAGCGGGTCTGCATCAGTCGATCAAGGGGCTGAAGGTGGGGGTCATCAAGGAATGCTTTGAGGCAAAGGGGCTTGATGGCGAAGTGAAAGCGTCTGTGCAGGCTGCCGCTGCGCAACTTGAGGCTCTTGGCGCTGAATTGGTCGAGGTGAGTTGTCCTCGTTTTAACGATGGCATTGCCACGTACTACGTGATTGCTCCGTCAGAAGCATCGGCCAATTTGGCTCGCTATGACGGCGTGAAGTACGGCTTTCGGGCTGCCGAATCGGAAAGTTTGGCCACGATGACGTCCAGTAGTCGGGCTGAAGGTTTTGGTGAAGAGGTCCAACGGCGGATCTTGATCGGCACCTATGCCCTGTCGGCTGGATATGTCGACGCTTACTACAAAAAAGCTCAGCAGGTTCGCACGTTGATTCGTCGCGATTTTGATGCCGCGTTCCAATCGGTGGATGTGCTGCTCACCCCTACAGCCCCCTCAACGGCCTTGAAAGCTGGGGCCCATAAAGATGATCCTTTGGCGATGTACTTGGCAGACCTCCTGACCATCCCAGTCAATCTGGCTGGTTTGCCTGCCATTAGTGTTCCCTGCGGTTTTAGTCAGACGGGTCTGCCCATTGGAGTGCAGTTGATCGGCAATGTGCTCGAGGAAGCGCGTTTGCTGCAGGTGGCCCACCAATACGAGCAAGCAGCCAATGTGCTCTCCCAACGGCCAAAAGCCCCCTTGGTGCCTTAATAGCCGCTAGATGTAGCGGTTGGTAGCGTGGCGACACGCTTGATCTTGCGTTGGGCCCTAATCTGGGTCCATGGCATTTGTTCCCCTCCATAACCACAGCGATTACAGCCTGCTCGACGGGGCGTCGCAGTTGCCCTCCATGGTGGAGCGAGCGAAGGAGCTGGGCATGCCCGCCATTGCACTCACTGATCACGGTGTGATGTATGGCGCGATCGAGCTGCTCAAGCTTTGCAAGGGAACCGATCTCAAGCCAATTATTGGCAATGAGATGTACGTCATCAATGGCTCGATTGATGACCCTCAGCCGAAAAAGGAGAAGCGATACCACCTCGTCGTTTTGGCAAAAAATGCCACCGGGTATCGCAATCTTGTAAAGCTCACCAGCATCAGCCATTTGCGCGGCATGCGTGGCCGTGGCATTTTTTCCCGGGCGTGTGTCGATAAACAGCTACTAAAGCGCTATAGCGAAGGGCTCATCATTGCCACGGCATGTCTTGGAGGAGAGATCCCTCAAGCGATTTTGCGAGGTCGTCCGGAGGTTGCCCGTGATGTTGCCCGCTGGTACCAAGATGTTTTTGGGGATGATTTCTACCTAGAAATTCAAGACCATGGTTCTCCTGAAGACCGAATCGTCAATGCGGAAATCGTCAAGATTGCCCAGGAATTAGACATCCAACTTGTGGCGACGAATGATGCCCACTACCTCACCAAGCAGGATGTAGAGGCGCACGATGCGCTCCTCTGTGTGTTGACCGGAAAGTTAATTAGCGATGAGAAACGTCTTCGCTATACCGGCACGGAATACATCAAAACAGAAGAAGAGATGGGTCGATTGTTTACGGACCATCTCGACCCAGACGTTGTTCAGAAGGCGATTGCCAATACCGTCAAGGTGGCAGAGAAGGTTGAGGACTACGACATCCTCGGTAAATATCAAATGCCACGCTTTCCCATCCCCGATGGGTACACGGCAGTGACCTATCTCCGTGATGTCACGCAACAGGGCTTGCGTGACCGACTGGAGCTCAAGGGCGACGATCCGATCCCTCAAAACTATGCCGAGCGGATGGCCCATGAGCTCGAAATCATGGAACAGATGGGGTTCCCCACCTACTTCTTGGTGGTGTGGGATTACATCCGTTTCGCTAGAGAACAGAGCATTCCAGTCGGACCAGGGCGGGGTTCTGCGGCGGGGTCCTTGGTGGCTTACGCCCTAGGGATCACCAACATTGATCCGGTGAGCAATGGCTTGCTGTTTGAGCGATTCCTCAATCCAGAACGGAAGTCAATGCCTGATATTGACACCGATTTTTGTATTGAGCGTCGTAGTGAAGTCATCGACTACGTCACTGAACGCTATGGGGACGACAAAGTTGCCCAGATCATCACGTTTAACCGGATGACATCCAAGGCCGTCCTGAAGGATGTGGCCCGTGTGCTCGATATTCCCTATGGAGATGCCGACCGTCTCGCCAAGTTGATCCCTGTCGTTCGGGGTAAGCCGGCCAAGTTGAAGGCCATGATCGGCGATGAGTCGCCCACTCCCGAGTTCCGCGAGAAATACCAGGCTGACCCTGTGGTGAAGCGCTGGGTTGATATGGCGATGCGGATTGAAGGTACCAACAAAACCTTTGGGGTCCATGCGGCAGGTGTTGTGATTGCTGCTGACCCCCTCGATCAATTAGTGCCACTCCAGCGCAATAACGACGGTCAGGTCATCACCCAATACTTCATGGAAGATGTTGAGTCGATGGGTTTACTCAAGATGGATTTTCTTGGGCTTAAAAATCTCACGATGATCGACAAGACTCTGGAACTTGTTGCAGTGACAAGTGGGACACGCATCGACCCTGACAAGCTCCCTCCCCAGGATGCCGACACCTTTGCATTGCTCGCGCGTGGTGATTTAGAAGGTATCTTTCAACTTGAATCGAGCGGAATGCGTCAGATTGTTAGAGATCTGAAACCATCATCTCTAGAGGATATTTCATCAATATTGGCCCTTTATCGGCCTGGACCGTTGGATGCTGGCTTGATTCCAAAATTTATTAATCGAAAACATGGCCGCGAAGCGATTGATTTCGCCCATGAGATTCTTGAGCCGATCTTGAGTGAAACCTATGGAATCATGGTTTATCAGGAGCAAATCATGCGGATCGCGCAGGATTTAGCGGGTTATTCCCTCGGTCAAGCCGACCTTCTGCGTCGGGCGATGGGTAAGAAAAAGGTGTCGGAAATGCAAAAGCATCGCGGCATTTTTGTTGAGGGTGCGAAGAAGCGCGGCGTCGATGTGAAAGTTTCCGATGAATTGTTCGACCAAATGGTGCTCTTTGCCGAGTACTGCTTCAACAAGAGTCATTCCACCGCCTATGGCGCAGTGACGTATCAAACCGCATATCTCAAGGCGCACTATCCAGTGGCCTATATGGCTGCCCTGCTCACGGTGAATGCTGGCGCCGTCGACAAGGTGCAGCGTTATATCTCCAATTGCAATGCCATGGGTATTGAGGTGATGCCTCCTGACCTGAATGCCTCACTCATCGACTTCACTCCGAACGGCGATCGCATTTTGTTCGGCTTGTCGGCGGTTCGAAATCTTGGAGATGGTGCGATCCGGAGGTTGATCCAATCCCGTGAAAAGGATGGTCCGTTCCGCTCTTTGGCAGATCTGTGTGATCGCATTCCAACCAATGTTTTGAATCGGCGCGGTTTGGAATCTTTAATCCATTGCGGAGCGATGGATGCCATGGATCCTGATGCCAACCGGGCGCAGTTAATGGCGGATCTCGATCTGCTTTTGGATTGGGCGTCCTCTCGTGCGAAGGATCGTGATAGCGGTCAGGGAAATATCTTCGACCTCATGGCTGCCCCCGCGGAGGACGATGGTCCGACGGATTTAAGTATGGCTCCGAAAGCGACGCCTGTTCCGGACTATCCCCCATCTGAAAAACTCAGACTTGAGAAAGACCTTGTTGGTTTTTACCTCTCGGATCATCCGCTGAAACAGCTCACTCCTTCATCTCGCCTTTTGGCACCGATTGGATTGGGTTCCCTTGAGGAGCAGCCAGATAAAGCCAAGGTCAGTGCGATCACGATGATCACTGAATTGCGTCAGGTGACGACGCGAAAAGGTGATCGCATGGCCATTTTGCAACTTGAAGATCTCACTGGTAGTTGTGAAGCTGTGGTGTTCCCCAAGAGTTATGCACGCTTGGCCGACCATTTGATGGCGGAAGCTCGCTTACTCGTGTGGGCAGGTGTAGACCGACGCGATGAACGTGTTCAGTTAATTATTGATGACTGTCGCGCGATTGATGATCTCACTTTGCTTCTTGTTCAGTTGCCCTCTGATCAGGCCAATGACATCGCTGTACAACACAAATTGCGTGAATGTTTGACGCAACATCGTCCTGAGCGTGATGAGCTGGGTGTGAAAGTTCCAGTGGTTGCTGAAGTCTGCCTGGGTGACTCTGTCCGTTATGTGCGGCTCGGGGCACAATTTTGCGTGCGAGATCCCATCGCTGCTGTTCAAACATTGAATGATCAGTCTTTTGTAGCGCGATGTAGTAAGCGGCTCGTGCTGGGCTAATTTCCAGCGTTGCTTCCTGAAGTAATAAGCTTCAGGATTGATGTTTTCACAAATTTATTTGATTGACTGATATAAACCTAGTCTTGATTTTCGAGTCCGACATTTCCGCTCAAAAGCTGATTTTATGCGGCAAGGCTTGTTTTATTGCCCGCACTTGTTGTCGTTTTATTGATCTTTTCCGGATCCCTTTTGCTGCTTTTGAGCACGAATCGACTCACGCATGCGTTGAACATTTGGCTTGAAATTCTCGAATCCAAGCAGAGATCCAGGTTCTTTATCCCAGCTGGCCGTTAAGACACCAACGCTCAGGCCAACGAGGCCAAGAACAAAGAAAAAACCTGATCCAACCAACGTTGCACCAGGTGGAATGTCTGCGATGCCTCGTGTCACGACGAAATAGCTGGCAACAAAAACGCCCATGCCCGCAATGGACGGCAGTCCTGTGAACACAGCAACTCGACGGGCCATGCGGTCAGCCACGTAACGGGGAATGGCTTCTTGCTTGGCCCCAGCAGGTTCTTTAGCCACTTTCCCTGAGCCTTTTGGCTCGAAGGGAAGCGGGCTGCGTTGCTCAGCCATGAGGAATCCCGATCAGCCGCGGATGCCCAGCTTGGAAATGGTCTGGCTGTAGCGCTGCTCGCTTTTGCTGCGCATGTAACTCAGAAGCCGCTTGCGGCGTCCAATCATCTTCAACAGTCCCTGACGGGAGGAGAAGTCGTGGATGTTGTTCTGAAGATGGCTGCTGAGGCGATTGATGCGCTCACTCAACATGGCCACCTGTACTTCTGCGGAACCGGTGTCGGTGCCGTGAGTCTGGTGGGTGTTGATCAGCTGTTGCTTCTCGGTGGTGTCAAGCGACATGCGCGGGGGGCGGCCCTGTCAATACAAAGAAGCATCCTACCGATCGATTGTCCCCTTTTCGTCGGGGAGTCTCCGATTAAGCGGATTCCCTACTCAGCCATTGCAGACAACACCGCAGCCAACCGTCTTGATCGTCGCTGGATGGCGGCACACCACTGGCTCCATCGGCGATGGCTCGTATGGCTCGACGAATTTCGAGTTCGTCGTAGCCCAGGCTGACGAGCGTGGCTTCAACGTCTTCTCCCGCTTCGGGGATCTGATCGGAGGCCAGTCCCTCCACAAGCGATGGCTGGGGGTCGAGTCCCCCGAATGCCGCGATCGGGGTTCGCAGGTCGACGGCGAGGCGCTCGGCCGTGCGTTTGCCGATGCCCTGGGCTTGACAGAGTCGTTTGAGATCTCCACCGCTAATCGCTGCAACCAATTCCTGTGGTTTGCACTCATGCAGAAGCGCTAAACCGGCTTGAGGCCCAACGCCATTGACGCCAATGAGCAGACGAAAAAGGTCCCGTTCTTGGCGACTGGGGAAGCCAAATAAACTGCTTCCGTCCTCCCGTTGCACTTGGTGGATCCAAAGGATGAGTTCACTGTCAGGCTGGAGTTGCTTCTGATGGCGTGAGGTGAGTTGCACCTCATAGCCCACTCCTGCACACACCAGCAGCACGCCGCTGCGATTTCCCTGGGTCCAGCACTCCATGTGCCGTCCTTGCAGCCAGCCGATCATGGAGAAACGAATCAACCGCGTCATGTTGCCGCAGCTGTCACCGTCTGTCGCCTCTCGGTTCCATTTAGGAAGCCGTCTGTTTCGCGTCTTGGCCCATGGGCTTTGCCTGCTTCTACTGCTCTCGTCGTTGACGGCCTGTGGTGGCTCTCAGCCCCCTCGAGCGTTATTGAACGAGGCGCTGTCCCTGCAGATTCAACTCACGCAAACGGCAATTTCAAAATCCTTAAATCTCCCACCCATGTCGGTGGCCCCCAATGTCAGCCGTGTGCGCGTCGAGGAGCAAGAAGCCCTCAAGCTCGGTGAGCAGAGTGGCCTGCGGGTTTCTGGCCGGTTTGATTGGCAGCTGCCCGGTGATCGTGTGCAGGTCGACAGTCCATTTGAGGTGTACTTGCAGCGGGGGGAGCGCGGCGAGAGCTGGCGGCTCGCGCGGCCGAATGGCCCAGACCAGGATCAACAGTCTTGGTTGCTATATCCGTTGGGGCAGGGCAATGCATAAAGCCCATGGATGGATAATTTGTTGGTTTTTGGCGTGAGATTTGTCTGATCCGATCAATTCAATTCTCTGCTTTTGTCTGAAGCAAAGGCTTGAACGTCCCCCCTTCTTTAATGTGGCTTAAATGGTATCTTCCCTTGATTGTTGCTTGCTCAGCTGTCTAGTCAAGTGATTATTTTTTCGCAGATAGACTAATAATCGTTGCAATCAGAACGAGTCCTCCTCCGCCAATTTGCCAAAGACTGATGGATTCAGAAAACCACAGCCAACCCCAGCTCGCGGCAAAAATCACCTGGATGTAATTGATCGATGTGGCCCTTGCCGCGGGGAGGCAACGCAGCCCATCTGTCACCCAAACTTGGCCTAACTGTGTCAAGACACCAACTCCCAAAAGCCACATCCACTCAATTCCAATGGGCCAAACCCCTGCTTGTAATACCCAAGGCAGAGTGATTGGAACAGAAATGAGTGGGAAAAAAAGAATGATCACCAGTGGATGTTCGGTGACAGATAACCGGCGCACACTCACATAAGCCAGGGCTGTGAAAAGCGCCCCAACGATTCCAATGAGCGCTGGTATTAGCGGTAAGGCTCGTACGTCACTGGTCAACCAGTCGGGTTGAACCACAAACGTGATGCCCACCCAACCCACTAGCACCGCAACGACAATCCTTTTGCGCAAGGATTCACCGAGTAAGAGCAGGGCCGCGAGGGCGGTGAATGTCGGGTACGTGTACTGCAACACCGTTGCAGCGGCGAGGGGCAGCGTGTCGATGGCTTGAAAAAAGCACAGCAATGCAATGCTTCCCGCGATCCCTCTTGCGAAGAGCAGTCCTCGGGCTTTGGCTGTTCCCCACGGCCTCACCCCCGCTAACTTCAAACTCACCCCTGTGAGTCCCAGGCTGATGATGGCGCGCACCAGCACGATCTCAGCGACTGGGATTCGGCCATTCAGCTGCTTGACGCAGACGGTCATCAAACTGAAGGCCAGCGAACTGAGAATCAGTGAGCGGCTGCCCTTGGCCTGCTCACTGGCCCACCAGGCGGAGGCCGTATGAGGGTCAGGCATCGATTTCAGAAGCACGGGGTAGGCGGTGTCCTGCGACTTCGCAGAATGGTGTGATGGTCAACGCCCGTTTACATCCACGAACGATCGAGGCCGTCAAGGAGCGGGCCGACATCGTTGACGTGGTCGGTGAGCACGTTGTTCTGAAGAAAAAGGGACGCGAGTTCGTCGGCATCTGCCCTTTCCATGACGACAGCAAACCGTCGATGACGGTGTCTCCCGCTAAA
>Ga0209251_1001914_pt1 | contig 15246 bp, 9 predicted proteins | sample SaaInlV_100m_DNA_6_FD_184665 | JGI IMG/M metagenome (GOLD analysis project Ga0209251, IMG submission 184665) | Marine microbial communities from expanding oxygen minimum zones in the Saanich Inlet - Saanich Inlet SI073_LV_10m_DNA (SPAdes) (version 2) | ecosystem: Environmental > Aquatic > Marine... | reverse complement strand
CGCGCCCGTTGACCCTCCCCCCACCTCCGCATCGCACCGCACAGGGCCGGCAACTCGCGCGTAAGCTCGTGGAGGTGCGCGCACGTCCCCGAACGCGACCCGACCGGACCCGTCGCGTCGCCTCCCGAAGCGGCGATATTTCGCCAGCGCCGGGTAACATCGCGACCCAAACGACGTCTCTCGGAGGCGCCGAAAAAGCGAGACCGCTTTCGCTTCGCTTTTCTTTTTTTCTCCGTAGCCCGAAGCTCGCGCGCGCCGCTCGCGCTTCTCTCCTTCCGAGTTCTTCCACTCACGCGCGTTATCGACGAACCATCATCCGACTTTACCAGGCGAAATGCGGCGTGATCTACCTGGACGAGTTTCTAAGGCGTCGGGACGCTTTGATGGCGAAGCTCGTTGCGCTCGTCACCCAGCACCGAGGAAGAGACGACTTGCGGTTCGTCGCGGCGGGGGGCGACGGCACAGTGAGCTGGGTCGCCGAGCTCGTGGGCGACGCGTGCGCGTTGGTGGGCACGGACAACGTTCCTCCGATCGCGATCCTGAGTCTCGGCACGGGGAACGAGCTCGCGCGAGTCACGGGCTGGGGCACGACGTACTCGGGCGAGTCGCTCGTGCCTTTCGTGCGCGACGTCGCCGCCGGGAAAGTGGTGGGGGTCGACAGCTGGCTGTGGCGCGCGACGCCGCTGGACGTCGACGACGCGGGGAAGGTGATGGACCGCCCGAGGTCCGACGCGAGGGCGCCCAGCCGCGTGGTCGGGCCGAGGGCGCTGCACGACTTCGAGGGCAACAGAGTGAGCTTGTTTAAGGAGGAGGCGCGAGGCGCGGAAAATGCGAGAACTGGGGCGGGGAACGACGACGCTTGGGAGTCGACGTCGTCGTCGCGAGGGTCGCGCGGTCCGGGACGAGACGCGACACAAAACGTCGACCCCGCGTCGTCGTCGATTTCCGAGACGGAAGCCCTCGTATCGTCGTCGGGACGTCGTCTGAGCGTGCAGTTCGCGCGGAAGATGGCGATGGAGAACGATGACCTGCCGCACCTGCCTACGCTGGCGTTTGCGCCTCCCCCGCTCACGCCGCCGGGCGCGCGCCTGTCCCCCAACGCGAAGGCGGCGAAGCACGGCTCGCACCCGACGCGCGCGCCCGCGCCGGCGAGCTGGCGCGGGCGGTCCGAGCCGACGTCAGCGCCGGCGTCGCGCGTGACGTCGCCCACCGCGGGTGCGGATCCTTCGTCCGCGTCTAAGCACGGGCACGCGCGGCACTCCCGGAGCGGGAGCGTCGGTGGCGGCGATTTACAAAAAGTTTCCGCGACGGCGTCTCCTAAGTACCCGACGGAGCCGACGAACAACGGCATCGGGTTCGGTCGTCGGAAGAACCACAGCCGCGGGGGTAGCGTGGATTTCCTCGCCGACGGCTTCGACGACATCTCGTTCGACGGGAGCGACGACGACGACGGCGACCTGGACGTCGTCGAGAAGACCTCGGTGTGTTTCTTCAGCGTCGGGTTCGACGCGTCCATCGCGATGCAGTTTCACCAGCTGCGCGAACGCACGCCGTGCTGCGCGGACAGCGTGACAAAGATCGTCGCCGGACACGCCGTGCTCGGATTCGCCGAGGCGCTGGCGTCGCGCAAGTACCTGCGCCCCGGCGTCATCACCCTGCGCGTGGACGGGCGGGAGGTGCCCGTGCCCGCGGGCGCGCGGACGCTGCAGTTCTTTAACATCCACAGCAGCGCCACCGGCATTGACTTTTTCGGGTGCGGGGAGAAGAGCGTCCCGGGGGAGTTGCAGCACTACGAGCCGCCCAACATCGGCGACGGGCTCATCGAGGTGGTGGCGACCATGTCCGCCTGGCACCTCGGCGCCATTCGGCTCGGCTTCGGGCACTCGCACCGCGTCGCGCAGGGCGCCTCCGTGGAGATGGTCGTCCGGGATGCCATACCGGTGCAGGTGGACGGCGAGCCGTGGCTCCAGCCGCCCGCGGTGATACACGTCTCCGCGCAGGGGAAAATTCCGTTCGTGCTCGGGCGAGGCGAAAAGCGAAACGTGCCCACCGTCGGGCACGTCCGGAGACCGAGCGTCGTCCGAACGAACCCTTCGTGACGACGCGCGGAGCGAGACGAATAGAGTACCGCGTCGAACGAGTTTCTAGTTTTTGTTTTTAGTGCGCGTTCGCGTCTCGAACGCGTGTCGTCCGAAGAGCACCGAGGAATCGCGCCGCCTAGAACCTCACGCCTCGTCGGCGAGCCTCCGGAAATTTCGTGCGATCTCCTCCAGCAGAGACGTTTCGCCCTCGAGGACGCACCGAGCCATCGCGCGCCGTCGCGCGCGTCTCGCGCGCGCGCCGTCGTCGTCGTCGTCGTCATCGTCGTCCGTTTCGTTTTCTCCGCGATGCGATGCGTGAAGGTGAATCGCGGGGATCGAGAGCGCGTCGCGCTCGTGTTCGAACAGCGACGCCATCGCCTCCGCGAAGCGTCTTCGGTGCGCGGCGCCGAACGCGCAAAACCCGTCGTACTTCCCGGCGTCGTCGTCGTCCCACGCGCGAACGGCGTCAAACTCCGCATCCGTCAGAGTGAGAATCCGAGCGACTCGGAGCGCGTCCTCGGGAACGCACGCGACGCCGACGCTCTTTGGTTTCAAGTCTCCGAACGCGGACGTCTCCGACTCCGCGTCCGTCGCGAGCGCCGGCGCGTCCGTGACCTCGTACGTGCCCCCCCGGCACAGCCCGAGCGCGGAGAGGTACGCCAGGCGCGCCGCGCGCTTCCCGGGGGCGTGTTTTCGTAACAACACGGAAAAGTCACAATCCGCGGCGCGCGCGCCCGATCCGTCGAGGCGCGCGAACCCGAACTCGAGCACGGACCCGCCGTCCGCTCGGTCGGCGTACTTGTGGAACAGCTGCTCACCGCTCACGGCGCCGCCGACGCCGACGCGCAGCGTCACGCGAGGGCCGAGCGCGCCGAGACGAACCTCGTCCTCGTCGTACCGCGCGTCGTCCGGGTCTTGGCCGCAATCTTCTTCATGCGCCAGATCGTCAATCTGGGGATCGCGCTCGAGATCGAGGCCCTCGACGACGCACGGCTCGGCGTCGTCGCCGTGGTTGAACAGGTCCAGCCCGGGACACAGACCGAATTCCTTCTCGCGGCTGACCGGTCTTCTCTTGACTCTCTCGGAGAGATCGGCCGCGTCGCCCGCGCGGCGCGCCTCGCGCACCTCGCTCGGGAGCTCGAACGCGCGCGCCAGCACCGTGGCGAACGCCCACCGGAACGCGCGACGCGACGCGAACGCGGAGGTTTCGAGAGAAGCGAGGGAGGCGTCAGAAAAGTCGTCGTCTTCGTCGTCGTCGACGGCGAGGACGCCGGGATCGACGGCGAGTAACGCGGGAAAGATTTCGTCGTGGATCCCGTCCACCAGCGCGCGTCGTTCGAGCGCGCGCGAGACGTGCCTCGAGCCTCGCAAGTGGTAAAGGTCCTCGTCCGACCACTCGAGAAGCGCGTCCGTCTCGCGCGGAAGCAGGTCGACGTACGTCGACCAGTGCGGCGCGCAGTGAACGCGCGCGTCTCGTTTTTGTTTTTCATCTTCCCTCGCGCCGATGCCGTTCGCCGACGGCGCCGAGGACGCGTCGCGCCTCTTCCCGCGGTCCCGCATGGACGCGCGCGACGTTTTCTTCGCCCTCGTCGCCTGTGCGCTCTGGAACAGGAGCGCGAGCGCGAGCAAAGAAGTGGCGGAGACGTGCAGGGGGAACTCGTGGTCGCTCTCCAGCACGCCGCCCAGTCGGTGCGTCGGAGAGTGATCGGAACGCGAACCGACTTCAGAGCCCGTGCGCGTGACGAGTCCAGAAGCCGCTAACGCCCTCGCGAGCCGTCCCAGCGGGCCTCGCTGGTCCATCACCACGGAGGTGGTTATGACGAGCGGGACGGCGGATGACTCCTCACCCGTCGATGTCCGTTCCTCGCCGGCTTCGATTTCGCCACCGCGAGCCTCGTCGCCGCCGAGGAGGTCGACGCCGAACAGCGGCAGGGAAAAGACGGCGTCCCCCTGTCTCAGGTCCCTGGTCGCCACGCCCCCGACGCCCATCCCGCGGACGCGAACGAACCGCGCGCGGTCGCTGAAGTCCACGCCGTGTCGCTTGAGCCACATCACGAGCGCGGCGATCTGGTGCGCGGAGCCCTCCCCGGGGCCGGGTGCGCCCAGCGTCCCGAACGCGCGCCTGTCGTCGGGGGAGGACGTCGACGCCGCGCGCGCGGAGCGGCGGCGGTCGTCGATGGAAAAACGACACCGAGGCCGATGGTCTGATGCGAGGGGCGCGCGCCCCGCGTGCGCGCACGCGCCGGCGTACTTCGAGCTCGCGTGCGCTGGGAGGTGACCGCACCCAGTCGCGACGACGAGCCGCGCGCTCACCAGACCCGCCATGTCGAGGCCGAGACGCGCGCCCCTCGCGCGCATGCGCTCTGACGTTTCGCTCGGAAAACGCGCACTCGACGCTCGGTCCGTCCGACAGTCCGACGCTTGAACACGACGTTTCGAAATCGAACACGCTGGCGCGTTTGTGCACTTCCATGGGCGCAGCGCGTCTCGACCTTCTGCGGTGCGCGGTGCTGCTCGCGCTGACGCTGCCGCGCGCGTCAGCAGTCGCACCCGAAGGCCCGTCGCAGCAATGCGCGGATGACGCCGGCCCGCCCTGGGTGGACGACGTCGAGCATTTCGGCGTTCACGGAGACTATTTCGACGGGTCGCCCGCGAGCGTGGTGGGCGACGGCGACGACTGTCCCGCGCCGCTCGCGACGGCGTGCGCGGCGAAAGGTAAGAGGGCGGCGTTTTTGGCCGGCCCGATCGATTGCGACGAGAAGGGCTGGTTCTGCAGGATCGCGCGCCAGGACGGATTCGTCCCGAGCGATGGCTTCCGGGACTCGAACTATGCGCATTGCAACCGCACGGACGCCGACGAGAGCGACGCGGACGGACACTGCCACGGGTCGGACAGCGATTCGACGTACGGCTGGTGGGTGCGCGACCACTGGTTCCGGGGGTACGCAGGTTTATTAACGTGCTGTTGCGACTGGCGTTCGCTTAAAGGTTTGACGAACCGATGCGATTACCGGCGGCCGGTGGCGTTTGGTGAAGATCTCGAGACGTGCCGCGACGCGAACGAGGACCACGGGATGTCGTACGAAGGAACCTGCGCCGCGTACGCCGACGTGGCGTTCGACGATCCCGCACTCCGATACGACGGTCGGTGCTGGAGTGTGTCTAAGTTCGCCGACCCCGAGGCGGCGGGGATCGAGGAAGAACAAACAAAAGACGATTCGAGGGCGGCGACATCCGCCGCGCCGCGTTCGCGCCCCCGCGCGTTCGGCGGTCCGGCGACGTTCTTTTTAACGCACGCGCTGTGGAATCTGTCGAGGCTTTGGTGGCAACCCCTCCTGTGACGAACCGCTCTCGCATTGTCGCTCTGGTGCGTACCCCGGAGACGCGCGTATCTATAGAACGCCGTACTGTATAGAGTCTATATTTGTACAAGATGTATGATATCGACCGCATCACGCGCGCGCCGCGTGTGTCGAACGGCGAAGTCGGTCCGATTTTTCGCGACTGGTCACGCCTCCATCGGCGCGAGCCACGCGCGCGCGGGCGCGCCGTCGCTCCCGAGCAGTTTCAGCGGCGCGCAGTGGAACATCCACCACCCCGGCACGACCGTTTCTTCGGGAATCAGCAAGCCCTCCACGGGGACGATCCCGGCTTCTAACAGCACGACGTGCGCGGTGACTAAGTGCGCGTACGCCGCGATTGACACGTAATCCACCCCGACCACCTTGACGTTTGGTTTTTCGTCAACCAACCACCGCGCGCCGTCCTCGGTGAAGCCCACGTACGTTTCGTCGAACGCCGTCGTTGACATGATCCCGCGCCGAGTGTTGTCCGTGCGGAACAGCACGCGCGTCACGCCTTCGGGAATCGAGCCGGCGACCGATCGCAGGGTCGCCGCGTCGAGCGCGACCGCGTCGAAGACGTCGACGACGACAGCGGGGCCGTTGAGCCACGACAAAGAAAGAGTCTCCACCCCCGCGTCGTTTTGTCGCGCGAAGTGCCTCGGGGCATCCACGTGCGTCCCGGTGTGCGCGCCGAACCGCAGCTCGGAGACGTTCGCGGGGTCGCCGTCTTTCTGGCTGGAGGACTGGTACCGGTGGTCCACACCGAGCCCTTCTTTGGACTCGAACACTACCAGCTCCGGGCCGATCGTCGCGGTGAGGTCGACGATGCGGGAGACCCCCGACGTCGAAAGCGAAGCGTCGCACGAATCGGCCGCCGCCTCCGCGAGCGCAGAGGGCATGGAGCACAGGACAGCCACGAGGGCGAAAAGCGTGAGGCGGACCATCGGTTCGACGGGTCACGTCAAGTCCCACGCGCGCGAGCGCGGATCGTTGTGGACGGCGAGGATGGAGCGCGACAGCCACGTCGGCGGTGGCTTTCCGGCACGAAAGTCGACACGATCAATCGGCTCGAATCGCCGTCCCGCCAACTTCCTCCACCGAGAGCGGCAACGTCCGCATTTCGGCTGTCGCGCGCTCGTCTCCCCCGGCGCGACAGCTCGCGTTTTCGCGCGATGGAGGGGTTTCACCTGCGGAACCACCTGGTGTGGAACCACGGGTACCCCGGCGTCGTGCCCGGGGTGCCCGCGGTCCCGCAGCTCGGCGGCCCCGCGCCGGTGCTCCCGCAGGGATTGCAGCTCCAGCTCCCAGAGTTCGGGCTGGGCCTGTCCACCGCGGAGGTGAGGCGTCTGAACCGCGCCACGCTGGGCGTGCCCGCGCTCCCGCTGCCGCGCGAGGGCGAGAACGCGCCGCGCGAGCGCGTGCGGTGCCAGCACCCCGGGTGCGACAAGCAGTTCGCCTGGCCCCAGGACCTCAGCAAGCACGTGCGCAAGTACCACAGCGGGGAACCGCCGAGGTTCGAGTGCCCGCACGACGGATGCGGGAAGCGCTTTTTCGAGCGTAAGCTTCTCGTCGCGCACGAGCGCACGCACACGGACGAGAGGCCTTTCGCGTGTCCTCACCCGGGGTGCGACAAAGCCTTCCGCGCTCGAAACGCGCTGGCGTACCACGTCAAAGCCCTGCACGCGGATCACGAGGTTTTGCGATGCGGCGAATGCGGTTTCCACACCAAGAAGAAAGACGCTCTCGCTGTGCACAAAGAGCGGCACAAGAAAAAAGCCGCGGAGAAGGCGTGGAAAGAGAAGGCCAAGGACGAGGTGAATTGTGCGGTGAAGACCGCGAAGGAGGACTTGAAGACGAAAACCGCGGCGCTTCTCGCGACGCGTAAGGCACTCGCCAAAGAGAAAAAAGCTCGAGCCAAGACGCGCCGCGAGATTGAGAAACTCGAGGCGCGCGTCGAGCGCCTTTCGAAGAAGCGAAAGGGTCACCGCGGAAACTCCGAACGCGAGCCGAGCCCAGCCGGGCCGCCTCGCGAGCCGGGCGTTTCCGGAACCTCGAAAAAGAAGCAGGCTAAACATACGCGCGACGACGGAACAGACGACGTGGCTGTCCACAGCGCGGACGAGATGCGCGCGGAGACGCGCGAGACGGACGGCGCCGCGGACGGCGACGACGACGAGGACGATTCTCCAACAAACGCGACGAGAGCGCGTCGCCTGGCCCCGCCGCTGCCGGAGGTTGTCCTCCTGGACGCCGCGGACGGCTCGAAGGTGCCCATGCTCGTCTGTTTTAGCGAGGAGGAACAGACGCGAGGCAGCACTCGCGTTGGCGCTTTTCCGTCGACAAGCCGAGAAGACGCGCGAAACACGATGCGCGTCGGGGAGGGATTAGGAACCCGCAACCGTTTTCTGCGCCCGGTGTGCGACCAGGCGTTGCCCTGGTCGGCGTCGTTCATCGGGTGCCCGGGCATAAAACACGCGGACGAGGGCCCGCTCGTGCACTTCGACTTCACTAAGTTGTTCCGCGCGGACGGCACGCGCGTGAGCGGCAACGCGCACCGCACGACACCCCTGGAGGTGTCTCACCCGACGGACCGTAAAGCGTTCCGAGCGCGATCCACGCGGTGTCCGTGGTCGTCGGAAAACGCGCGCGCGACTTTTTTGGCGGCGCGAGACCCGGCGGCGCTGCGGGGCATACTGAGCGCGTGCGCGCCCGAGAAGGCGGTGCGCGTGAAGCGCGTGGACGGGCAGTGCGGCGCGTGCTATGCCGCGCACGTCGCGCTCATGGCCGCGGAGAGGAGAGCGGAGAAGAGCGCGCGAGGGGGGGAGTAGAAGATTTCTCTAAATCGGAGCTCGAGAGGATTCGAAAACACGCGTCCGCCGCACGTAGCCTGTTCGTCCCGCTCTATGGGCCCACTTTCACGAAAACGCGCTTGCGTTTTTGAAGAGGTGCATCGTTTTTCAAAATCGTCGGGTGTGCCTACGCGCAAAGCCTCGCGCGCCGGGCACTCGGGCACGCGCGCCGACACGCACTCGCGCGGACGTCGTCTTCGTTCCGCCATCGGAGTCCGCATCCGGTCGCCTCACGCGCCTCCCGGTCCCAGTCGTCGCGATGTTCGCCATCGGCGGTAAGAAGGACCAGGCCAAGGCTGCCGCGCTCCGCGCGGCACCCAAGTCCGCGAGCAAGACCTCCGGCGGATCGGTTCGCCCCAGCAACCACCCCAAGCTTTCCATGTACGCCGAGACGCCCTCCGCGGACATCTCTCTCGAGACGTTCGAGGCGTTCGCGCTCGACCGCATGCGCGTCCTGAAGGCGATCGACGACGGCCTGAGCCGGGGCAAGAAGCCCGCGGAGATGGAGCAACTGATGAACGAGGAAACGGGCAAGCATCTGAAGATCACCGACGTCGTGCCCGGCGACTTCTCCACACTCGGCGGCGCGCCGCTGTCTAAAGACGAGGTGAGCCACTTCGCGCTTCGTTTGGCGTATTGCCGCACGGAGGAACTCCGAAGGTGGTTCCTGTTAAACGAGTGCCAGCTGTTCAAGCACCGGTTCAACAAGTTGGACGCGTACGCCAAAGCCGCGTTTCTCGAGGAGCACGACATGGAATACAAGCCGCTTAAACCCGAGACGTTTGCCGAGAAACGGAAGGGCATCTCCGAAGTGTTGCACGGCATCATGAAGCGCGACGACGCCGAGAAGATCCTCAACGCGGGCGCCTCAGGGTTCTACGCCGTGCCTTTCGAGGAGGTGGCTGACCTCGTGCGCGGCCGACGCGTCTTCATGGCGGACGGAGAAGCGTACGTGCCTCGCGACCAGCTCACGTCGCTGGTGGTCGGCGCGTTCCGCGCGTCCCTGTCCAAGTCCCTCGCGGTGGCGTCCCGAAGGTGGGCGCAGCACGTCGCCGGCGAGGAACGAGAGAGGCTCGCGCCCGTCATCGTGTCGCTGTCGAAGCGGTACCTCGGGCGCGACTTCGGCAAACCCGGCGACGCAAACGAGCGCGGGTCGGTCGTGACGCTGAAGGATTTACCGTCCGCGGCGAAGACTTCGTTCCCGCTTTGCGCGAAGAACCTGTTCGACGCGGTGCGGCGCGAGCACCACCTTCGGCACGAAGGAAGAAGACAGCTGCAGCTGTACATGAAGGGCATCGGCTTGTCGCTGGAGGAGGCGATGCTGTTCTGGAAGACGGAGTTCTGCAAGAAGATCCCGGCGGAGAAGTTCGAGAAGGAGTACGCGTACGCGGTGCGGCACGCGTACGGCAAGGAGGGCAAGCGCGTGGACTACACGCCGCACACGTGCATGAAGTGCATCTCTTCTAACCCCGGCGCGGGCGAGCACCACGGGTGCCCGTACAAGACGTTTTCAGAAGAGTCTCTGACCGCGGCGCTGGGTGGCCTTTCAATCGCCCCGCACAAGGTGCGCGACATCGTGCAGAAGGCGAAGGCGCACCACTACCAGCTGGCGTGCGGCATGACGTTTGAGGCCACGCACGGGAAGACGATCGAAGAGGGCGTGCAGCACCCGAACCAGTACTTCGACGAGAGCAGGAAGGCGCTCGGGTTCGGCGCGAGCGGCAAGGAAGGAGACGAGAACAAAGAGACGTTAGCCTCGGCGTCGCCCGTCACACCCGGAGCCGCGGGGGCGAGGCCGGCGAGACCTTCCATCCAGCCGGCGCCCGTGTCGGCGTGAAGCGGACGCGCTCGGAGCACGCCGAGCGAGCGAGCGAGCGTTGTTTCGACTCATCCGCCTTTTACGACGAAAGCGTCTTCTAAATACAATCACCACACTTTTTACCTCGACCACGAGAACGCACGACGCCACGCGTGACTTCCGCGAAACCGGTGATATCACGGCTTCACGAACCTGCCCTGCACGAAGTGCCTTTCAAACGTGATGCCCAGTTTCCGATTGGTCACTGAATGCGTGACGCGCTCGCAGCGTCCGACGAAGCCGGCGTCTTCAAACACGCGCGTGACGAATTGTTCGTCGAAGAACACGGCCAAAGTTCCGTCGCCGCGCACGTACGCGTCCTCGTCTATTTTTTGTCCTGGTGCGAAATTTTCTGTGGAAGTATCATCCGTCCCTTTCACGTCCTCCTTGGAGTAGTCCCGGAACAAAACCAGTCCGTTTTTTTTTAAGACTCGCGCGCACTCGCGCGCGACGCGCGCAAACGCGTCGGCGTCGAGCGCCGAAAAGAAAAACACCCCCGTGACGGCATCGACCGATTCGTTCGCCACGAAACGCTCAGCGCCGACTTTTTCTTTCGTTAAAGGCCCTTCCGTGTTGCCGAGGTCCGCGCAAAACGCGCGGCACCGTCTTTCGTCGAACTCTTCGTTGTTTGTGAAGCACATAATCGCGGTCGGCGAGCAGTCGACGGCGACGACAAACAAATCGAGGTTCGCGCGCATCAGCGGGAACGCGCTGTTTCCGACGCCGCAGCCGAGTTCGAGCACGAGTTTGTGGTCACTCGAGGTTTCGTCCGGAGCGCGGGTCGTTGCAGGGTCGATCGGGTCGACCCATCGGGAGGGGTCGTCACGCACTGCACGAGGCATCAAGTCCGAAAACGCTTTGCGCAGGTAATGCCGATCCTTAAAGGCGGTGATGTTCGCCGGAGGATTCTTTTCGGACGGTCCCTTCTTCCGAGAGCGTTCAGGACCGCTCGTCGCGAGCCCGTCTTTGTCGCCGCCCGAGTGCGTCCGGTAGAAGCGTTCCCAGGCGCGTGACGCGTCCGCGTTCGCGAGGGAAACGCGGCTCGACTCGGAGAACGCGCTGGCGGAGGAACACGCGCTCGTAGTCGCGGAACCTTCGTCCCGTGTCGCTCGGCATGGACGCGAACGAGTCGTCGGCGGCGGCGCGTGTCTTCGCCCGCGCGGCGGGTCGTCACGTCGCGCGCCCGCGGCGGAAAGACTCGCCCGCGCCGACGTCGACCACGCGAGGAAAACCATCTCACCCCTCCCCCGAAACGCACTCGCCTCCCCGGTTCCGCGCGAGCGCTCGTGCGCGTCGCGTCCGACGCGAGCGAGCCTTTTCGCGGTTCGGCACCGCCCGCTACGAACGCGTCCGCGAGATCGACCGAGTGCCTGGAAAAGAGCGTTCGCAAAATCGAAACGACTTTTTGACGGTTCGACGCGCACGGCCCGCGCGGCGGGCGCGACGAGCGCGACGTGTCTCACGCTCACGCTCACGTGAAATTCGTCTTCACGACGTCTCTCTTCTACGTCAAAGTCCTCAGGGCGGCGGCAACTTCGAGGACAGCCGCGAGTACAGGAGCGCCATCGTCGCGAAACACGACAACAGACTCAGCGCAAACACCGCGACTCGCGGATCGCGTCTCCGGTGTTTTTTCTCACCCGCGCCGCCGATGACGCCGCCCACCCCCCGCCGGCGCGAGGGCGTGCCCCGTCCTCCACCCTCCATCGCGTCCAGGTCATCGTCCCGCTTCGCCGTACCGCGCATGCTCTCCGGCACGGCGCCCGTCCAGCTCGGCGCGCACGACTGCACCGCCTGCATCAGCGTCGACGACCGCTTTTCGTACTTGTCCGCAGCGCCGTCCTCGCCGTCTCGCCGTCCCCCGGCGCGCCGGCTCTTCGGCGAGACGTCCACCGCGACGGGCGCGGGCGCCAGACCCGTGCGGCCGATGCCGGGCACGAGACCGGCGGTCACGCCGTGGTCGGTGGGTTTCTTCGACACGAAACCGTCGCCGGATTCGGACTCGCCCTCCACGACCAGATCCTCGATGTCACGCAGCTCATCCATGGACGTCAGAGGCGTCATGGAGGAGGCGTGCAGCACCGCGGTCACCGACTTGAGCTGCAGGCGCGCCTTGATCAGACCCAGGAACTCATGCCAAGTCGCGGTCTCGGAGACGCTGTGAATGCCGGGGCGTGGGTCGGGAGAGGGGAGAGGGAGGGGGTGTCAGAGGACGCAGATTCGTCGTGCACCGCGGGCGCTCGAGATGTCAGCGTGCTCTCGCGTGAACGACCGTTTGGCGTCATCCGACGCGCGCCTCGACGCGGGGCTCCACGAAGCCTCTGAACGCACCCGAGCGCGCGCTTGCGCCTGCCGCGCGTTTTGCCGTCGCCGGGTCCCCGGAAGGACACGAACACCACGCGCTTGGACGCCTCCATCGCGAGACGCGGTCCGGGCGGGCGGCCGGCGCCCTGCGGACTGTTGGCACGTGCCGTCGGAAGCGAAGACAACAATCGGGGGCTTCGAAATCGAAACTGTCAAGCGGATTTCTCGCGCTTTCCCAGTTTTCAAATTCCCAGACTTGCGCGCGCGCGGTTTCAGCGACCGCCGCGATGAGCGACAACGGCGACGTGAACGACTTCGGGGATGTCGAGGAACCCGAGCCCGATGTCGGGGAGGACCCCTTCGGCGGGTCCGATCTCGAGCCCGTCACGGACGACGAGGAGGAGGACGACGACGGCGAGGACCTGCTGGAAAACCAGGAGATGTGCGTGATCGGCCCTTTCGTTTTTTAAAGTTGGCACCCTTCTCGTCGCGGCCTATGTGCCGCGTGCCGCGATCCCGCCCGCGCGGTTCCCCGAACGCCGCGGCTGACCTCGTTCGCTTCAAATGGTGTCCGCCCTCTCCGACCCGCGTTTCCGACCGCGACAGGGATTACCGCCCTATGCCCCACCTCGATCGGTACGAGGCGGAAGGGATCGCGGAGGCGCCCGAGGACTACGACCCCGAGGCGGAGCTCGAGGCGCGCCTGCGCGCGGAGGCTGAGCTGGACGATCGCGACGCCGCGGAGGGCCGCGTCGGCGCCGGCGGCGGCGGGCGCGTGCGCCCGCGCGCGCTGGAGGCGGACGACGACGACGACCACTGGCGTCGTCAGCAGCGCCGCCGCCGCGCGGCGGACCGCGAGGCTGACGGGGAGGAGGAGGAGGAGGAGGAGGAGTTCGAGGTGGACATTGAGAATTACGATTGTCCGCTCCGCGAGTGGATCACGCGCGAGCGCACGAAGACGGAGATCCGGCGCAAATTCTCGCGTTTCCTGCGTAAGTTCCAGGACACGGAGGACGGCGATTTAGTGTACCGCAAACGCATCCGCGAGATGTGCGTCTCGAACGGCGCTTCGCTGGAAGTTTCGTACCACGACCTCGCGACGCGCGAGCCGATGCTCGCCATCTGGGTCGCCGACGCGCCCGCGGACATGCTTGAGCTCTTCAACGAGGTGGCGAAGTTAGAGGCGCTGAAACTGTACCCCGCCTATGAAGCCATCGCGAAGGACATCTTCGTGCGGATCACGAAGCTGCCGATCGTGGACCAGATCCGAGACATCCGCCAAGCGCATCTGAACTGCCTCATCAAGATCAGCGGCGTCGTCACGCGGCGCACGGGGGTGTTCCCGCAGTTACGGGAGGTGATGTACGACTGCGGGAAGTGCGGGTTCATCGTCGGACCGATTTTCCAGAACAAAGGCGGGGACGAAACTCGGCCGGGGTCGTGCCCCGAGTGCCAGAGCAAAGGGCCGTGGCGCGTGAACGCCGAGAAGACGGTGTACCGTAACTACCAGAAGTTAACGTTGCAGGAGTCCCCCGGAGACGTCCCCGCGGGGCGCATCCCGCGCACGAAGGAGATCATCCTTCTGCACGACTTAATCGACCAGGCAAGGCCGGGTGATTTGGTGGAGATCACCGGGATCTACACGAACAACTTCGAGAGCTCTTTGAACCGCGCGAACGGGTTCCCGGTGTTTTCGACGTACGTCGAGGCGAACCACCTGTCGCGCAAAAGCGACGCGAACGCGGCGACGAATCTCACGGACGAGGATAAAGAGGAGATTCGTCGGTTATCTCGGGACCCGCAGATCGCGCGGCGGATCGTGACAAGCATCGCGCCCTCCATTCACGGGCACGACGACATCAAAGCCGGCATCGCGCTCGCGCTGTTCGGGGGCCAAGAAAAGTTTGTCAAGGGCAAGACCAAGCTTCGCGGCGACATAAACATGCTGCTGCTCGGCGACCCGGGCGTCGCCAAGTCGCAGTTTTTGAAGTACGTCGAGAAAACCGCGGGACGGTGCGTGTACACTACCGGCAAAGGCGCCTCCGCGGTGGGTTTAACCGCGGCGGTGCACAAGGACCCGGTGACGCGCGAGTGGGTCTTGGAAGGGGGCGCTTTGGTTCTCGCGGACCGCGGCGTGTGCCTCATCGACGAGTTCGACAAGATGAACGACCAGGACCGCGTGTCGATCCACGAGGCGATGGAGCAGCAGAGCATCTCCATCTCCAAAGCCGGCATCGTGACGAGCCTGCAAGCGAGGTGCTCGGTGATCGCGGCGGCGAACCCGGTGGGCGGCCGGTACGACTCGAGCCGCACCTTCTCGGACAACGTCGAGCTCACGGACCCCATCCTGAGCCGCTTCGACATCATGTGCGTGGTGAAGGACGTCATCGACCCGGTGCTCGACGAGCGTCTCGCGCGCTTCGTCGTCGGGTCGCACGTCCGCAGCCACCCGAGATTCGACGCCGACGTGGACGTCGGGGCGAACCCGTCTATGGTCGACGCGGCGGCGGCGACGTCGGCGGATGCCGTCGAGCCCATCCCGCAGGAGACGCTGAAAAAATACATCGCGTACGCGAAGCGATTCGTGAAGCCCAAGCTGAGCTCCGGTGATTTGCCGAAGATCTCGCAGGTGTACGCCGAGCTGCGTCGCGAGTCCGTGACGCGCGAGGGCATGCCCGTGGCCGTGCGCCACGTCGAGAGCATCATCCGCATGTCCGAGGCGCGCGCGGCGATGCGGCTCAGCGAGCACGTCTCGTCCGAGGACATCGACGCCGCCATCGCGGTGATGTTAGCGTCCTTCATCGGAACGC
>Ga0209251_1001909_pt1 | contig 15267 bp, 12 predicted proteins | sample SaaInlV_100m_DNA_6_FD_184665 | JGI IMG/M metagenome (GOLD analysis project Ga0209251, IMG submission 184665) | Marine microbial communities from expanding oxygen minimum zones in the Saanich Inlet - Saanich Inlet SI073_LV_10m_DNA (SPAdes) (version 2) | ecosystem: Environmental > Aquatic > Marine... | reverse complement strand
GCTGGCCAACCGCATCACGAGTAACCCGAGTTTAGCTCTCAGAATGACCAAAAGGTTGCTTCGAGAAGGACAGAAACAGAGCCTTGAGAGCTTACTAGAGCTTTCGGCCGGCCTTCAATCAATCGCACACAAAACGGATGACCATCGAGAAGCCGTGCATGCATTTTTAGAAAAACGAAAGCCTAATTTTCAGTAATGGGGAAAAGCTATGTCTAAATACGTAAAGAAATTTGCGCAGAACCATGCGACACATTGTAGGATAGATCAATGATGCAAATTTAAATTCTCTGAAATTAGAAGTAATTAAAAATTAGAAGTAATTAAAAAAACTCAGCAAGAGAAACTTAAAAACTCTAGCCATTTAATTAAAATATATAGGAACTTACCTTGTCTGATTTCCGCTTAGAGCATATTAATATTCCGTCTAAAAATCCTATGGATTTAGCTAAATGGTACTCCAGCACTTTCGGTCTATTGGCTGACAATCACATAGCACGCGGTGAGGGTATCTTAATGGTCTTTCAAGAAGGCACACCAATTCAGAGTCCCGACACATTTCACATCGGTTTCAGAGTTGGCGGGATGTCAAAGTTAAATGAGTGGAGAATACGGTTCGATAAGACGCTTAAAATTGGTAAAGAGTTTTCCTCCTTCCAACTTCTAGATCCAGAGGGGAACTGTATCGAGATCTACGCTGAAAATTCGAGTTCGTAAATAAAGATACACTTAACTCATTATTGGACGAACGCTTTTTTCCCTGACCCGCTAGAAATATCATGAAAATTGCAATAGTAGGCTGCGGTGCCATGGGTAGCGTCTATGCTGCCCTTTTGTCGGATGCTGGCCACGAGGTTTGGGCGGTTGACTCTTGGCACGATCACATAAATGCGATTAATAAATATGGCCTTCGGTTAGAGGGAGCCTCTGGCTCTAGAATCGTAAAATTAAACGCAACGACTAAAGTAGGCGATGTTGGGAAGTGTGATTTAGTCATTATCGCAACTAAAGCAATGCACGTTGAAGCTGCTGCGCAAGCGGCAACATCTTTGCTGGGTGATAAAACGCCAGTACTCTCCATCCAAAATGGCTTAGGAGGACCTGAGACCGCAGCAAAAATAATCGGGGTTGAAAGAATGCTCGTTGGTGTGGTTGGAGGATTCGGTGCATCGATAAAAGAACCAGGATATGCACATCATAATGGTTGGGAGCTCGTGCGTTTAGGAGAACTTTCAGGTCCAGTAACGGACCGTTTAAAGTCGATCGCTTCAACATGGGCATCTGGAGGATTTCGAGTCGAGTGTTTTGACGATATCGACCAACTGGTTTGGGAAAAACTAATTTGTAACGTCTGTTTTTCTGGCACCTGCACAATGACTGGCCTCACCATTGGGGAAGTAATAGGAGAATCAAACGCATGGACTTGTGCAGCAAATTGCGCGCAGGAAGCCTATAACGTTGCAATTGCAAAAAATATTAATGTGAGGATTAAAAATCCTATTGAATATGTAAAAAACTTTGGATTGAAAATTCCGAAAGCTAAACCCTCGATGCTGCTCGACTCGCTAGCTGGTCGACTGTCCGAAATTGATGCCATCAATGGAGCAATAACAAATGTCGGTCTCGAATTAAATATTGAAACTCCATTTAATATGGCAATCAGTGCCTTAATAAGAAATAAAGAAAAACAATTAGGTGTTCGTTAAGAATTATTCAAAATAATAAATACGGGAGATCAAATTGGAAAAGTTCAAAATGTTCATTGACGGTGAGTTTGTTGAAGCTGCCTCGGGGGAATGGTTTGATAGTTTTGACCCATTCACTGGAAAGGTTTGGTCTCAAGTAGCTGCGGGCGGACCATCAGATGCAGATCTGGCTGTGAAGGCGGCACATCGGGCATTCACCAACGGACCTTGGTCTGAAATGACCGCAAGTGAAAGAGGTTTGCTCATTCACAAGCTCGGTGACCTGATTGCCAGAGATTCAACCAAACTGGCAAAATTAGAAGTACAAGATAACGGTAAGCTAATCGCAGAAATGCAAGGACAAGTCAATTATGTCCCTCAGTGGTATTACTATTTCGGAGGGCTCGCTGACAAGATTGAGGGTGCAGTCATACCCCTCGACAAAAAGGGATACTTCAATTTCACACGACACGAGCCACTTGGCGTAGTCGCTGCAATAACCGCATGGAATTCACCACTATTACTTTTGGCATGGAAGCTCGCACCGGCGCTAGCTGCAGGATGCACTGTGGTCATCAAGCCCTCTGAATTCACTTCCGCGTCTACTCTGGAATTTATAAAGCTCTTTAAAGAAGCTGGATTTCCCGATGGGGTTGTAAACGTATTGACCGGTTTTGGTAAAGACGTCGGTGAACCACTCACTAATCATCCGCTCGTTCGGAAGATCGCATTCACGGGTTCAGATGCAACAGGAAGAGCTATCAATGAGTTGGCGGCAAAGTCGTTCAAGCGAGTCACGCTTGAGCTTGGTGGCAAATCGCCCAATATCGTTTTTAATGACGCTAACTTGGAGGATGCGGTTAACGGCGCCGTATCAGGCATCTTTGCAGCGACGGGCCAAACATGTATCGCAGGATCCCGGTTGCTCCTTCAAGAGGACATCCACGACCTATTCATGGAAAAACTCATAGCTCTCGCGAAAACCGCCCGCATGGGAAACCCAATGAATGAAGATACTCAAGTTGGGCCAATCACTACGAAACCCCAATATGAAAAGGTTCTCAGATATATTGACGTTGCACAGACAGAGGGTGCTAATCTGGCCCTTGGGGGTCTACCAGCGACCGGAGCAGAATGTGAGAACGGCTGGTTTATTGAGCCGACCGTCTTCACAGACGTTACAAATGACATGAGAATCGCACAAGAGGAGGTGTTCGGGCCGGTACTTTCAGTCATCAAGTTTAAAGATGAAGCCGAAGCCATCGAAATAGCCAATGATGTTCGATTTGGTCTTGGCTCTGGTGTGTGGACTAGCGATATCGGTCGGGCCATCAGAATGTCAGAAAAAATACAAGCGGGTACAGTCTGGATTAATACATACCGTGCAGTGAGTTACATGTCTCCCTTCGGGGGATACAAAGATTCAGGTATGGGAAGGGAGAGTGGTATTGAAGCTATTTATCAATACTTACAAACAAAGAGCGTCTGGATCAATACCGGCGCCAAGACCGGTAATCCATTTGTGCTCAAATAAGGTCGTTAATTCACACAGGGAGCTCCAACATGAAAGGTATCGTTTTCCCGGGAAGTAAGAAACTCGAAATTCTAAATTTTCCTGATCCAACACCAGGGCCGGGCGAAGTGATCCTTGAAATCAAGGCATCGGGTATGTGCGGAAGTGATCTAAAGTTTTATCGAGCAGAAGGTGGAGCCTCATCGCTTGGCCTTGGGGATCTCGATGGGCCTATCATCGCCGGACATGAACCTTGTGGAATTGTTGCAGCCGTAGGCGACGGAGTGCCCGCCAATGTAGCCAAGGAAGGTATGCGTGTTATGCAGCACCACTACCGTGGATGCGGCTCGTGTGAGCATTGTTCAACCGGCTGGGAACAATTGTGCGTTGATGGTGTTAAAGAGGTCTTTGGGGCGACCGGGCATGGGGCACACGCAAAGTATATGAAATGTCCGGCTAGGACGCTTGTCCCTCTGCCCGACGACCTCTCCTTCAAAGCTGGGGCTGCAATCTCATGCGGCACAGGAACAGCTTGGGGAGCATTACAAAGGCTCGAATTAACGGGTGATCAAACAATAGTAATATTTGGCCAAGGACCGGTAGGGTTATCCGCCACCCTTCTTGCCTCTCAGATGGGCGCACGAGTCATTGCGCTGGATACAGAAGAGGAACGACTGCAACGAGCAAGAGAATTTGGAGCAGATGTCCTAATTAATCCGGCAACAACAGAAAACGTTGTTCAAGCCATACGTGACTTGACACATGGACGTGGCGCACACGCGTCTCTAGACTGCTCATCAGCTCCGGCGGCTCGGTCGCAAGCAGTACAGTGTGTGAGAACATGGGGGCGAGCATGCTTTGTCGGTGAGGGAGATATCGTGACGCTCAATGTCAGCAACGACTTACTGAGACGTCAGGTTACCATTATCGGTTCGTGGACCTTCTCAAAAGTTGGTCAAGCTAAATGTGCTGAATACGTTTCTGACAAAGGGATTTCACTAGATGCTATTTTTACGCATGAGTGGAAATTGGATCAAGCCAAAGAAGCATACGAGCTATTTGATTTACAACACACTGGGAAAGGGGTCATAGACCCATCTTAATAAATGCAGTAACTTGAGGAGATAGTGTGTTTGAGAATTTCGAATTAAAAACAATTGCTGTTGATAACTTATCCATCCGACTTAGGGTTGGAGGAAAAGGCCCACCTATTCTTCTTCTTCACGGTAACCCTCAAACTCATGTTATGTGGCACTCAGTTGCGCCTGCACTCGCCGAACGATTCACCGTCATCGCTGCAGATTTAACGGGATACGGAGAGAGTTCAAAACCACACTCATCAAAAGATCATGCTGCTTACAGCAAACGATCAATGGCTAATGATCAAGTCGCAATGATGCGAAAGCTCGGCTTTGACGAATTTAGCGTTGCGGGCCACGACAGAGGCGGTCGAGTCGCTTACCGGATGGCACTTGATCACCCGAGTGTCGTAGAAAAACTGGCGGTTCTAGACATTATTCCCACATTAGAATCATTCCAACGCTGTGATAAAAAATTTAGCTTAGGGTATTACCACTGGTTTTTCCTAGCTCAACCCAGTCCATTCCCCGAAACGTTGATTAATCAGAATCCAGAGAATTTTTGGCGCTGGCACACTAATCGCGTCTCGCGAGATTTCTTCACTCAAACTGCGATTGAGGATTACCTCAGATGCTTTAAGAATCCTGAAACTGTTCGAGCTATTTGCGAAGATTATCGAGCAGGCATATCAATTGATTGCGAACATGACCTTATTGATCAACAAAATAATCATAAGATTACCTGCCCAGTTCTAGCATTATGGGGTAAACAAGCAAAACTAGAGCAGTGGTACGATACAATCGAAGTTTGGCGATCATGGGCGACCGAGGTTGAGGGATTCGGAATTGATTGCGGACACTACTTAGCCGAAGAGGAGCCAGAACAAACCACTCATGCGCTAAATGCTTTCTTTTAGACGGAAAACTACTTTGAGTTAAGACAATGATTGATGTAACGCATCAACATTTCGAGATTAGAGATGCTCGGTTACATTATCAACAACCATTTAACGAAATCACTGTGCGGTCCAACCTCCATCTACGATCAGATGAGTACCAGTAACCATTGAGGCTGCAGGCGATGCAAGATAGACCGCTGCAGCTGCGACATCCTCTAATTTTGCCAGACGTCCCATGGGAATCCTCGACGTGACGAACTCTTTTTTCTCAGGAGTATCAACGATACGCTTGACCATAGGTGTCTCAGAAAATGTAGGTGCAATACTATTGATACGGATATTTTTTTCGGCTAACTCCACGGCCATCGCTTTAGTAAGCCCCTCAATAGCGTGTTTAGTCATGCAATAAACCGTTCTGTTAGGTGAACCTACATGTCCCATCTGAGAAGACATATTGACGACACACGCACCTTTTTCGTCTATGTCTACAGACCTAAGCATCACTTGAACTGCTGATTGCGCAGCCACAAAACAAGCCCGAACATTTAGATCCAGCATCGTATCCAGATGGTTGTCACTGACCTCAAGAAAAGGTTCTGGGAAATTAGTACCTGCATTATTAACTAGGATATCCAAACGCGATAAACCATCTATCGCACTACGCAATTTTCGATCGTCTGTCACGTCGCACACGATGACAGAGGCCTCACCCCCACCTTGACGAATAGAATCTGCAGTTTCTTGGAGGTGACTTTCGGTCCGTCCTAATAAGACAACAGACGCACCAACCTTAGCGTAAGCCTTGGAAATCGATGCCCCTAAACCTTGACCCGCTCCAGTCACCAACGCAACACGCCCATCGAGGCGGAAAGACTCTAGAGAAAAGCCATCTGATGTCTCCATGAAGCCTCCTTCGGAAAAACGTAATCAGGTCTTACCACCTAAATGGTCTCTATGCGGACTCTCCAAACATATCGTCAACGTGCTGCTTCGGCAGCGGCTTTGTCATTAGGCTAACGATTACCATGGTAATTGCTGCCGCGATAATACAAGAGCCGGCGACTGCAAATGGATTTTTAAATGGGACCTCTTTGAGAACAAAGCAATAAACAATGCCGACCGCAAAACTGATGACACCCACTAAAAACGAGGCAATCGCGCCAGTCTTGGTAGCTCGCCTCCACAAAGATCCTATCAGCAACGGGCCAGTGGCGCCTGCCAAAATACCACCAACGCCCATCCATAACAATACAGCCAAAAATTGTGGCGGATTCCATGCGAGCCAACACGCCACCACACCAACCAAAACAATCGCAACCCGAGAGATATTTAAAGCAATTTGCTCAATCTGCTCTTTAGATTTGCTTTTGTGTATTACAGGAGCAAATGTTTTTTTATACAAATCATTACTAAAAATAACTGCGATAGAAATAAAAAGTCCATCGGAAGTAGACATAATCGCCGACAAGACACCCACTCCTAGGAGTCCAGCAATAAATGGGGGAAATAACTGAGTGAATAAAACAGGGATTGCTTGGTCGGGTCGAATAACATCCCCGAACAACGCTCGTGCATGAAGGCCGCCCAAAACGGTGAAACCCAAGATGGAGCCCACTGGTATCGCAATTAAAAGAAATGTTCTGATTTGCTTTGGATCCTTTAACGCGAAGGCCAACTTACCAATGTGAGGATTCATGGCAAATGGAATATGAGCTACAAAAATAAGTGATATAAGCCAAAAGCTACCGAATAGAATATCACCCTCTTTCAAATAATTATCCCAGCCCAGGCTCGGGTCTTGTATAACCAGCGCATTGTTAATCATCGATGGACCTGTGCCTTCGAAACCCACACCCATGAAGAATATCACTCCGATAAGGAGAGCTATAAGCACCATCATGATGCCTTGGATTCCGTCGGTCATAATGTCTGCGTGAGAGCCACCCATCGTAATGTACAACGCAATAACTGCGACGCTAGCAAGGATTCCATGTTGATAATTTAACCCTAACAGTACTTCGAAAATCGTAGCGGCCGCAACGATCTGAGCAGCTATGTAATAAACTAAAAGCATTGATACAAAAGCGAAGGCAATTCTTAAGAAGTTACTGTTATATCTCTGACCCATAAATTCTGGTAACGAATTGGATCGAAATTTGTCTCCGGCACGCTTAATAAGTTTTATCGCTAGGATCATTCCGATATAAATAGCAATCGGATAAACCACGGGGTACCAAAGAGCTGAAAATCCTCTTGAATAAGCCATTCCCGGCAGACTCATAAACGTCGCGCCGCTCGCAATCGTAGCGGCGAAAGCGAAGGCTAAAGTGACTGGCCCATAAGCCCCGCGAGCGACCGCAAAATCCTCGTCGGTACTTGTCTTTTTCATACCCCAAATACCAATACCAATAAATAGCGTCAAGAAGACCACTACCCACACCCAGCCCCAAAGTCCAATGTATGTATCCATGATTTTTTACTCTTTATAGTTTTTTTGTGGGAACCTCATTTTGATTTATCTGTGAGTTATTCCCAGTCTGAGTCAGAGCTCTTCGCAATCCAGCTCATACCGATAATCCAGTAGCTAACAACAACAATACAAACAATTGTTAAAACGTTCATATGACCCCCTCTTATTTATTTTTTTAGTTATTGCTCAAATGCTAACACTAATAAAGTAGAAACTCAGTAGAATTTTGTATAATGATTTTTTCTGCGAAGCACAAATGTCGCCACAGCGGACCCTTCGAAAACAACAATTTTTAAGCTTTAAAAACCAAACTCACTGACTTTTAGAATATCGCGCCAACACACTCATGCTGAAAAAAACTTTAAATCAACTGTTCTTCATCGTTTGCATCACATGCATGGGTAACTCAACACTGGCAAAGTCTGTGAGCGTATCAATTTCCAATTTAAGTGATGTTGCAATTTATCCGAAAAAAACGGCCTTTGCCGCTGCTATAACTCTCAATGACACAATGGTGTCCGCTGAGGTTATAACAAAAATAGTGGCCATCAACGCAGAAGTGGGTCAGATCGTCAAAAAAGGGGATATTCTGGTCAACCTCGATTCTTCGGATTTTAACCTTGCACTGCAACAAGCTGGTGCGAATCTTATCTCCGCTCAATCCCAACTTAAACTCAGTCGTAAACAACTGGAGAGAGCCGAGCAACTCGTATCTGACGGGTTTATCTCTCCGGAAGCTCTCAACATACGAGAAACAGAGCATGCTGAGGCTCAATCACTGGTTGCCCTCTACCGTGCAAAATACGAAACTGCGAAAAGAACAGTCGCTAAATGTGCATTGAAAGCGCCCTTCAACGCGGTCATCAGGGAGCGGTTGGGTCAAGTTGGGGAAATTACAACAGTCGGTAATCCGCTCTTGCGACTGAACGATATCGAAAATATAGAGGTTGATGCCAAATTACTACCAGCAGATGTTGGGTCTCTCACCGAAAAATCGCAAATCAGTTTCATTACTGGCGGAGAAACCTTCCCCATAAAATTAAAGCGAATTGTCCCTGCAGTGAATGAAAAGGATCGAAACCAAACCGCTCGTTTCGAGTTCATTAAAAATAAACCTGCTATTGGATCGGCCGGAACAATTGTTTGGGGAACAAACAAGCCGCACGTTCCCGTAGACCTAATGGTGCAAAGAAATGGAGAGCTAGGAATTTTCTTATACGAAGATGGTAATGCAATATTTTTTAAGCTACCCGAAGCCTCGGAGGGAAATCCCGCTTTAGTGGAACTTGCGCCGGATACAACCGTTATTAGCCAGGGGCAATATAGACTTCAAGACAAACAAGCTGTTACTTTGTCCAACGACATACCAGAAAAATCAGAGTAAGACGTCTGTCGAATCATGTCTCTGATCAAACAATTCTTATCGAATCACGTTCTTGCAAATCTGACATTTGCGATTGTCATCCTCATGGGTGTTGGTGGTTACTTGACGATGCCACGAGAGCAAGATCCTGAAATCAACTTCAACTGGATAAACGTTACAACTGGTTTAAGGGGCGCTTCCACTGAGGATGTTGAGAAGCTGGTTACCCAGCCCTTAGAAGATGCCATCCGACAAGTCTCTGATATTCGCTATGTGTCATCTCGCAGTCAAGAGGGTGTATCAACGATCTTGGTAAGGTTTCAAGACCTCACGCGTGCCGATTTTGACAAACGCATAAACGATCTGCGTCGAGAGATTCAGAATAAAGCTAGTCAGGAACTGCCAGCTGAAGTCAACGAACCCAGGATTATAGAAGTCACCACCTCCAACGGGTTCCCGACAGCGATGGTCTTAGTGCTGGGTCAAGATAACGACGAGATTTTGCGTAATTCTGCTCGCCAAATCCGAGACGATTTAGAAAGGCTCGTTGGCGTAGACGACGTGTTTGCCATTGGGCTTCATGATCCTGAATTAGTCATCGAATTCAACTCGAGAAAATTAGAGGCACATCAAGTATCGCCGACAAACGTTGCTGACTCTGTATTTGCTTGGTTCCAAGATGTTTCTGCTGGAGGTATCGCGGTAGGAAATCAAGATTGGTTGGTGCGGTTAATTGGCAAAAGTAGTGACCCAAAAAATTTAAAATCCATTCCAGTAAAGCTCGAACCAAACGCCGACTACGTGCCGCTCTCAGCGGTCGCTAACGTGTCGACCTCAAGAGAGAAACCGATTCAACTCGCGGCACAAAATGGACAACATGGAGTGCTCCTATCGATCACTAAAAAAAGCTATACGAATACGATCGACCTCGTAGATCGAATCAGCGCCTATATCGACGAAAAAAACTCTGCCCTAATTACGAACGGGATCAACCTAAATTTAGTTGACGATCAAACTGTTCCCACCAAAGAAGCGATCAACGTTATGCAAATTAACGCTGGTCTGGGCTTACTATTAGTGCTCGCAACGACATGGGCATTTCTTGGCGGGCGAATGGCTATATTGCTAAGCCTCGGAATTCCGTTCTCCATTGCGGGAGCCTTTGCCATAATTTACGCGATTGGCTGGACATTGAATGTCTCAATTTTGCTCGGCGTAGTTATCGCGTTAGGTATGTTGGTAGACGACACCGTTGTGGTTGTGGAGGCAATCTATTATCGAATTTCGAGAGGACTAGACGCCGTAACAGCTTCCGTTGAAGGGCTACGAGAGGTGTTTGCTCCGGTGCTCACCTCCGTGCTCACTACGATTGCAGCGTTTCTGCCTCTTATGTTGTTACCTGGGATTGTAGGCAAATTTATGCTCGTTGTTCCAGCAGTTGTGACCTTAGCGTTGGCATTTAGCTTGTTTGAAGCTTTTTGGATGCTACCAGCTCACATCATGGGCCTCAAACTCAGCTTTAAAAATAAATCCCGCACGCAAATACTTCGGGAAAATAAGACTCGCTTAATTCGTCATCGCTACAGTAAAGCGCTCTTATTCGTACTAAGAAGACCAAAAACTTTCTTGTCACTCGCAGGCTTAAGCTTTGCAATTGCCCTCTCCGCAGTCGGTGCCGGATTAGTTAATATTCAGTTTTTTGCGTTTGATCCTATTCGTATTTTTTACGTCAATGTGGATATGCCGTCTGGAACGCCTCTTAGCGAAACCATGAAGTGGACAAAACAAATTGAGACGAGAGTAAGGACTCATGTGTCACCGCAAGAGGAACGAGCTATCACCTCCGTGTCAGGAATTAAATACACAGATACAGCGCCACTCTATGAAAGCAGATATGGCCAAGTAATAGTCAGTTTAAAACCTCGCGAGGGCTCCCTTCGAGAAGTAGACGCGGTCATTGATGAAATGAGGTCGGACATCGGTGGAGTAAATGGCCCCGCCAATGTAACTTTCACACGCATATCCGGAGGCCCCCCTCTGACTAAGCCGATCAGTGTGAAAGTTAGAGGCGATAATTTTGAGGAATTGAGAGCGGTCACTCGACAACTATCAAATTTTCTATCAACAATCGACTCCGTTTCGGATATAAGCAGTGACGATAGTCCGGGTAGAAATGAATTAAATCTGAAATTAAACTACGAATCGATCAACAGAATTGGTATCGACCCTCAAACGGTCAATCGGTCGATTCGCTTATTTGTAGATGGGGAAATTGTGACCTTCCTGCAATCGGAGGGAGAAAAAATTGATGTTCGTGTTAAATCCCAGCTAGATGAATTGAGGGGGATAGATGAACTTTTATCCCACTCTATAACAACCCCACAGGGGGATCAGGTTGCTCTTAGGGAACTAGTTCACGTGGAATATGGACGCTCGAGAGAAAGCATTCGACATTACAACTTTCGAAGAACAATTACGCTCGAGGCAGATATTGATCGAGAACAGATCAACGAGGTGCAGGTTAATAACCTGATCAAAAATGAATGGAATAGAATTAAGGTTGATTACCCCGAAGTCTCTCTTGATTTTTCGGGCGCCCTAGACGATATACAAGAAAGTCTAGATGCCATGCTTTTGCTTTTCTTATTCGGCATTAGCCTGATCTACTTATTGATCGGGACTCAATTCAAAAGCTATTTCCAACCTTTAATGATCCTAGTGACTGTTCCTCTGGCGTTTATAGGCGTCGTGATTGGTTTAATTATTACGCAAAACCCACTCAGCTTGTACACAATGTACGGTATCGTCGCCCTGACTGGAATATCAGTTAACAGCGCAATCGTTTTGATCGATGCCGCGAACACTCGAAGAAAAAATGGCATGAATAGTATTTACTCCATCGTTTATGCAGCGCGCCGGCGGGTGGTGCCGATTTTGATTACCTCCTTCACGACTATTGCCGGGTTGCTCTCCTTAGCGTTGGGCTTAGGTGGGAATTCTCTTTTGTGGGGGCCGGTCGCCTCAGCAATTATGTGGGGATTAGCCGTCTCGACTTTAATGACGTTATTTGTCATACCACTTCTATACAAAACATTTTCTCGTTAGATCTACACCCCGCTATCGAGCCAGATAGTTTCGTGTTGTTTGTTACTCAATCGCATCTTTTCAAGAAGGTCAGATGGCGACTCCGAGATATATAGACGATCATGGTGTTTTTGGCTTAAAAAACCCTGCCTGACCATCGTGCTGAGATACTCTATTAAAGAGTCAAAATAACCCTCGACATTAAGAAGCCCGACTGGCTTGGTATGGATACCCAATTGACCCCACGTCCACGCTTCAAAAATCTCATCCATCGTACCGATTCCTCCAGGCATGGCAATGAACGCGTCGGCTAGATCAAGCATCATCGCCTTACGCTGATGCATACCTGGTACTTTCACCAATTCCGTCAAGTCTTTGTGGACTACTTCATCAATGTCTAATCCACTCGGGATTACTCCCGTAACCTTTCCTCCGTGAGCAAGCACAGTATCTGCCAAGACTCCCATTAATCCAACTTTTCCTCCTCCGAAAACAAGCTCGACACGCTCATCTACTAAGGTCATAGCAAGTTCCCTCGCCATAAATTGGTAGGCCTCAGATAAACCAATTTTTGAACCGCAATAAACCGCAATACGCTGAATCGTCATTTATTTACCTCCAGGAAGCGGCAATGCCGTTTTATATTTAACCTGTTTCAGTGCAAAACTTGATTTAATATTGCCTATGCCTGAAATTTTTGACAAAAAATTTAAAATAAAATCTTCTAAAATCTGAATATCAGCAACGACTACACGAATCAAATAATCGGACTCGCCTGTCATGAGATAACACTCCATTACCTCAGGGCGCAACTTTATTGATTCTTCGAATCGCTCCAGGGCTGATTCCACTTGCCGCTCTAAGGTTACGTTAATGAAAACACTCAACTTTAACCCGACCTTCAAAGAATCTACTAGCGAGACATACCGGCTTATATAGCCGGATTTCTCAAGCGCTTTTACGCGTGCTAGACAAGGTGACGCGGAGAGTCCGATTGCCCTGGACAACTCAATATTCGTGATCCTAGCGTCATTTTGCAACAAGTTAAGAATTTTCCAATCGATCGAATCAAGCATAATAAACAGTATAATATTTTTAAATAATCACTAATTTATCATATTTATGCCGTATTTAAGGTATTTATTCAGCATATAAAGAATCACCTGCTCGATAAACTTCGATATGATGTGGCATTGGCTCATAAAATTGTCAGCAAACAATCTGGAGTAATTTCAAATGAACGACATTTCTGATCAAGCACAAATGAACGTCTCTGCATTTTGGCGTGTCTTGCCCCAAGATATGGACCCGGTCGAAACTCAAGAATGGGTTGATGCATTCAATCAACTGGTGTCAATCGAAGGCCAAGAGAGAGCGACTTTTTTATTGATGAAATTGCTAGAACAAGCAAGACGTTTACGCGTTCCGATGCCACCCGTCCTTAATACACCTTATGCCAATACAATATCCTTAGCCGATCAACCCCCCTTTCCTGGCAATCTGGATACAGAAGCCAAACTCTCTGGCATCATCCGTTGGAATGCTCTCGCTATGGTAGTCAGAGCCAATCGAGTGAACTCTGATCTCGGCGGACATATTGCGACGTATACCTCATCCGCAGATCTTTTTGAGGTGGGGTTTAATCATTTTTTCAAAGCTGGACAAGATGGAGATTGCGTATATTTTCAACCACACTCTGCCCCCGGCGTATACGCCAGAGCATTTGTTGAGGGCAGATTAAGCGAGGAGAATGTTGCCAACTATCGCCAAGAAACCGGAGGAGTTGGATTATCTTCATATTGCCACCCTTGGTTGATGCCTGATTTTTGGCAATTTCCAACTGGATCCATGGGGCTTGGGTCGATAACCTCAATTTATCAAGCCAGATTTATTAAGTATCTGGAAAATCGCGATATTCGACCCAGCAGCAATCGTAAGGTCTGGTGTTTCGTTGGAGATGGCGAGATGGACGAGCCAGAATCAATTGCAGGGTTATCAATGGCCTCACGGGAAGGGCTTGATAATCTCATTTTCGTTGTGAACTGTAATTTACAACGATTAGATGGCCCTGTTCGCGGTAACAGCTCCATCGTACAGGAGCTCGAAGGCCTTTTCGCGGGCGCCGGATGGAATGTAATCAAAGTAATGTGGGGTTCTGATTGGGATCCATTATTTGCGATTGATCAGGAGAACGTAATTATCAAAAGACTGCACGAAACGGTCGATGGTGAATTTCAAAAATATGCAGCAACAGATGGTCAGTTTAATCGGGAGACATTTTTTAATAAATATCCAGAGTTACAAAAGCTTGTCTCTCACCTTTCTGACGAAGATATTGACCGACTTGAACGCGGTGGACACGACCCCATAAAAATATACGCTGCCTATCATGCAGCCATGACCCATAAAGGAAGACCAACAGTTATCCTTGCCCAAACAAAAAAAGGTTATGGGATGGGACATTGGGGTCAAGGAAAAATGACATCGCATCAACAAAAAAAATTAGAAAATGACGCACTGTTCGCATTCAGAGACCGCTTCTCAATCCCAATATCCGATGCAGATGTTGAGAATCTTCGTTTTTACAAACCGGACGAGGATGCGCCGGAGATGAAATACCTTCATGACCAAAGAAAAAAACTCGGAGGTTATTTGCCAGCACGCATCAGAACTTCAGAAACTCTAAAGGTCCCAGAATTAGCAGAATTCTCAAAATACACTGGTGGCTCTGGGGAAAGAGAGCAATCAAGCACTATGGTGTTTGTTCAAATGCTATCTCAGTTATTGAAGAACAAAGATTTGGGTAAACGAGTCGTCCCTATTGTGGCCGACGAAGCGCGTACATTTGGGATGCAGTCATTATTTCGTCAAGTTGCAATCTACTCCCCTTTTGGCCAATTATATGCCCCCGAAGATCGCGATGAATTGCTCTACTACAAAGAGGCAAAAAACGGACAAATTTTAGAGGAGGGCATTACTGAGGCTGGGGCAATATCGTCGTGGATAGCGGCGGCAACGTCATATTCCACGCACGGTAAAACCATGTTGCCATTTTATATTTTTTACTCGTGCTTTGGCTTTCAAAGAATTGGCGATTTAGTGTGGACAGCCGGTGACTCTAGGGCAAGAGGATTCTTACTGGGAGCAACAGCTGGTCGAACCACTCTGTCAGGAGAG
>Ga0209251_1001906_pt1 | contig 15300 bp, 32 predicted proteins | sample SaaInlV_100m_DNA_6_FD_184665 | JGI IMG/M metagenome (GOLD analysis project Ga0209251, IMG submission 184665) | Marine microbial communities from expanding oxygen minimum zones in the Saanich Inlet - Saanich Inlet SI073_LV_10m_DNA (SPAdes) (version 2) | ecosystem: Environmental > Aquatic > Marine... | reverse complement strand
CCTACTACCATGACGGTAGATGATGAGGGCGTAGAGACTACAGTAGCAACAGATGTGTCTAGCCATGATGAGCTAGTGCAAACCATCTGCACAGCAGTTTGGGCTGAGTAATGAGATGGTCTATCGTCAATCTTGAGTACATCAAAGACGTAGACGGCACTGCTAATGTGATTAAAAATGCACATTGGTGGTGTCAGACTGAGGTGGGTGGGTATATTGGATATTGTTGGGGCAACCAACAGTTAGATATTACTAACCCGTCTGGTTTTACCGATTACGCTGATGTTACTGAGGAGCAAGTCATAGGTTGGGTCAAGTCAGCTATGGGTGAAGAACAAGTAAACGCCATAGAGAATTACACTGGCTTAATGGCGACTAAGAACGACCCGATGAACAACAGAGGATTGGGATTACCTTGGCAATCTTAGACAACTTCACGCTATATAGTCAGTATGTTAGCTATCGTGGTAGCAACTACGGATTTAGATCTACTGGTAATACACCATCAATGGGTAATATTAACAGTTCATCTATACAGTATACGGTCAACTCAAACTGGTACACTTCCGCTAGTGTTAACATGTTCTACACTTACAACACTACACTGTATCTTGATTTAGATGGCACTACTTCAAATAGTGGTTGGCAGGATATACGTGTGGACGGCACTATATTCAATCGAACCAGTGCTAGTTATACCTCATCTATTGATAGGTGGAACTGGAATAACATCACTGTTCCTTTTGGAAATAATGTTAGTCATGACATAGTAATTACCGATGATGGTCAGTTACAGTCAGGCGGTGTCACTATCCCATTTGGTCAGACTAGCGGTGCTATAGACATGAATAATCTTAGGAACTTCTATGGCGAACCGTCATGGGGTAGCTCCATGATTAGCATGTCTGAATTATTTAGAGGTGGTAACTTAGTTCCAGATAGGTCAGCTAATTCAGCAGTGCCAACTTCTGGCGCTATTGCTATGAATGACTTTTATGGCAACGAAACCTATCTAATGATTGAGAAACAGCCTACATTAAAATCTTATTTTGGTGGCTTTGGCGGTGGTAGTGGTACAGCAGTGTTAACGTGGAACATTGCGACAAACCCTAATAGTCAGTCTGATATAGATGTGGGATATAAGGCATTAAAATCTGTGTGTGAATATAGATGGGTAATCAATGTCACTAATACAAGTGGCGATGCTTTATACCCACAAATAATCTATAACGGAACTAATACTAACAACCCGTCTATGCCACATACAACAGCTTGGTCAGGCGATCCAACGTTAACCATAGAAGTTGATCATGGCGTACAAACTGGTAGTATAGCAGGCACTGCCTATTTTGAGGTCAGAAAGATCTGGAATGGCACAACATACTCAGAGACCAGTAGTTCTGCTTTCTGGTCAGTTATTATAGAAACCGCAGGAGAGTAACATGAACGAAACACAAATTAATGCAATGTTCCAATCGCTACAGCAACAGAACCAACAGCTATCAGGTCAACTAGCCGAGGCGCATGGTCAGATTGCAGTATTACAGAAAGAACTGGAAGAATTAAAGCCAGATGATAAAGAAGTTAGCGAGTAGCTTACTGTTAGTTAGTCTATGCGTGTCGGCACAGAATACCCAAACAGGGGATTTGAATACTAACACGCAAGACAGCACAGTTAACTCCAATAATACGACTAGCTCCAAAACCTATAATGGCGCAGGGGCTAGTGGTATGCCTGTCGCATCTACAATATCGCCTAGTCTTATGTCTAGCGGTAATGATTCATGCTTGCGCTCAGAAGTGGGCGGAATACAGTTAGCTATTGTCGGTATGTCGCATGGTAAGTATCACCAAGACGAAGAATGTAACCGTAGGAAAGACGCTAAGACACTAAAGGAACTTGGAATGTCAGTTGCTAGTGTGGCTTTGATGTGTCAAAAGTTAGACATTTGGATCGCAATGTTCACGGCAGGTACACCATGCCCAATAATGTCAGGCAATAAACTCATAGTTGGTAGGAATGCTTACTTACTTATGCGTCAGAGTCCTGCTTTCTACATACCGAACTACAGCGATAAAACAGAATTTTACAACACTACTTTACGAATAGGAGATGAAACTGATGAAGAAGATACTGACACTCGTAGTATTTCTGAGCGTTTCCGCACACGCAACAGAGATTGATAATTTACTAGACACAAGCGGGTCTATTCGCGATACTTTTGATTTAGGCATTCGGACAGTCGGAGGTCAATACGCGTACGGCTATACAGGTGGTATATCGCCTGAAATGGCACAGAATGCTTTTATAACGCAAGGTCAAGCAGATGCTTACAACACAGCATTAACAGCTATGAAGCAAGCTAATACAACCATGACGGCTCAGGAATACTATACCGAGCAATCTGATATTGCCATGGAGAATCTAGGTACAGCAGTTGATAGTTATATCGGAGCATCAGTGCAATTAATCGGTGCAGTGCAAGTCAACAGTATGGCAAGTGAAGCAACGACAACAGAAACCGCAGTAGCACTCCAAACTTACGTAACAAACAACGAGCTATCAATCACTGAGTCAGATGTAACAAATTACAATGACGCGTTGCAGATGGTTGAGACAGCATCACAAACAGCAGCATCATTCATGGCAGTAGCTAACGACCAAGAGCTACTAGGTAGCGCACAGGCACAAGCAGACGCGTTAGGCGAGTCATTCTACTACGCAAGTAACGCATTCTATTCACAAGGCAGTTTTACTGTGGATTTAGCTAGTGGTGGCGTATCGTTAGATGTATCAGGTTATCTCAAGACTGCTGAGGAAGTTCTAACAGCAGGTGCAGAGTCTACATTCTACGCTACAAGTCCGACAGGCAGTGATTGTTTCTACGGTGGTTGCGATGAATGATATTGAGTTAGATGTAGGTGGTACAAAGTTCAAAGGCGTCTATATCGCTATACTATTATCATTTGCATCCACTATTGGTGGTGGTATCTGGACAGCAAGCGAGTTTTTCAACAGGTTATCAGCACAAGAGGAATCGGTGCAAGACGCGCTATCTTTACGTGCAGAGTTAAGTACAGTGGTCGAGGAGTTAAATGCTACTACGTCAGGTTTTAGTAATACAATAACAAGTGTGACTCAGAGATTAGATGATAACAATGTGGCAGGTCTACAGGGAAAACTCGCAGAGCTAGGCACTAACCTCAAGTCAATCATGGAACGCCAGTCAGAGCTACTGGATTTGCGCGAAAAAGTAAGTAATTTGGAGACTACTTTGGCACAGCAAACAGTCACAGTAGATACCCAGTTAAAGTCTATCAGCGAGTACAAAGATAAGATAGATAAATTACAACGTGAAATAGATGACCTATGGAATGGCATGGATGCGCTTAGTAATCCATTGAGATAATCAGGTCATTCGTGTAAAATATAGGCATATCATTTAACGAGTTTTAACATGTCTCAGCAATTAGAAAAAAGAATCGACAGGTTCGAGAATAAAATGGATGGTAATTTCGAGAAGATTACCGAGGTTCTTACTGAATTAGCTAGGCATGATGAGCGAGTCGATGACTTAGAGCGCAGAGTAGGCAATAGTGAGGATGACATATCCGACCTGTCTAAGATTGTTATTCAAAATGAGCATACAGCTAAAGTGGCTAACCGAGCATTTTGGGTGATATTTGCGTCAGCCGTGTCATTTTTATTCTATCTATTGAGAGCGTGATGGCAGAGTCTAAGAATTTCAAATCAGAAGAGTTAGCTTGCTCATGCTGTGGGGATGAACAAATACAGCAATGGGCGCTAGATAAACTTCAGGCTATCCGTAATGCGGTAGGTCGACCACTTAGAATTACGTCTGCATACCGATGCATCAATCACCCAGTAGAATCGCGTAAAAAGAAAGGTGGCACTCACCACGATGGTATCGCTTTCGATATCCATGTATCAAATGGTGCAGAACGCTATCAAATCATCACACAAGGACTTTTATCGGGTGCGACAGGCATTGGGGTGGCTAAATCATTTATCCACTTAGACTGGCGCAATGACACTCCTATGAGCTGGACATACTAATGGGCATTTTAGCGACAATATTTGGTTCTGGTGATGTTATCAAGAAAGGTTTAGACCTAATTGATGATATGCACACATCTACAGAAGAAGAGATAGAAGCCAAGAATAAGGCTAAAACTAATCTACTGACCGCTTACGCGCCATTTAAGATTGCTCAACGATACTTAGCGTTGATGTTCGCATCCACGTTTCTATCATCGTTTATTCTAGTTCTTGGAATGACATTATTTGGTTCAGCTGATACTGAGCAAGTAAAAACAATTATGTCAGAGTTCTACATAGGCGAGATTATGATATCGATTATTCTGTTTTATTTTGGTGGTGGAGCATTCGAAGGTGTGCTGGAGAAAAGAAAATGAAACTAAAGATAACCATTATGGCTGCAATGATATATGTTTTATTCTTACTTGCCCTATCAGCAATTAGGATGAAAGCAAAAAAGTTATTGAACTATATTCAAAGCAGAGTACAATACCTCTAAACATACTCCCAATGTGTTTGCCCTACTTCGGTGGGGCTTTTTTTTGCCTATTTATCAATAGTTTATTATTTATACGATTTACGCTACAATGCGGTAGAAATCGGAGAATAGTATGCAAACATGCCCACACTGTAATTCACAAGAAATTCATAAGCGCGGAACTAGAAACGAAAAGCAACAATATCAATGTAACTCATGCGGTAAATGGCATTCAGTGCCTATTGAGTCACGAGGTAACACCCCTGACGGATACATCATAAAAGGTCAATCCACACTATATGATGAAGATGGAAAAGTTAAACTGACGTGGGAAAAGGTAGACCGTGACCAAACGCAACAGTTCCAGATGGCTAAAGAAGCTATCAAGGAGCTTGCCAAAGATATTACACCATTGCCAGCAGTGCCTAAGCCAAAGCTGACAAAGTCTGACATATGCACTATCTATCCACTTGGCGATCCACATGTCGGTGTCTATTCGTACCACAAAGAAACAGGTGAGACATTCACACTGCAAGACAGCTACGAGCTATTCACCAAGGCAATGGCTACAGCTATCAAATCAGCACCACCTAGTGATGAATGCTACATCGTAAACGTGGGAGATTTCTTTCATTCTGACCTATCTACAAACCGCACGCGCTCAGGCAATGCACTAGACGTATCTGGTCGATGGGTTGAAGTAATGCAGATAGGCGTCAAGATAGTTAAAAACTGGGTTAATCATGCACTCTTAAAGCATCAAACGGTAAACCTAGTCAATGCTATTGGTAATCACGATTCGCACAGTAGCTTGTGGCTAAACATAGCATTAAAGGCACTTTATGAACACGAACCGAGAGTTAGGGTACTGGATAACGAATCACAGTTCCAATATTTCACGTTCGGCAAAAACCTAATAGGCGTGACTCATGGTGACACAGCTAAAATGGCTGATTTAGGCTCTATCATGTCTGCCGATAGACCTAGAGAGTGGGGGTTAAGTCGGCATAGATATTGGCTTACTGGTCACGTTCACCACTCGCAGACTATCAAAGAGTACAGAGGGAATGTCACTTGTGAGAGTTTCAGAACTTTAGCGGTCAAAGACCAGTGGCATCATGCTAGTGGGTATAGGTCTGATAGAGATTTAAAGGTATTGGTGCTGCATAAAGACCATGGTGAGATACAAAGACTAATATTTAATATAACGCAGTTTGAAGCGTTCAATTAGTGTATTGACTCACCTTTATCTTTTATAGCTTGATAGGCAAGGCATATCTCATGGTATGCCGTGTCTAGATTATCAATTATATCAAAACTGTCACACTCACCAGCTATCTCAGCGGTATTATACAAAACTTCAACCAGCTCACTTAGTTGATTCAGTATCTTTGCGTGCTTTCCTGAATAGAGCTTGACGACATTTGTTGCTGCATGTTTTAAATTTTGCTGTGGCATATTGTTTCTTCTTACAGATAACACATTCTCTTTCTACAATCATATCATTTTCCTTGTTTGAATGCGCTAATCATACAGATGATAAACATACAAAGCAACACATAAATGTTACGAAAGTTATTGACTTGTCATCATAAAGGTTTATTATAGTATCTCAATCACACGGGAGAGCAATATGTTACATACTTACTACAACTTTGAAATCTACCACTACATTGAAGAAGATTATTTTCACCTTTCAATGCACGACTGGATGTATGAGTTTAAAACACTAGAAGAAGCTAAGAAATTCGTAAGAGAAAACAAATAGGGGCGAAAGCCCCGCTGGGAGATTAATATGTTAGCTAAAAAAATATGGGATACGTTAAAAGTAGTAGATGTATCTGACCACGTAGAAAAGAAAAACGGTATGTCTTACCTTAGTTGGTCATTCGCATGGTCGACTTTAATGAACCATTACCCTAATACACAAATTAAATACACCGATAGAACATTTCAGGATGGTACTGTTGAGTATGAGTGTACTATAAGAATAACTGACGGTGAAGAAAGTGTATTCCAAACCATGTGGTTGCCAGTAATCGACTTTAGAAACAAGTCAGTTGCTAATCCAGATGCAATGGCTAGAAATACATGTAAGATGCGATGCTTGGTTAAGTGTATATCTTTATTTGGTCTTGGTATTAATATCTACCAAGGTGTGCAGACGCCTAATGCTGGATCAGTTATTACAAATGCTCAGAAAGGTGAAGTATTGAAACTGATAGAAACATCTGGCGCTGACTTGCCTAAGTTTCTCAAGGTATTTGATATTATCGATTTAGATGATATGCCATCAGAAAAGTACAATCTCGCTGTAACGTCCCTTAAGAAGAAGATAAAGGAATCTGATAATGATAATGCTTAGAGACGAGCAAGGCTCTGAGGAGTGGTTACAGAGCAGATTAGGGGTGGTTACGGCTAGTAACTTTGGAAAAATAGTCACACCAACTGGAAAAAAGTCAACTCAGGTTAATGATTACATTAATAAGCTGGTTGCTGAGTCACTAACTGGTGTTGTTGAGCCATTTTATAAGTCAGATGCAATGCAACGTGGTAATGACCTTGAGCCTGTAGCTAAAAGTATGTATGAGCTGATTAAAGGTGTACATGTGGATGAAACAGGTTTAATAAAGCATGACACTTTAGAAGCTGGGTGCTCGCCAGATGGTATAGTTTTTCATTTCAATTCAATGGGAGTTTTAGAGCCTTTAGGTGGTATTGAGATTAAATGCCCACTAGCTCATAACCATGTTGAGTACCTAAGAAAGAATGAAGTGCCTAGTAAGTACATACCTCAGATACAAGGGTGTATGTGGATTACAGGTGCAAAGTATTGGGATTTCATGTCGTACAATGAATACCTGCAACCACTGATTATACGTGTCGAGCGTGACGAAGAGTATATCAGTAAACTAGAAGAGCACGTAACTGAAACGTGCAATACAATTAAAAACATAATTAAGGAATTATCATGAGTCAATATGACGATACTAACCGTGGCGCACTATTTGTAAACGACAAGCGTCAAAGCGAAAACCAACCTAACGCAAAGGGCAGTCTTAACGTGGAAGGTGTGGAGTATTGGGTATCTGCTTGGACTAAGGTGTCTAAGAATGGCGCTAAGTACCAGAGTATTGCGTTAACACGTAAAGAGCAGCAGTCTACTCCTCAGCAACAACCAGCTAAACCAGCTCAACCAGCACCATCGGTAGATTTTGACGATGACATGCCGTTCTAAAACAGAGCTAATATTAGTTCAAGAGAAATACGAGGTAAGCTCATCTGAGCTTGCCATTCGTATGCAGGTCAGTAGACAGCAAGTGTCTAGATGGCGTCAATCAAGAAGTCTAAAGCTGACTACAATAAGGCAAATATGTTCAGCTATGAATATTACACTTAGGGAGTTTGTTGATGCAATTTGTGAAAGTTGATAGCAAAAACAAAATAGATGAAAGGCTATCTACAATAAAAAACATCCTACTTGCTTGGGATTACACCAAGCCATGTCAACTAATAATCAAGCCATACACCAATCCTCGCTCACTTAATCAAAACGCACTAATGCATATGTGGTTTAGCCAGATATACGCTAGATTTAGCGCTATGGGGATTATGGTCGGTGATGAGCCTATCACTGAAGATGATGTTAAGTTGATGATGAAGCATAAATTTCTTGGATGTAAGGACATTGTTCGTGGTAATCTAGTCATACCAGACCAGCTGGTTTCGACTAAAGACCTAGATAGTGGAGAGATGACTCACTTTTTAGATCAAGTATATGACTGGGCAATGGATAAAGGTATTTATTTATCGATACCTGAGAACAGCATATACAAGAAAAACAGAGAGAGGCAAACGAGATGACTGCAAAAAGCATGAAAACAAAAACCATTGGGAAGTTAGTAGATGAATGTGCTGTTCTTCTACAGAGGCTACGCAGGATACAATCCGCTGACTTTGATGGCAATTGTACATGTGTAACTTGCGGTAAGGTTAAACACTGGACTCAAATGGACGGTGGTCACTACATCTCACGCACTTGGACTAGGTTCAAACTAGAGTCAATTTGTCTTGGTGGTAAATTTGAAAACATTAACGCCCAGTGTGCTGGCTGTAACCGTTTTGACCATCGTATTCACGATGACTATGCAGTATACATGAGAGAAACCTACGGTGAGGATTTCATGAACTGGGTTAGCATTGAGAAACGTCAAACTAAAAAATACACAAGAGCTGAACTGGCTGAAATAAAGTCTACTCTGAAAAACCTACTGAAAGAGTGTGAGGTTTAGATGAAGTTTCAATTAATTAGATGCACACTTGTTCAAGGTGAATATACAGAGCAGCCAGTAAGACTATACAGCTGCCCCATAGAGGCAATGAAAGATAAACTTTACGAAGAGACTGAGGAGTTAAACCCATTCTCTTGGTGGACTGTTGAGGTGGAAGAAGATGACAGCTAGAAATGATATTACTGGCGATTTAATTAAATCAGCTACGAGTAAAAAGTACACCGCAAACTATGACGGTATAAAGTTTGGTGATAACACTAAAAATACATTAGTTATCCACAAGTGTACTGATGGTTTGAAAAAGACAACTATTGCTGGCAACAAGTGCAAGACGTGCGAAGTTGTTTTTAATGAGTGATAGGAGTTAGTTGTGGAAGTAACAAGAAGTAAAATAGTGCATTACATTCGAACTCACAGAGACGAGGAAAGACTTTCTGGTCAAAGATACACCAATACTCCATTTGGATCGGATATACTCCTGTCAGAGGTTAAGGATGATTTTCCAACCCTGCGAGATTCAATAAGAGTCCATTGTGGTTCATTATCGTTCATTTGCGGTAGAAAAGAATTAACAATGTGGAGATAAGAGAAAGCCCCTATAATCGGGGCTTTTTTATACTTTACATAACAGGAAATATAAAGTAATATCAATTCATCGACTGGACTGCAATCCAGTTTGATAAGTAAAGAGACTACGTTACCAACCTTGCCGACTTAGGTAATTCTACGTAACATCCTCCTACTAATCAAGCAAAATTGCAATCAATCGATCTGGTCTAGCCCAGTCAAATTGTGGTGTCTCATTGTGCATCCGCTAAAGAAAGCAAGAAATCATATCCGACCTTTGATAGGCGGGACAAACAGCGTGCAGGTGAGCGTACTGGCAACAGTCGTATAGGGTGGTGTTACGAGCCATAGTCAAATTAACCACTTGATGAAATCGTTGCTGATGACTGGATGTGATGGGAAATTGAATATTAGTTTAATATGAATAGAGTATCTCGTATAGGTTCACCAATAGCCTATCTAATGACCACTATTGTCTGGAGAAAATATGACTCACATCGATATAATTTTGACTGAAACAGAGCAGCGAATAGCAAAACACATAGGTAGCGCTAGAGAGGCTAACAACCTAAAGAACAACACTAAGGACGGCAAGATGGGAAAGCAGGATAGCTTACAAGCCAACATCGAGGCGGTGGGCGCTGAGTTCGCAGTATGCAGATACTTAAATGTTTACCCTGACCTCGACATGGACTCTTGGGCTGTAGCTGATTGCGTATACCATGGGTATTCCATAGATGTTAAATGGTCACCTAGAGACGAAGCAGACATGGTTGCTAAGAAGAAGAAGGCAAGCATGATTTGCGACATATACATCAGAGTCTGCGGTAGTATGCCTAACTATAAAATACTTGGCTACAACTCTAGTAAGGAGTTATTCCACGACAGCAGAAAGACCGACCTCGGGTACGGTGAAACTTACTTCATACCTCGCTCAGAGATGAGACCAATAGAAAATATGAAGAAATATAAAAAATAATCACCATAAATGGTTGCATATAACAATAATGCGTTATACTATAGGCACTCATTAACGAATTGGGAGATTCAAATGCATGTTTATAACAGTTATCTAAAAGGTCTTTTCTTTGACCTAAACGCACCAAAGCACGTAAATTACGAAATTGGCAACACTGGTGTTGAAGTTGACACTGTTGAGTTAACTGGCTGGTGGGAACACCCTGATGGTAGTGACGGTGGCGACCTAGTTGTTTGCTTAGAGGGCGATAAAATGCATGTTGTCGACTTTGATGGCGCTTACGACATTCCACGCATACTTAAAGCTGACCTTCGCGTCCATGGCATAGAGTGTGACTTTTAATGTATACCCCTGACTTAATAAAGAAAATGATAGGTTTTAGTAAGGTCACTGAGATATCAGAAGTATCTGGTATTCCTATTAATAGTATTCATAACTGGAAGCATGGCAAATCAGAACCTAGTTTTTTTAACTTGCTATGCCTAGCCAATGCATGTGGCTACAGACTGCACTTTGAAAAAGTAACTGATGAATCTATGTGGGTGCAGACCTCACTACAGAAGGGTAAAGAAAATGACTGATACTTTAGCATCAATGGTTAGACAAAAGTCTGACTCAATGAAGAAACGCAACTTTTTAAAGGCGTATAATTTCACAGAACGCGATATCCATAGCTTTTTATATAACGGTAAAGGCACTGCAAATAAAGCTCTGAATATTCTACGTGCTTTTGGTTATGACGTGCCTGATTGTGCTATTGAGCATTTAAAGCAGTTGCTTCACGCGCCAAATATCGGGTCAATGGAGTCTGTTTCAGTTGTCGCAGGTTATGAGCGTCAAACTATCCAGAGATGGAAGAATGGCGAGTTTAATTTAGGTTGGTTTCAGTTTAGAACAATGTGTGAAGCGCTGGAATGTCCAGTGGTAACCAAATTACCCAACTAAGTTTTAAATGCTTGTAAGTCATCATAGCGAGATTGTGCGTCTTGCAAGGAATATGGTGCAGATAATGGTGGTAATGATTCGCGGACTTACAATAACACGAATCGGCATCCACCAACTAATTTTAGGAGAAGATAATGAATACACATTTTGAGCAATGTTTTGACATAGAAGAGCATAATGAAATCCTTGAATACTTACAGTATTTAAAATCGGAAATGGGAATTGAAGATAGATTTATGATTGAGGAGGTAATTATACACATTGAGTTCCTATATACTTCTATAAAGGAAAGTAAACAATGATGTATACACTGCTATTTTTTGGGCAGTTCTTAAACGTATTTCTATTAGGACTTAATAGCCAATATGTTAGGGATAGAAGAAAACTACTATGTTTTGTGGTGTCATGGGGTATATCAACATCACAGTTCGTTTATATTTGGATAATAGCGAACACTGAAGACCCATTGGTAAGTTTCTTTGTTTCAGGTTTTGGTGGTGCATGCGGAATAGTATGCTCAATAACACTTTATGAAAAGTTAGAATCTATGAAGAGGAAAGGCAATGAAGAATAATATTGATAAGTTGGGATTTGTTTTGTTGATTGGACTAGGCATAATTGTTGGCTATGTATCAGGTGTCCATGACGGAACTCAGAAAGCAGAACTCGAATGTGGTGTTGTATACTATAAATAACACTTGACTGTTACTAAGTTACTGGTAAGATGGTCTGACATTGGGAAGTATTAGAGAGTTATTATGCAAATTCAATTAAGACCACATCAGGTTTCAGCGGTAGAAATGCTTAGGCAGTCTATACGACACGGCAATAAAAAGATCGTGCTGTCAGCACCATGTGCGTTTGGTAAGACCTTGACTGCTGGCTACATCATTAGTCAGTTAGTTGCTAAAGGTAAAAGAGCATTGTTCATATGCGATAGAATCAAACTTGTACAGCAATCACTAGATGCGTTCGATTCGCTAGGGTTGAGCGTTGGGGTGATACAAGGTCAGCATGAAAGAACTGATTACTCTAAACCAGTGCAAATAGCATCAATTCAAACATTGGCACGTAAGCGCCACATACCTCACGCAGATGTAATCATTGTCGATGAATGTCATATTGCGTATGAGAGCCTAAAGAAACTCATGGCTAGATGGAATAACATTATATTCATCGGGTTATCAGCCACGCCATACTCAAAAGGTTTAGGTAATGTATATCAAGACCTAGTTGTTCCTATTACTGCTGACCAACTAATGGATCAAGGTTACCTATGTCCAGTAGATTACTACGCAGGTCAGTCACTAGACACTGATGGCGTTAAGATGAAAACCTTGCCTACTGGCGCAAGAGATTACGACCCAAAGGGGCTGCAAGAGGCATCTGAAAAACAAAAGGAGGTGCTTACAGGGGATATCATTAAGAACTGGAAGACTCACGCAGAGGGTAGACAAACAATTGCGTTCAGTAGCTCAATAAAGCACTCTAAGTATCTGGTTGATGAGTTTCGTAAGGCAGGTGTTGGTGCATATCACATCGATGGCTACATGCAGGATGATGAGAGACAAGAGTTGTTTGAAGCACATGACAACGGTGAGTTTGAGATACTTTCATGCAGTCAATTGCTGTCAACTGGCTATGATAGTCCATCCAGCAGTTGTATTATCGATTGCAAACCTACAAAAAGTCTAATCACTTACGTTCAGATAGCAGGTCGAATCATGAGGACTTGTGATGGTAAGGAGCGAGCTATTTACTTAGACCACGCAGGTAATGTAAGAAGACATGGTTTCGCAGAATCAATTGTGCCAGAGGAGCTTGATACAGGTGATAAAGATTACCAAGAGCGCAAGCTGACCAAGGAGAAGAAAGAGCCACAGGTTAAATCATGCCCCTCATGCGGTATGGAGATGATGGGTATTAGATGTGCATGTGGTTATGAGATACCAATAGTCGAGCGGATAAAAACTACAAATGAAATGCTGGCTAAGGTGGAGAAGACACAAACAGGTAAGAACAACCTGCTATACACGCCAGAGCAGAAACAAGACTTTCTTGGTGAGATTTACTTGCATGCTCACTTAAAAGGTAAGTCAAAAGGGTGGGTGTCTCATACTTATAAGGCGAAGTTCGGTGTCTTCCCTAATAAGATTATACCACGGTTAGCTCATAGCATTAGTCCAGAGGTAAGTGGTCACATAAAACACTGTGCAATTAAATACGCAAAGTCTAAAGCAAGCAAATGGAATACAAAATGATTGATGATTTCTTAAATAGATTGGAAAAGGTTAGAAAGTCGGGCAAAGACTACTACGCAATATGCCCAGTTGGTAATCACAGCGGTAAGAATAGAACGCTATCACTAACGGTTAAGAATGACGTTGTTATGGGTAAGTGCTTTAGTTGTGACGCTTCGACTAGGGATGTTGCTGATGCATTGGGTTTAAGTGTTAATCACATAAATCCTCATTGGCAGCCAAGCATTGAGAGACGAGCTTTACCAAAGTACACTAAAGACCAGCGCAAGCTAGATGTATACCTGATAGAGATAATAGATAATCAAGGTTGGGATAATACACTACTATCTGATAAGCATAAGTACAGGCTCGCTAAGAAACGATTAGAGCAGTGGAATGACTACGTAAAAGCAATGTACGAAAATAAGTGATATAATATTTACTATCCCACGGTTTACTATCCCACGGTTACTTTATGATTGTAATGAAAATTAACGCACCAAAGTTCAAACTTCACGCGCAAGCTGACTTCGCGATGTCTCATGCAATCAACAAAACTATGACTTCGGTCAGGGATAACCAGAAGAAAGAAATGCCAAGCTACATGAATAATGACCCTGTAGCTTATACAAGAAACTCACCTAAAATAAAGTATTCAAACAAAAGTGACTTGCGAGCCTACTTGTACTACAAAACCGAGTACATGAGTAAACTTATGGACGGTGGACAGGTTACGGCAAATAAATCAAGAAGACTTATTGAGCCAGTTAACGCTAAGACAATGAAAGGCGGTCAGTTGAACCGTAATTACATTAAAAACAAGTTAAAGATGAATAAGTATTTCATAGGTATACCAAAAGGATTGAAGGGTGAGAACTACAGGGGTGTATGGGAGCGCCAAGGTAAAGGAGGGTATCTTAAAAGCAAGTCAAATGGTGATGGTAGCAAGACACCTAAAGGCAAGTTGAGACTAATGGTCTCGCTTAAAAGAAATAGCAGGATGCAAAAACCACAGTTCCCAGCTGGCAAGATTGCTCGATATCATTTCGGCAATAGATTTGAAAGACAATTAAAAATATCTATGAGACTTGCGCTAAGAACCGCTAGATAATTTACTATCCCACGGTTATTATTTACTATCCCACGGTTACATTTTGAAATTACATTTACTATCCCACGGATAATATTTACTATCCCATGGATATTATTTACTATCCCACGGTTACTATTTACTATCCCACGGTTACTTTGTGGTAGTTTTACGTAATCACCTGCGCCAAAAAAAACAGAATACGACCCCAAAAAACAAAATACACATTCAAAAATGAAAATGGTGTGTGATGTTATAGCGTAACAATTAAAAACCCTTATAAATCAATAGCATGTAATTAAATTAATATTATTATTGTTACCCTATTGTAACGGTCAACCGTTATGCTATTATTTAACCAATGGCGCAAAAACCGCCAAAATACCGCTAAATGCGAATGATTCTCAATAACACAAAAAGGTTACAAAAATGAATACAGTAAAAATAGCAAAAAGCGACGTTCCTAGTTGTCTAGTTGATTCTCACTTTTATCAAAATTATGTATCCGAGTTAGATGATGATGAAGAAATCGAAGTTCGACAAAAATATTTTATCGAAAATATCAAAACAACATACAATTGTGTAAATGATTTTAAGTATATGCTTGAAGCTTGTCAGTTCTGGGGCTTTAATGATATACCAGATTATT
>Ga0209251_1001904_pt1 | contig 15310 bp, 13 predicted proteins | sample SaaInlV_100m_DNA_6_FD_184665 | JGI IMG/M metagenome (GOLD analysis project Ga0209251, IMG submission 184665) | Marine microbial communities from expanding oxygen minimum zones in the Saanich Inlet - Saanich Inlet SI073_LV_10m_DNA (SPAdes) (version 2) | ecosystem: Environmental > Aquatic > Marine... | reverse complement strand
TAAAAACCCCTCTTGCGGAACGATGGCCACGTCGTGGCGAAGCTCCTGAAGGGCGAGATCGGTGACATCCACGCCATCAAGGAAGAGTTCTCCTTCCGCCACCGGCACCATCCGACCGAAGGCCCTGGCCAGGGTTGTCTTGCCACAGCCAACGGCGCCAACAACGGCAACCAACTCGCCGGGTTCGATTGTGAACGTCAGTCCGTTGAGGGTGTCGCGATCAGCCCCGTCGTAGCGAACTTTGAGATTGCGAGCTTCAAATCGTCCGCGGGGCTGATGCCCTTGCTTGGTGATGGAGGTTGTGGAGGTTCGATCCTGAATCGCTGGTTCCCGTTGGAGAAGTTCTTCAACGCGCTCAAGACTGACTTGACCGGTTTGAAAAGTGTTGAGCGTGAATCCCAACAGCGCAGTGGGGAAAACCAATTGCTCCACATAAATAATCAGGGCAACCAGGCCGCCAATGCTGAGCGTCCCCGCTTCAAGTTGGCCGCTGCCGATGGCGAGGAGCAGTAGCAGCGAAATCGAGGAAATTCCCTCTAAAAGCGGAAAGAGTGTGCTGCGGGTCCGAGCTAAGCGGATTGCACTGTCGCGGTAGCGCCGGTTACGCCCTGAAAACGCATCCTGTTCTGACGCTTCTTGTCCATAAATTTTGATCGCACCGATCCCGGATAAATCCTCCTGAATCAGGTTGCTTAACCCCGCCAGCTCCTGTTGTTGAGCTCGCTGTTGGCGCATCATCCGACCACCAAACAAGCGCACCGTGCCGAGCATCAGGGGGTAGAGGCCCACAGCAGCCAGGGTGAGTTTGGGATCAATCGCCAGCATCGCCGGCAAGGTCATGGCATAAGCCAAAATCGTGTTGGTGAGGCTGAGAATGGCGAATCCCAGCAAGCGGCGGATATTTTCAACATCGCTGGTGGCGCGGCTGATCACTTCGCCGCTACCGGTGGTTTGAACCCAGTTCGGCTCTTGCCGCAACATGTGTTCAAACAAACGCTGTCGTAGATCCACTTCCACCTGGCGTCCAATCCCAAAGACCAGCTGTCGTGAGATCAATCGAATCACCGCCATCGTGGTGGTGAGCACCACGATCCAGCCCGCTTGCCGGAGAATTCCTGTGTAGGAAAACCCCTGCTGCAACTCGTCGACGACATTGCGAACCTCAAGTGGAATCGTGACCCTGAGGAAATTGACCAGGACCAGCGCGATGGCTCCGATCACCACCGTTTTTCGATGGGGACGTAAATAACGGCCGATCAGATCAAGACGGAATGCGGCCATGCGGAGGTCCGTTTGGTTGATCAACCTAGGCATTTGCCCAAGCAACCCTGGCAAGCCCCTGGTGGATTGGTAATAGTGGAGAAGTCCCCATCACCTGGCCCGGCGTGCATCGCACCCGGGTTTTTTTCTGGCTGTCATGGCTGCAGTGCCCTCCACGATTTCTTGGCCCCAACGTCTCGAGCAGCTATTGCAGGGGCAGGATCTTTCGGCCTCTGAAGCATCGTCTTTGATGCAAGCGTGGCTGGCGGAGGAGTTGTCTCCTGTTCAAACGGGTGCCTTCCTTGCCGGGTTGCGTGCCAAAGGGATGGTGGCTGATGAACTGGCCGCGATGGCCTCAGTGCTGCGTGGGGCTTGTCCGCTGCCCTGTGATCGCCCAAATTTGGCAATGGTGGATACCTGTGGCACGGGAGGAGACGGGGCTGACACCTTCAACATTTCCACAGCCGTGGCTTTCACCGCTGCCGCCCTCGGGGTGAATGTGGCCAAACATGGCAATCGCAGTGCGAGCGGCAAGGTGGGCTCTGCAGATGTGTTGGAAGGCTTAGGCCTCAACCTCAAAGCCCCGCTTGCCTCCGTTGTGGAGGCCATCTCCACAACGGGAGTCACCTTTTTATTTGCTCCGGCATGGCATCCAGCCCTGGTGAACCTGGCTCCCTTGCGTCGCAGTCTTGGCGTTCGCACTGTGTTCAACCTGCTGGGCCCTCTGGTGAATCCTCTTCAACCTCAGGCCCAGGTGCTTGGGGTAGCCCGAGCTGATTTGCTCGATCCGATGGCTGGAGCCCTCGACCAACTGGGGTTAGACCGCGCCGTAGTCGTGCATGGCGCTGGCGGTTTGGACGAAGCCTCCCTGGCAGGAGCGAACGAATTACGCATGGTCGAAGCAGGAAAACCGATTGCGACACGCTTTGTCTCACCAGACGACTTAGGGCTGGCTGCTGCACCGCTCGAGGCATTACGGGGTGGCGATTTGGCAGACAACCAGCGGATTCTTGAAAACGTCTTAAAGGGTGAGGCAACTCCTGCCCAGATTGATGTTGTGGCTTTCAACACGGCCTTGGTTCTCTGGGTGGCTGGTGTGGAACTCGATCTGAAAGCAGCCGCTCGACGGGCGTCAGACACACTCCGCGACGGTCTGCCTTGGCAAAAACTTCAGGACCTGCAACGGGCCTTGTCCCATGGAAATGGACAATGAATGGCAGATGAGTTTGTCTGCGGTCCAAATGCCTGATTCCCCATCCGGCGAAGCGCACCTCGTACTCGCCGATGGCACTGTCCTGAGCGGTGTGGCTTTTGGACACCGCGGTACAGCGGTTGGAGAGGTTGTTTTTAATACAGGGATGACTGGCTATCAGGAGGTCTTGACCGATCCCTCCTATGAAGGTCAGTTAGTGACTTTCACCTATCCCGAGCTTGGGAATACCGGTGTGAATGCCGATGATCAGGAGGCTGACTCTCCCCATGCTCGTGGGGTCATCGCTCGGCAGTTGGCACCCAAATTCAGCAATTGGCGCAGCCAGGATTCCCTTGAATCTTGGATGGATGTCCATCAATTGGTGGGCATTTGCGGCGTCGATACGCGCGCCCTCGTTCGCCATCTCCGTGATTGCGGTGCGATGAACGGTGTGATTTGTAGTGATGGCCGCAGTCCGGCTGCTCTGCTCGAAGAGCTGCGGACCGCTCCTTCGATGGAGGGATTGAATCTGGCAAGTCGTGTTTCGACGAAAGAGTCCTATCGCTGGACCAATGCTTGTCGCGTCGACTTTGATCAGCGCCTACACAACAACCCCAGTCGACCGTTCCACGTGGTGGCGATCGACTTTGGAATCAAGCGCGCCATTTTGGATCGTCTTGTGGCCCATGGTTGTGAGGTCACGGTTCTGCCGGTGGATAGCGATCTCACCACGGTTCGCTCCCATCAGCCTGATGGTGTTTTTCTCTCCAATGGTCCTGGTGATCCGGCCGCTGTAACCCAGGGCATTGCTTTGGCCAAGGATCTTCTTCAGGAACAAAATCTTCCGCTGTTTGGAATCTGCCTTGGGCACCAGATTCTTGGTTTGGCCTTGGGGGGGTCCACCTTCAAGCTCGCCTATGGCCATCGCGGCTTGAATCATCCCTGCGGGACCACTGGACAGGTGGAGATCACAAGCCAAAACCACGGATTCGCTTTGGACGCGAATTCCCTTGCATCAGATCAGATCGAGGTCACCCATTTCAATCTCAACGATCGAACCGTTGCGGCCATCGCCCACCGTGAGAAACCCATCTTTGGTGTTCAGTACCACCCAGAGGCAAGTCCTGGTCCTCACGATGCGGACCATCACTTTTCCCGTTTCGTGGCCTTGATGACTGAACGGCGCACGGTGGGTGGTTGATCACTGAAACCATCCCTACAATTCGTGCCGAATGCCCGAGGGGCCTGAACCCATCAGCGAGCTTCAACGACTCACCGTTTCACTGCGAGGCGGGTTTGAACAAAAGGATCGATGTCTGGTGTTTCATTTCACTGGGCAACTTGATGCGTATTCCGAAAAACAATTTTCGGAATACACGCTGGATGTTTTGAGATCCAACAAACTTCCTGCTTTGTTTGATCTCAGCAAAATCGACTTTGTCGATTCGTCTGGATTAGGTGCCTTGGTTCAACTTGCCAAGCAGTGCACTGATTCCAAACGGCCCTTCCAGCTTGTGGGTAATACGCGCGTGGCACAAACCATCAAATTGGTGCGACTCGAGGAGTTTTTGCACCTCGTGAACGATGTGCCGACAGCTCTCAGCAACTTGTCCGCTTGAGCGATTGGATTCGCGCTCAGGTTGGCCGTGGTGGAGCCGACCAATTGGGGCCACTTCAGTTGGCCTGGATTGGTGATGCGGTTTGGGAGCTGCACCAGCGTCTTCGTCTGGGGGCTCGTCCAGGGCGATCAGATGCCCTGCACAAAGCAGTCGTGGCCGAGGTTCGCGCCGATGCTCAGTCGAATCTCTTGTCTTGGCTTGAACAGCAAGGCTTGCTCCACGCTGAGGAGCTTGATCTGGTCCGACGGGGCCGCAACAGTGCGGGGCGTGGTCCTCGGCGAGCTGATGCTGCTGTGTATGGACGGGCCACAGGGTTTGAGACAATGGTTGGCTGGCTGTTTCTGAACAATCCAGTCCGGCTGGCTGAGCTCCTCGATCAACTGGAGATGGCCGGATCCAATTCGATAACCCCACCCCAAACTCCATGAGCCCTCGCTTTGAACGTCGTTCCGGCGGCCCCTCCCGCGATGGTCGCCAGGGAGGGGCTAACAGTGGTCGCTCACCTGGAGGACGCCCGCCATCGTCTGGAGGACGCCCTCCTTCGTCTGGTTACTCCAACCGGGATTCCGATAGCCGCTCGTCGCGGGGCTATGACGACCGCCGTCCGTCGAGGGAGCGCCCGAGCGGTGATCGTCCTTACGGGAATCGACCCTCCAGCAGCCGCTCATCGAATGAGCGGTTTACGAACGACCGTTTTTCTCGCGATCGCGGCCCCTCTGATCGGCCCTTCAGCGACCGTTCTTCCAGTGATCGCTCCTCGAGTGATCGCTATTCAGGAAACCGCTCATCCGGCGATCGTTCATTCGGCGATCGTCCATCGGGTGATCGTTTTTCGAAAGACCGTTTATCCAGCAACCGTACGTCCAGTAATCGTTCTCCCGGAGACCGACCCCCCAGTAACGCTCCATCGGGAGACCGTCCCTATGGACGTCGGGATGGCGCTGGCCCTCGCTCCTATGGCCAGAGGGATCAGCAGGGATCGCGCCCTTATGGAGGCCGTGATGACCGACGTGATGACCGTGCTCCGCGCTTTTCAGGACGCCCTGATGACGATGGCAAGCGTTCCTATGAGCGCCGTGATGACCAGGGCACGCGTTCTTCAGCTCCAAATCGGTTCCGTTCGGATCGCCCGGCCCAAGGACGCTTCCGAGATCGCTCTGAACGATCACCAGATCGATACCGTTCCGGTGATGAGCGTCGCCAGTCGTCCCCAAGGCCCCGCTTTGGCGACTCGGGTCCCCGCTCCCAGCGTCCCAATTTGCAGCCCGAGGCTGAAGCCTCGACGCCGCCCGCAGATGATTTGATTTGGGGGCGCCACGCTTCCCAGGCCGCCCTGGAATCAGGCCGCCCGATCCACAGGATCTGGTGCACGCCAGAGATGCGCAGTGCTCCGAAATTTCTTCAATTGCTTCGTGAAGCCAAAACCTCGGGTGTCCTGGTGGAAGAGGTCACCTGGGCACGTCTTGCGCAAGTCACAGGTGGCTCTGTTCACCAGGGCATTGCGCTCCAGACCGCCGCTGCAGACACCTTGGATCTCAGTGCCCTCATCGAGGGTTGCTCCGAGCTTGGTGAGCCCCCCTTATTGCTTGCCCTCGATGGGATTACGGACCCCCACAACCTTGGTGCCGTCGTCCGGTCTGCCGAGGCGATGGGGGCCCATGGTCTTGTTTTGCCACAACGTCGGAGTGCAGGCTTAACGGGCTCTGCCGCCAAAGTGGCTGCGGGTGCGATGGAGCACCTACCTGTTGCGCGTGTCGTCAATCTCAATCGCTCCCTCGAGAAGCTCAAGGATTCGGGCTACAGGGTGATCGGCCTCGCCGCCGAGGGCGACGTCACGCTTATGGATGTGGATCTAGAGGGTCCGCTCGTGTTGGTGACGGGTTCGGAAGACCAGGGTCTGTCGTTGCTGACGCGGCGCCACTGCGACCAATTGGTGCGAATTCCCCTGCGTGGCATCACCCCCAGCCTGAATGCCTCAGTGGCAACTGCACTGTGTGTCTACGAGGTGGCTCGCCGCAACTGGATGAAGGACATACATGGTCAGGCTCCATCACCGCCGATTGTGCGTCCCCAGATGAAAACGCAAGAGGTGTCTCCCCCAGCCCCTCCTCTGTCTGAACCACCTCTGTCTGAACCGCCTGTGGGTGAAACGTCGAACACTGATCCGTCGAACACTGATTCATCGAACAGGGAACTATCAGCATCTGACCACGCAAGCGAAGACAACGCATCGCTCCATCAACAGCTGTCTGATTCGCCGGGTTCTGACCAGTCAGATTTGATGAAAACGGAGTCTCCTCAAGCGGATTCCAGCCCCCCTGCACCCACGATTGAGCTTGAATTATCTGGCTCTAAACCTGAACCAGACCTTCAGTTCGATCAGAGCATCAAGCTTTCCCCATAACTGATGAGCTCATTGGCCTCTTCACAGGTCAAAATGGCCTTACTCACCTTTGCCCCAATGAGCCCACTGATCCGGCCACTGCGAAGCCTCGCCAATGGCCTCGGTGTTGCTTGGTGGGCACGGATCCAAACATCTGGGCCAGATGTCACTTACTGGTTCGGTCCATTCATCACCAAATCAGGCTTGGAGTCACAGTTATCCACCTTCTTGGACGACATCAATTCCGAGCATCCCCAGTCCATCAGCCATTCGTTGCTGCGCACGCGAAGGGGTGAACCCTTAACCATCACCAGTGAGGGGTGACAGACGGCTGATAGCGTCGGCCCTGCAATGGATCGCAAGACCATGACGATCAGCGCGTGGCGTCAGCAACTGCAGAACGGTGATATTTCATCCCGTGAGCTTGTTGATCAGCACATCGAAAGGCTGGAAACTGCTGAACCGTCCCTCAGTGTTTACAACGAGATCACGGTTGAGCGAGCTCGGGCCGATGCGGATCGCATCGATGCTGCCCGTGCTGCCGGTGAATCGCTGGGTCCACTAGCCGGCTTGCCGCTGGCGATCAAGGACAACCTCTGCACGCGAGGTGTGCGAACCACCTGTTCAAGCCGAATGCTTGAACATTTCGTTCCGCCCTATGAGTCCACCGCCACGGAGCGTCTGTGGCAGGCCGGAGGGGTTCTGGTTGGTAAAACCAACCTCGATGAATTTGCGATGGGTGGCTCGACTGAAACCTCGGCGTTTGGTGCAACGCACAACCCTTGGAATCTCGACCACGTCCCAGGCGGTAGCTCTGGTGGCAGTGCGGCGGCGGTTGCCTCCGGCAGTTGTATTGCATCGCTGGGTTCTGATACCGGCGGATCGATCCGTCAGCCAGCGTCCTTCTGCGGTGTTGTTGGCTTGAAACCCACCTATGGCCGGGTGAGTCGTTGGGGCCTGGTGGCGTTTGCGAGCTCCCTCGATCAAGTGGGTCCTTTTGCAACCTCCGTGGCCGATGCGGCTGAGCTGTTACAGGTGATTGCTGGGCCCGATCCGCGCGATTCAACCTGTCTGAACGTTGAGGTTCCCGACTATTCAGCCGGTCTGAACCAGTCGATCAAGGGGCTGAAGGTAGGGGTGATCAAGGAATGCTTTGACGCCAAGGGGCTGGATGGCGAAGTCAACGCATCTGTGCGGGCCGCAGCCGCGCAGCTTGAGGCCCTTGGCGCTGAATTGGTTGAGGTGAGTTGCCCTCGGTTTAACGACGGCATCGCCACGTATTACGTGATCGCTCCTTCAGAGGCATCGGCCAATTTGGCTCGTTACGACGGCGTGAAGTACGGCTTCCGGGCTGCGGATGCGGAGAGTTTGGCCACGATGACGTCGAGCAGTCGGGCTGAAGGCTTTGGTGAAGAGGTCCAACGGCGGATCTTGATCGGTACCTATGCCCTGTCCGCTGGATATGTCGATGCGTACTACAAGAAAGCCCAGCAGGTGCGCACGTTGATCCGCCGCGATTTTGATGCCGCGTTCCAATCGGTGGATGTGCTGCTCACCCCTACGGCGCCCTCTCCCGCCTTCAAGGCTGGGGCCCACAAAGATGATCCTTTGGCGATGTATCTGGCGGATCTCCTAACGATCCCAGTCAATTTGGCTGGTTTGCCTGCGATCAGTGTTCCCTGCGGTTTTAGTCAAACGGGGCTGCCCATCGGTGTGCAGTTGATTGGCAATGTGCTCGATGAGGCGCGTTTGCTCCAGGTTGCCCACCAATACGAACAAGCGGCTGATGTGTTGTCCCAACGCCCGAAGGCACCATTGGTGCCTTAAAAAGCGCCAGATGTGGTGGTTGGTAGTGCAGCGATACGCTTGATCTTGCGTTGGGCCCTAATCTGGGTCCATGGCATTTGTTCCCCTCCACAACCACAGCGATTACAGCCTGCTTGACGGGGCCTCGCAGTTGCCGTCGATGGTGGAACGGGCGAAGGAGCTGGGCATGCCCGCTATTGCGCTCACCGATCACGGTGTGATGTATGGCGCGATCGAGCTGCTCAAGCTTTGTAAGGGAACCGACCTCAAGCCAATTATTGGCAACGAGATGTATGTCATCAATGGTTCGATTGATGATCCTCAGCCGAAAAAAGAGAAGCGATATCACCTCGTTGTGTTGGCAAAGAATGCCATCGGGTATCGCAATCTGGTGAAGCTCACCAGCATTAGTCATCTGCGTGGCATGCGGGGCCGTGGAATCTTTTCCCGGGCATGTGTCGATAAAGATTTACTCCAGCGCCACAGCGAAGGCCTCATCATTGCCACGGCTTGTCTCGGAGGAGAGATTCCCCAAGCGATTTTGAGAGGTCGTCCTGAAGTTGCCCGCGATGTTGCCCGCTGGTATCAAGACGTTTTCGGAGAAGATTTTTATCTAGAAATCCAAGACCACGGATCTCCTGAAGACCGAATTGTCAATTCCGAAATCGTCAAGATTGCCGAGGAACTCGATATTCAATTGGTGGCGACAAATGATGCCCACTACCTCACGAAACAGGATGTGGAGGCGCACGATGCGCTCCTATGCGTACTAACCGGAAAGTTAATTAGCGATGAAAAACGGCTTCGCTACACCGGTACGGAATATATCAAGACAGAAGAAGAGATGGGCCGTTTATTTACGGATCATCTAGACCCTGATGTTGTCCAAAAGGCCATAACGAACACCGCCAAGGTGGCGGAGAAAGTTGAGGACTACGACATCCTCGGTAAGTACCAAATGCCTCGCTTCCCCATTCCCGATGGGCACACGGCAGTGACCTATCTCCGTGAGGTGACGCTGCAGGGGTTGCGTGACCGACTGGAGCTCAAGTCCGACGATCCAATCGCTGAAAACTATGCCGACCGGATGAGCCATGAGCTTGAAATCATGGAACAGATGGGCTTCCCCACCTACTTCCTCGTGGTTTGGGATTACATCCGTTTTGCGCGAGAGCAGAACATCCCAGTGGGGCCTGGTCGGGGGTCTGCGGCGGGCTCCTTGGTGGCCTACGCCCTAGGGATCACCAACATCGACCCGGTGAGCAATGGCTTGCTGTTTGAACGATTCCTCAATCCAGAACGGAAGTCGATGCCTGACATCGACACCGATTTTTGTATTGAGCGTCGCTGTGAAGTCATCGATTACGTCACTGAACGCTACGGGGACGACAAAGTTGCCCAGATCATCACGTTCAACCGGATGACATCCAAGGCCGTCCTCAAGGATGTGGCCCGCGTGCTTGATATTCCCTATGGAGATGCCGACCGCCTCGCCAAGTTGATCCCTGTTGTGCGGGGTAAACCGGCCAAATTGAAGGCCATGATCGGAGATGAGTCACCCAATCCCGAGTTCCGTGAGAAATACCAGGGCGACTCTGTGGTGAAACGCTGGGTTGATATGGCCATGCGGATCGAAGGCACCAACAAAACCTTTGGTGTTCATGCGGCCGGTGTTGTGATTGCTGCTGATCCCCTTGATCAACTCGTGCCCCTCCAGCGCAACAACGATGGTCAGGTCATTACTCAATACTTCATGGAAGATGTTGAGTCGATGGGTTTACTCAAGATGGATTTTCTTGGGCTGAAAAACCTCACAATGATCGACAAGACTCTGGAACTTGTTGAAGTTAGTAGTGGTACACGCATCGACCCCGACAAGCTTCCGCCCCAGGATGCCGATACATTTGCGTTGCTCGCTCGTGGTGATTTAGAGGGAATTTTTCAACTTGAATCGAGTGGCATGCGTCAGATCGTTCGAGATCTGAAGCCCTCCTCCCTTGAGGATATTTCATCGATTTTGGCCCTCTATCGGCCTGGCCCACTCGATGCCGGTTTGATTCCAAAATTTATTAATCGAAAGCATGGCCGCGAGGCGATTGATTTCGCCCACGAGATCCTTGAGCCGATTCTGAGTGAAACCTACGGAATCATGGTTTATCAGGAACAGATCATGCGGATCGCGCAGGATCTAGCGGGTTATTCCTTAGGTCAAGCTGATCTTCTGCGTCGGGCGATGGGTAAAAAGAAGGTATCGGAGATGCAAAAACACCGCGGCATATTTGTCGAGGGTGCGAAGAAGCGTGGCGTCGATGTGAAAGTTTCCGATGAACTCTTTGATCAGATGGTTCTCTTTGCTGAGTACTGCTTCAACAAGAGCCATTCCACTGCCTACGGCGCGGTGACCTATCAAACGGCATACCTCAAGGCTCACTACCCAGTGGCCTACATGGCGGCTCTGCTCACGGTGAATGCTGGCGCTGCCGACAAGGTGCAGCGCTACATCTCCAATTGCAATGCCATGGGGATTGAGGTGATGCCTCCAGATTTGAATGCCTCACTCATCGACTTCACTCCCAATGGCGATCGAATTTTGTTCGGCTTGTCGGCGGTTCGAAATCTTGGGGATGGTGCGATCCGGCGTTTGATCGAATCCCGTGAAAATGATGGTCCGTTCCGCTCCTTGGCAGATCTGTGTGATCGCCTGCCATCCAGCGTCTTGAATCGCCGTGGCTTGGAATCTTTAATCCATTGCGGAGCAATGGATGCCATGGATCCGAATGCCAACCGGGCGCAGTTGATGGCAGATCTTGATCTGCTTTTGGATTGGGCCTCCTCTCGAGCAAAGGATCGAGATAGTGGCCAGGGAAATCTCTTCGACCTTATGGCTGCCCCTGCGGAGGACGATGGTCCGACGGATCTCAGCATGGCTCCGAAGGCGGCGCCAGTTCCGGACTACCCCCCCTCTGAAAAGCTCAGATTGGAGAAAGATCTTGTTGGTTTTTATCTTTCAGATCATCCGCTGAAACAGCTCACTCCTTCATCGCGTTTGTTGGCACCCATTGGCTTGGGTTCCTTAGAGGAGCAGCCGGATAAAGCCAAGGTTAGTGCGATCACGATGATCACTGAATTGCGTCAAGTAACCACGCGAAAAGGCGATCGAATGGCCATTTTGCAACTTGAAGATCTCACCGGTAGCTGTGAAGCGGTTGTGTTCCCCAAGAGTTATGCCCGATTGGCCGACCATCTGATGGCAGAAGCTCGCTTGCTCGTGTGGGCTGGCGTCGATCGACGCGATGAACGCGTTCAGTTGATCATTGACGACTGTCGCGCCATTGATGACCTCACATTGCTCCTTGTTCAGCTTCCCTCTGATCAGGCCAATGACATCGCTATCCAACACAAATTACGTGAATGTTTGACGCAACATCGTCCTGAGCGCGATGAGTTAGGCGTGAAAGTTCCAGTAGTGGCTGAGGTTTGTCTTGGAGACTCGGTCCGTTATGTGCGGCTTGGTGCACAATTCTGTGTTCGAGATCCCATCGCTGCTGTGCAAGCGTTGAATGATCAGTCGTTTACAGCGCGTTGTAGTGATCGGCTTGTGTTGGGCTGATTGCTAACGTTGGGAGCTAAGTTTGATGCAAGCGAAATATCCCTGCAAAAATAGTATTTTTTAACCATTGCTGGGGGTAGTTAAAATTAAATCTTTTGGAATTGTGTATTGAACTGTTCTTGCGATAATCGATTTGTGCGGTTCGGCAGAGACTTTCCCTCCTCTGATTTCGTCACTTTATTGATCTTTTGAGTTTGCCTTTGTTTGCTTTTGCGCCCGAATCGATTCACGCATGCGTTGAACGTTTGGCTTGAAATTTTCGAATCCCAGAAGAGTTCCAGGTTCCTTGTCCCAGCTGGCCGTTAGAACCCCCACGCTCAAGCCAACCAAACCAAGAACAAAGAAAAAACCTGATCCAACCAACGTTGCTCCGGGCGGTATCTCGGCAAGATCTCGTGTCACAACGAAATAGCTGGCAACAAAGACGCCCATACCCGCAAGGGACGGCAATCCTGTGAACACGGCGACGCGACGGGCCATGCGGTCTGCGACGTAACGGGGAATGGCTTCTTGCTTCGCCCCAGCGGGTTCTTTTGCCGCTTTCCCTGAGCCTTTTGGCTCAAAGGGAAGCGGGCTGCGTTGCTCAGCCATGAGGAATCCCGATCAGCCGCGGATGCCCAGCTTGGAAATGGTCTCGCTGTAGCGCTGCTCGCTCTTGCTGCGCATGTAGTTGAGCAAACGCTTGCGGCGTCCAATCATCTTCAGCAGTCCCTGACGGGATGAGAAGTCGTGGATGTTGTTCTGAAGATGGCCGCTGAGGCGATTAATGCGCTCACTCAACATGGCCACCTGAACCTCAGCGGAACCGGTATCGGTGCCGTGGGTCTGATGGGTGTTGATCAGCTGTTGCTTTTCGGTGGTATCAAGCGACATGCGCGGGGGGCGGCCCTGTCATTACAAAAATGCATCCTACCGACTGATGGCCCCCTTTTCGTCGCGAAGTCCCCGATTAAGCGGATTCCCTGCTCAGCCATTGAAGACAGCTCCGTAGCCAACCGTCTTGATCGGTGCCTGAGGGCGGCACACCACTGGCTCCATCGGCAATAGCGCGTATGGCACGGCGAATTTCGAGTTCGTCGTAGCCCAGGCTGATCAGCGTTGCCTCAACGTCCTCTCCCGCTTCGGGGATTTGCTCGGATGCCAGTCCCTCCACGAGGGATGGTTGGGGCTCGAGTCCGCCGAATGCCGCGATCGGGGTGCGCAGGTCGACGGCGAGACGCTCGGCCGTGCGTTTGCCGATGCCCTGGGCTTGGCAAAGCCGTTTGAGGTCTCCACCGCTAATCGCTGCGACCAATTCTTGAGGCTTGCATTCATGGAGAAGGGCTAAACCGGCTTGGGGCCCAACGCCATTGACGCCGATCAGAAGGCGAAACAGGTCCCGTTCTTGGCGAGAGGGGAAGCCAAATAAACTGCTGCCATCCTCCCGTTGCACTTGGTGGATCCAAAGGGTGAGTTCACTGTCAGGCTGGAGTTGTTTTTGATGGCGTGAGGTGAGTTGCACCTCATAGCCCACTCCCGCACACACCAGCAGCACTCCGCTGCGATTCCCCTGGGTCCAGCACTCCATGTGCCGTCCTTGCAGCCAGCCGATCATGGAGAAACGAATCAACCGCGTCATGTTGCCGCAGCTGTCTCCGTCTGTCCCGTCTCGAACCCATCTTGGCAATAGCCTTTGGCGCTTCTTCGCCCATGGGCTGTGCGTGCTTGTGCTGCTTTTGACGTTGACGGCTTGTAGCGGATCTCAGCCCCCCAGGGCTTTATTGAATGAAGCGCTCTCCTTACAGATTCAACTCACCCAAACGGCAATTTCAAAATCTTTGAATCTTCCGCCAATTTCGCTGGCCCCCAATGTCAGCCGTGTGCGCGTTGAGGAGCAAGAAGCCCTCAATCTTGGGGAGCAGAAGGGGCTTCGGGTGTCTGGCCGGTTTGATTGGCAGCTGCCAGGCGATCGCGTGCAGGTGGATAGTCCGTTTGAGGTTTACCTGCAGCGAGGTGAGCGTGGTGAGAGCTGGCGGCTGGCACGACCGAATGGACCAGACCAGGATCAACAGTCTTGGTTGCTGTATCCGCTAGGTCAGAGCAAGGCGTAGCGCCCATCGATTCAATGTTGGCTGCGTTGAATTGAGCTGTGTTTCGCTCTTTGGTTGAGATCGACCCCGATTGCTCGATCATCTGATTGATCAAGCATTTTTTGTTTAATTTATTTATTGGTCTGGATACGTCGATCCTTCATCCTGCAATTCTCAAGTTGTGAGGTCTACAAATATCTGAAAGGACAATCTTCGATATTGCCCTTGATACAAGCCTTCAAGTTGGCTGATTATTTTTTGCAGATAGGCTGATCATTGTTGCGATTAAAACGAGTCCTCCCCCGCCAATTTGCCAAAGGCTGATCGATTCAGAAAACCACAACCAACCCCAGCTCGCGGCAAAAACTACCTGGATGTAGTTGATCGATGTGGCCCTTGCTGCGGGGAGGCGACGCAGCCCATCCGTCACCCAGATTTGGCCTAACTGCGTGAACACGCCAATGCCCAGAAGCCATATCCACTCCATTCCCATTGGCCAAACCCCTGTTCCGATTACCCAGGGGAGGGTGATCGGAACAGAAATGAGTGGGAAATACAAAATGATCACCAGGGGGTGTTCGGTGGCCGATAACCGGCGCACACTCACATAAGCCAAGGCTGTGAATAGCGCACCCAAAATGCCGATGAGAGCTGGTATCAGCGGCAACGCTTGAACGTCACCGGTCAACCAGTCCGGTTGAACCACAAACGTGATGCCAACCCAGCCCATCAACACCGCAAGAACAATCCTTTTGCGCAGGGATTCGCCGAGCAAAAACAGGGCGGCGAGGGCGGTGAACGTTGGGTAGGTGTATTGCAACACCGTTGCAGCGGCGAGGGGCAGTTTTTCGATGGCCTGAAAAAAGCACAGCAACGCAATGCTCCCTGCGATCCCTCTTGCGAAGAGCAGCCCTCGGGCTTTGGCCGTGCCCCATGGCTTAACCCCCGCCAATCGCAAGCCCATCCCGGTGAGAGCCAGGCTGATGATCGCGCGAACGAGCACGATTTCAGTGACGGGGATTCGGCCATTCAGTTGCTTGACGCAGACGGTCATCAGACTGAAGGCAAGCGAACTGAGAATCAGGGAGCGGCTGCCTTTTGCCTGCTCACTGGCCCACCAAGGGGAGGCCGTCTGGTGGTCAGGCATCGGTTTCAGAATCGCGGGGTAGACGGTGTCCTGCGACTTCGCAGAATGGTGTGATGGTCAACGCCCGCTTACATCCACGAACGATCGAGGCCGTGAAGGAGCGGGCCGACATCGTTGACGTGGTTGGTGAGCACGTTGTTCTGAAGAAAAAGGGACGCGAGTTCGTCGGCATCTGCCCTTTCCATGACGACAGCAAACCGTCGATGACGGTGTCTCCCGCTAAA
>Ga0209251_1001893_pt1 | contig 15360 bp, 12 predicted proteins | sample SaaInlV_100m_DNA_6_FD_184665 | JGI IMG/M metagenome (GOLD analysis project Ga0209251, IMG submission 184665) | Marine microbial communities from expanding oxygen minimum zones in the Saanich Inlet - Saanich Inlet SI073_LV_10m_DNA (SPAdes) (version 2) | ecosystem: Environmental > Aquatic > Marine... | reverse complement strand
TGGATCAAGCGATTGCGTCGGTTGATCAAAACCACGTGGCGGGTCTTGATGTTGGCCCACTGCAAGCTGGGCAAGTGGCACGCGATCGGGTCACGCGACTGACCTGTAATTTTGTCGCCATGGCGGGTGGCTATGTGCCGACGTACCAGCTTGCGTGCCAAGCCGGTGGGCGATTGCTGTACGACGATGCGCTTGCGGCCTTCTCTATCGCGGGATTGCCCGATGACTGTTGGCTGGCGGGTTCTGTTAATGGGGTCTGGCATGAGGGGCCGACCCAGGCGGACGGGATCCGGGCTGGCAAGGATGCCCTGCAGGCGTTGGGCCTGATGGCGGAAGGGGGCGAGCCAGTGCCAGAAACTGGGGAAGGTCTTAATTATGTCTGGCCGATCTTTGCACATCCCTCGGGTAAAGAATTTGTCGATTTCGATGAAGATTTGCAGATTAACGATATCTTGAACGCGACGCGGGAAGGCTATGAGCACATTCAATTGGTTAAGCGCTATTCAACCGCCGGCATGGGGCCCTCGCAGGGCCGTCACTCGGCACTAACCGTTGCCCGACTCGTTGCCGATGCAACCGGTAAGACGGTTGCCGAAACCGGGGTGACCACGGCCCGACCGCCGTTTGCGGCCGAGCAGTTGGCTCACACCGCGGGCCGCGGCTTCTTCCTGACGCGTCATACCGCGATGCACCACCGCCATATCGAATTGGGCGCACAGATGATGCAAGCTGGGGCGTGGTTTCGTCCGGCGTTCTATGGTCCGGCAGTTGAAAAGAACGCGCGCATTCAGGCCGAGATCAATCAGGTTCGGCGCGGCGTGGGGATGATCGATGTCTCGACGCTTGGCGGTATTGAAGTGCGCGGGGCAGATGCGGGCGAATTTTTGAATCGAGTTTATACGGGCGGCTTTAAAAAGCAGCCCGTCGGCAAGGCGCGGTATGCCCTGCTCATCAATGAGGCGGGCGTTGTGGTAGATGATGGTGTGGCCTGCCGGCTGCATGAAACGCATTTTTATGTCACGGCCACCACCGGCGGCGTCGATTCGGTGTACCGCAATATGCTGAAGTGGAACGCGCAGTGGCGGCTGAAGGTCGATATTGCCAATGTGACCAGCGCCTATTGTGCAATCAATATTGCGGGGCCCAAGGCGCGCGCTGTTTTAGCCCGGGTTGCGGAAAACGTGGACCTATCGGCCGAGGCGTTTCCCTATATGGGCGTACGCGGTGCGACGCTTGCCGGGGTGCCGGTTCGACTCATCCGTGTTGGGTTTGTGGGCGAGCTGGGATTCGAAATCCACGCACCCCAGCAGTACGGGGAGGCGTTGTGGGACCTGCTCATGGCGGCAGGCGAAGCGAGCGGGATCCAGCCCTTTGGGGTCGAAGCACAGCGCGGGCTGAGGCTGGAAAAGGCGCACATTATTGTGGGGCAAGATACCGATGCCATGTCGAATCCGTTTGAAATTCAGATGGACTGGGCGCTATCGCGTAAAAAGCCCTATTTTGTCGGACATCGAACACTCCAAGAACTCGAGCAGCGCCCATTAACGCGAGTCTTGGCGGGCTTTATGATTAAAGATCTCAATAGGCCCCAACCGCTGGAAAGCCATTTGGTATTGGACGGCAACCAAATGATTGGACGGGTGACGTCTTGCATGACGTCGCAAACCCTCAATGCCATCATCGGGCTGGCCTATGTGCCGGTTGCATTGGCCAAGCCGGGGTGCCGGATCACCATAAAGGTCGATGGCGGGCACCACGTTACTGCGGAGATTGTGCCGACTCCATTTTATGACCCGGAATCCCATCGCCAGGACCTTGAATCATGACCACGACTGATTTGGCGCGACAAAGCCCGCTGCACCGTCAACACCTAAGCCTTAAGGCGCGCCTTGCTGAATATGCACTCGGCCTGTTGCCAGCGGATTATGGTGATCTGGCAACCGATACCGCGCAAGCGGTCCACCTCGGGCTGGTGGATCTGTGTTTAATGCCGCGTGCGGGGTTCAAGGGCGCGGGGGCCGGCCACTTCCTGCAGCAGTCTTCGTTGGCCTTACCGGGTTTGCCGAACCGTGCCGAGCAGCAGGATAACGGACTGCTTGTGAGTCAGCTGTCCTTTGATGAGTATTTGTTGCTGGATACGACGCCTGCGGCCTCAGCGATGATCACAACGCTTTGCAACTCCGGGTCGTTGGACGAGGCGCCGGATTGCTATCAGGTGCCGCGCCAAGACAGTCATGGCTGTTTGGCCGTGACGGGGCAGGCGGCTTGGCGGACGCTGGCAGCGCTTATTTCGGTTGACCTTAGGCCCCACCGGTTTGTCAATTTTCAGATTGCGCAAACCTTATTAAACGAATTAAGCGTGATTGTCATTCGGTGTGACCAGTCCTTGGTGCCCAATTACTACTTGCTGGTCGATATCACATCGATCGAATTTCTATGGACTGTGCTGCTCGATGCGATGGCAGAGGCGGGCGGCGCGCCGGTTGGCCTGAACGCCTTTCAGACCCTGGAGGCCGCAATGGATTCCGGTGAAGCCAGTTTGGTTCTGGGCTGAGACCGTTGAAGGGGCGCTGAAAGGGGGGTGAAGCCAGGCCTGATCGGCCGCAGTTCTACGCAGCGCTGATGGCGCTTACAGAGCCAGGCCAATGGCGCGGCGAAAAAAACGAAGGGCCCCTAGTGCGGCTTTTGCAGTACAGGCCCGTTCGACATCAGCAGATTACTTTACGACGGTTTGGGAGGTCCCAGCGCCGCCGACTAAAGGTGACCAATGGGCCGCGCGGATTTTCCAACCGCCGTCTTCTTTGACATAAACCTGGGTGACTCGGGTGCGGTAGTTTGGCACAGCAGGCAGTCCTTTAGGTTGCATCATGGCCTCTTGATAGAAGTGGGCCACAGCCGCTTGTCCTTCAACCAACACGATAACCTCGATATGCTTACGAGTGCCTTCAAAAATATCAAAGGCATTGCCGGTTGAGGCTCTGTCAATATCATTGAGCAGGCCACCGCTGGAAAAAAATTCTTTTGAGCCCAGCTTGGAAATACGCATGGGATCTTGATTTAAAGCCTGATTCATATGGGTCATGTTATCGAGGATTTCCTGACGGACCTCACTGGCGGTGTCGGCTAGAACCGGAGTGGCGATCAGGGCGAAAGTGAGACTGAGCGCTAAGCGCCATTGCATTGTCATAGAAGTGTCCTTGTGCTTGGGGTTGGGTGGGCTTCGGACGGGTGCGTCCTGATGCCTATGCAACTATGTCACGAATGTCGCGGTTTTGTCAGTCTTGCGACGCTGGATCTGTGAGGGTCAACCTAAAGTTTGATTGTTAGGGCTAACAGCAACTTACAGTTTTTTAGCGACGGTCACGGCCATTGATGAGCCGATCGTCACAATGGTGCGCCAGCAGTGAACGCTAAAGGCTTCACGGATGGCATGCCGACCGGCGGCATCGTGACAATGCTCGGCTTCATCATTCATAAACTGGCGTAGGGTTTCAGCGACCTCAGGGTGTGCTCGCAGCCGATCCAGTTTTTCGATTTGTTGCTGGTAGTGCTGTATGACAAAGGTTTCGACGATCTCGATGGTTAAATACACCACGTGGGCGCCGCCGAAGACCGCAAGGCTGCCCAATATAAAACCGGCTAACCGCCATAACGGTGTGAGCACGCTTTTGTCTTTGGCGGACAGCCAGGCCTCAAAATGCCCCAGATGGCGACGCTCTGTTTCCAAATGCGTGGTCGCAAAGGCGATTACCTCGGGGTTGCGACTCCAGCGAAGGATGCCGTTGTAGAGCCAAACCGCGCCGGTCTCGCCGGCGTGATCAGAACGCAGTTCTGCGCGTAACCAGTCCGGAAGGCTCGAGGGTCGTGGTAGGGCGGCGAGGTTGGCATCATGCATGGCGTGTGGCCAAGAGCATGTAATTGACGCGCGTATCTTTACAGACGCGGTAGGCTCGGGTGAACGGGTTGACCGATACCCCAGCCTGGTCGAAGGTCTGTAGCGCGTCTGCTGCCAGCAAGCGCTTTAATTCCGTGGGCGTTACGAATTTTCGCCACTGATGGGTGCCTTTCGGCAGCCAGCGTAGGATGTACTCGGCGCCAAGGATGGCAAAAACAAACGATCTGATATTTCGGTTCAGCGTTGCGACGATCTCAAGGCCGCCCGGGGCGACCGCCTGATTGCAGGCGCTCATGAAGGCCTTAAGGTCTTCTACGTGCTCGACAACTTCCATATTCAGCACGACATCGAAGCACCGGTTGGCGACGACCTCAATGCTGCCTTCAAGATACTCGATATCGAGGTTGTTTTGCTGAGCGTGCTGGCGGGCGATCAAAATGTTCCGAGTAGCCGGATCAACGCCTGTGACGGTTGCACCGAGCTCGGCCATCGCTTCAGACAATAGGCCCGCGCCGCAGCCGATATCAAGAATCGTGATGCCCTCGAGCGAGCCAGCCCCGAAATGGGTTTGGATCGATTGCTGCACAAAAGGTGCCCGCAGATGATTTAGCTTATGAAGTGGCCACATCGGGCCGCTTGCATCCCACCAGACGTCGGCCAATCCATTAAATTGGTCAAGCTCTTTTTGCACGGGGGCTAGAGGGTCATGATGAAGGTTGGCTGAAATTGTCATAACAATGGTACGTGATTGTCATCGCTTAGGTTTATCGTTTCGTCCCATATTGGCTTAAGTTTGACGCAAAGTCTCGTGCGAGATGGGGTTCTGATCGAGCCCCTGACGCGGTAATGCGGGCCATGCGAACCACTGGGGCAATCACTACGGCTTCGCTGTCATCAGATCTTGGGCGCGAAAGACCGTTTTTAAGGCCTTAAACGAGGCGCCTGCCGGCTGTTAATAGAATCAGAGGCGCCTGCCGGCAGTTAATAGAATCAATCAATCGGTCGGTCTAAGGTCAGCGCTGATGCGCATAATTTCGGTGACGCCGCGCCGCCATCATCGTGCCGAGCCTTTAATACGCGGACGCGTCAATATTAGAGCCCTCGAAACAGCGAATATTGTGGGTTAGGCTAGGTCGGACGCCGCACGAACGTACAGGATCAATGCCCATGCTCCCCATCCCCAATGAATTTGACCCAAGCCAGATCGCCTTAAAATCTGAAGCCGGCGCGCAAATGTATCGCGCAGAACTGGCGACAAAAGACCCGATGCGCGCCGTTCTGGCCGATAACCCAGAGATTTACTTTGTGCCGCCGAAGCGTCGCCAGGAGTGGGGTCAGTGGGAATATAAGCCGGGGGCCTACTACGACACGACTCGGGGCTCGTTGCATCCGCATTGGCAAGGCCAGGACCTGCCGCGACCGACGAAAGACATTGCTCGGTTGCGGTCGGACTTTCTTCGGTGGGGCTATTGCATGATCGAAGACGCCCTGTCTGAGGCGCAAGTGTCGCGGGTCCTAACAAGAGTGCTCGAACAAGCTGAAGGCGAGCGCCTTGCCGGAATCGCCCAGAGAACCCCCAGCGGCCAAAACATCAATTGCTGTGTGAACAAGGGGCGCTGTTTTGAAGGTCTTATTGCGCAGGACCCGGAAGCAACCCAGGGCGGCCCGCTGATTGAGCAGCTTGTCACTGAAGCCCTTGGGGCGAACTGGGTGTCGACCTCGTTGATCGCCTCAATTGCGTTAAAAGGGGGCGTGCCGCAGGCGCTGCACCAAGACCAAGATATCGCCCTGGACTCAAAAAGTCCGCTCACCATCAATCTGCTGACGACCATTACGGCCGTGGATGAGCGTAATGGCGGCACCCTCGTAATTCCCGGTAGCCACAGGGTGTTGTCCGAGGCGTTGCGGGCGCAAGCACCGGTTGGCAAGTTACCGCCTGCGATTAACATCGATGCCCCAGCCGGTACAACGATTATCACCGACGGTCGGTTGCTGCATTCAACCGGTATCAATCATACGGATGCACCGCGGGTGGTCATGCTCAACGGCATGCAACATCCGCTGATACGACAGCAAGAAAATTGGATGTTGTCGGTCAGGCCCGAGGTGCTTGCCCGCGCCACCCCGAAGCTCCTGCAGCGCATGGGGTATCAGGCGACGAATGCGGCGCAGACGAATGAAGGCCACGGGTTTGGCGCTCAAGGTCTCGAAGGCGAGGCAGCCGGGGCAACCGTTGGGTTTCGGCTCGCTGCGGATCGAGGCGACTATCTGCGGGTCGGTGAGCTCGGACCCGATTCATCAGAGGCTGCGCTGCAGGCGCCTTTCACCTTGCGGGAGGTGGTCGCCGCGGCGAGATCCGGTGGACAAAGTGCGCCCGTGGGAATTGGGGGGATCAAAGCAAACCCCTAGCGATCATGGCGGGGCGTTTTTTTAAAACACTTTAGGCCAGAGCAGTTGAGGCGCGATGAGCACGGTACGGGAACCCGCTTAGCCTGCGCCTCGGCTCTGCTTTAAACGAATGGTTTTAGGTTCCTGTAACGATAGAGTGGTGACGAATGTCTTTAGCCGATAATGACCTTTCGCCAGCGGGTGAAGCCTATGTTTGGGGGTTCCCGCTGGTCTCGGTGCACCGAACACGGTTAATGCTGTGCTCTCGGGTTGATAGCGGCTCGATGAATCATATCGATGATTTAGCGACCCCAAAGGATCGAGGGATCGTTGTGCCGAATAACGACACGCTCTACTCATCGGCCTGGTACGACCTACGCCATGGCGATTTAATGATTCGGGTGCCGCCTATGGATCACCCACAGCGGTACTGGAATGTCATGATTTTAGATGGGTACACCCACGTTGCCTATGTGTGTCGGCGGCATCACGGCACCGAGGGCGTCGAGGTGCGAGTCACCTTGGATCCGAGTCAGCCGCCAGCGAATGATGGCAGTACAGTTGTCACGATTGGCACGCCAACGGCCTGGGTGATCATACGGGTTCTCGTTGAGTCGCCGGAGGATCTGGCTGCAGCGCGTCGCTTGCAGCGCCGTATCGAGGTGATTGCCCCTGAGGCGCACCCGCGCGCGCGAACCGAGCGCGTTGGTCGCGCCACAGAGATTGCCCAATCTGGCGCCGCAGTTTTTGAAGAGTTGCATCAGTACGCGAGGCTCGACCCGCCTGCCGCCTGGCACCCCAAGCTCTCAGCAGCGGCGCGCGCGATCATCGAGGATCCCACGTCGATTTCCATCGAGGACCGCATGGCCGGGGTCGAAGAGGGCGAGCGCCGGTTGCGAAGTCTCTCGGGCGCAGATACGGCTCGGCAGAACGGCTGGCGCACAGGCCGGCATGCAACAGGGTTCGAGGGCGATATTTTCAGGCGCGCGGCTGGTGCAAAATTTGGTTTGGGCGGGCATCAAGCCATCGAGAATCGCTCTTATATCGCAGAATGTGATGCCGCCGGACGCGCGCTTAATGGGGACCAGCCGCTCTACTTAAAATTTGAGGGCGGTCAGCTCCCGCCGTGTCGCGGCTTTTGGTCTCTAACGGCCTATGGCACCGATTTGTATTTGGTCGAAAATGAAATCGATCGGTGGTCGATGAGTGACCGCACCCCAGGGTTGGTGCACGCAGCCGACGGCAGTTTAACCATCGAGATCAGTGCCGCGCGACCCGGGAGCCCTGCAAACTGGCTGCCGGCGCCGAGCGGCCCGTATCTTTTAGGCCTGAGGGTTTATGAAGGCGATGCGGCGGTCGTGACCTGCGATTGGTTTCCGCCGGCGCTTGATCCCCAGGGTTAAAGTGGGTCTAGTCGTGGGCGGTTCGGCACTTTCCAAGGGGGGCAGGGCTTTGGCCAGTCAGGCGCTGAAGCCGATAGAGGATGACCCGATGTGGACAAGACAAGGCTTTCGCTCGGAGCGACGTCGTTGAGGAGACTATTTTGAACAAAAAATTGCCTGCGAGCCTTCGGATCGCACTGGCATTGGTGCTACTCGTTTTATATTCGCCCAGTGGTTGGCCGGAATTTACGCGAGATTACCTCGATCAGCATCCCATGCAGGTCGTCGACGCCAATGGGGTTGAAATTGCCTATCGACGCATTGGCCCAATAGACGCCGAGACCGCGGTCTTGGTTATGGGGCTCGGGGCCTCGCATACGGTGTGGGGTGATGCCTTCGTGCGCGGGATTATCGCGTCGGGGTTTCAAGTGTTGTTGATCGACAATCGGGACACTGGGGGATCAATTCGGTATGCCGAGACAGATAATCCTGTGCTCTGGTGGCAGTTGCTGAAATATCGCGTCGGCTTGCCGGTTTCGACAACCTATCGGTTAGACGATATGGCGGATGACGTCGTGCGGGTGATGGATGCGGTTGGGGTTGAAAAGGCGCATCTCATCGGCGCCTCTATGGGGGGCATGATTGCGCAAGTGGTCGCGGCAAATTATCCGGGGCGAACCCAAACGTTGGTGTCGATTATGTCATCCACCTGGGGTGACCATCTGCCAGAGCCCGGCAGAGAATCAGCAGCCGCCATTCGAGATATTGCCGATAACAAACAAGCGGTTCAGCAGCGCGCTGAGTTTATGCGTCGAATGGGGTTTCACAGGGAGGCGATTCCCAGGCAAGTGATGGCGATCTTGCGGGCGGGGGATCGGTCTGAGTCGGTATCGAGCATTAAGGCGCCGACCCTTGTTATCCATGGCCGAGATGACCGACTGTTGACCTTTGAGCACGGCGTGCACACCGCGGAGGTCATCCCGGGCGCTAAGCTGATTATTTATGATGGCATGGGCCACAATATCCCGGACGCGGTGCGTCCCGAGATGTTGCGTGAGATTGGCGTTTGGCTTACCGCCAACCCAATCCGGTCGAACCGATAGCGGGGTCCCCGGAAAGACGCTGAAAGCGTGTTCTGAGCGGTAAACTAGGGTGTCGGTAAGGTCACACGAGACAAAAAGCAAAAAGCCGCGTCAAGAACGGGCTTGCGGGGAATGCTACCTTGGCAGCACAAAGTAGCCGATGGGTTGTGCCTTACCCGAAAGCAGGGCGCGGGTTGCGAACAAGTCGATGCCAAAAGGCGTTTTTTATGAGATGGTTAGTTGCGGCTCATCTGGGTTAAACGAAGCCGCTTTGTCAGAAGGTGCAGCGCGTCGTTTAGCGCTATGAGGCGATGTCATTGAGGTTTGCGTTCGGGTTTTGCCCTCAAATGAAGACAACGCGTGGTGCATTCATTTAGGGCAGTTCTCAACGGGAGTCGCGTCAATGAGCCAGGAAACCAAATACTCGGTGTGCACCATTTGTGATATCGGCTGCCAGCTTCGGTCTGAAGCCGAAGGGGGCAAGGTCACGCGGGTCATCGCCCACGACAACCCGATGCTTGCAAGCAACATTTGTTTTAAAGGCGTTGCGGCGCCGAGTATTCATAATCACGCGGATCGGATTCGCACGCCACTGAAGCGCGTGGGCGCGCGGGGTGAGGACAAGTGGGAAGCAATTTCCTATGAGCAGGCGATGACTGAAATTGCCGAGCGGCTTAAGACCGTTGTTGATGAATATGGCCCAGAAAGCTTTGCCGTTTCGACCTCCGGCTGGAACACGCAGACAACCCATGCAATGGATCGCCGATTTATGAACCTGTTGGGTTCCCCGAACTGGATTAGCGGCGTTTCTCTCTGCGCGGGCAATACGGCAGCGGTCAATAAGTTAACCTACGGCTGGTTTCCAATGGGGGATTTTGGCAATGCCAATTGCATTGTCTTGTTTGGCCATAATCCTCGCAAGCATTCCTGGACGCCAATTTATAACCAGCTGAATGCGGCCAGGAAACGCGGGGCCAAAATTATTGTTTTAGATCCGCGGGTGTCGGATCAAGCCGAACAAAGTGATCTGCATTTAAGGGTGCGGGCAGGTACCGATGCCGCCATGTGCCTTGGGTGGCTAAAAGTCATTTTCGACGAGCATTTGTATGATGAAGATTTTGTGCGGGATTGGTGTGTTGGGTTTGAGGCACTCAAAGCAAGGGTGGATGAGTATCCTTTGGAGCGCGTTGAGGCCATTACCGGCGTTGATCGCGCACTGATCGCCGAGGCGGCCAGGATGTATGCCACGGCCGATGGCGCCATTATCCCCTGGACGCCCATCACCGATATGCAAATATCTTCAACGTCCGCGATTCGGTTGCACTCGATCTTGCGGGCTGTGACCGGCAATCTTGATATTGTGGGCGGGGAGACCCTGGGCGGTTTCAATCAAAGTTACATCCCTGAGTCGGAACTGGCCTTGCATGAAGTGCTGCCAGACGCGCAGAAGGCAAAACAATTGGGATTCGATGATCACCCGGCCTATACCTATCGGGTTGCAGAGATGCTCAAAGCGCAAACCGAAAAAGTTTGGGGTTATCCCTACGCCGATATCGTGATGGGCTGTCATATGGCAAACCCATCAAATGTTTTTCGGGCGATGGCAACGGGTGATCCCTACCCGGTTAAGGCCTTTTTTGTGCTGGGTAACAACGCCCTCATGAGTTACCCAAACCAACATCAAATTTTAAAAGCAATGATGAATCAGGACCTGATCGTTGCGCATGAAATATTCATGACCCCCACTGCGATGTTGGCCGATTATGTGTTGCCGGGGGACGTCTTTACCGAACGCAATCATATTGCCGACAGTTGGAGCTGGACAACGCGGCTTTCATTGTCTCAAAAGATTGTTGAACCGCCTGAGGGTGCCAGCAGCACCTTTGAATTCTGGCGAGACTTGGCGAACGCCTTCGGCTTTAGTGAGCACTTTCCATGGGACACCTTGGAAGCATTGCTGGATCATCGGTTGTCACGGTCGGGTCGTACCTTCGCCGATTTTGAGCAATCCGGTTATATGGAATTGCAGACGCCAGAATTTCGCAAGTATCGTAAAACCGGCTTTGCAACCCCCTCTGGCAAAGTGGAGTTATCCTCTTCAATTTTGGGTGACTTGGGCTTTGATCCGCTCCCGTATTATCGAGAGGGCCCTGCGCTCTCCGAGGCGTATCCTTATGCCGTGTTTTCTGGCGTTCGAGAAGATCCGTTTTTCCAAACCGGGCAACGCAATATTGCTGAACTGCGACAGCGCTGCCCGGTGCCCAGCATTTTTATTCATCCTACTGACGCCGAAAAAGAAGGGCTCACCGACGGCGATTGGGTCAAGATACAGACGGCTTACGGCGAGGTCACAGCAAAGCTTGCCGTTCAGGGCAGTATGAAGCAGGGTCATTTGCGGGTGCCGCATGGTTGGTGGTATCCAGAATTGCGCGGCAAAGTTGCGTTGGCCGGCGCTTTTCTGTCGAGCGATGCCGTCTTGTGTTCGGATGATGATGAATTTCTGGACCATGAGCAGGGCATTCCGCACTTTAAGGGATATCCCGGCCGAATCGTAAAAACCCAAAAGCCGGCTGACTTTGAGTCCAGCCTTTTCGCGGCAGACGCATGACGCAACGAAGCGCTTTGCGGCATCGGTTATTAGAGCTCAAGGCACGCGTTATGGCGAGGGTCGCAAACAGACTGTTCACGTTTAAACAGACGGGTCTTGATGGTTACATCAAGCGACTGATGGGTAGGCCGCCGCGCAAGCGCAAGCCGGCAGGCGCCCGTAAGCCGGTTTGACCCGTGCCGTTGCCCCGAGGATAGTGCGTTGACCGCCTGATCCTTCGACACAAAATGTGGATTGTTTGAGAATAGGTTGACAACTTATTAGGAGATCCGATAGCGTTCGCCTCATGAGCAAACACCTTTACAACTTTTTTGTCGCAGCGGGCCTGGTCCTGCTGCTGGCGAATTTCAATGTTGTCGAAGCGGCTCACCTACACGCCGATTCAGCGGGCCAAGAGTGCCTTGTCTGTAATCAGACATCCGACTCTAGTGCGGATGTTAGTCCCAATGCGTATCGCGCCGATCTGGCCAATACGCCGCTGCCCGAGTTACGTGAGACCCAAGACCCGGTTTCGCGTCGCCTTGAGCAACCTCGTGCGAGAGCACCCCCGACCATCTAGTCTTTTGTCAGTTCGATGCAGCGCCTGCTTGAAAGGCGCCACCGCGCGCTGTGTGTTGTGCCTCTTGAATAACAGAGCCCAACTGAACCGCCGACATTGAACACCGTTTCAAAAGCGTTGCGCGGCCGAATCAATCGGCTGCTCAGAAGATGAATCCAGAAAGGGACTTTCAAATGAAGTTGTTACAGAACCTAAAAACAGTGGGCTTGTCACGGATGACAGCTCTTGCCGCAGCGATGGCCTTGTCGCCACTGCTGACTTTGGCGGCAGAATCTCAGGGCCCCGCAGCCAACGCGGCGGCAGAACTCGAAGAGGTGATTGTACGCGCCTCGTTATTACACCGAAACGTGGACAGCAATACGACGCCGCTGCATGTCGTTGATCAGGACGCGCTGGCCAAAATGCCGGTTTTAAGCCTAGGGGAATCATTGGATTCCTTGGTAGGGGTGACCACCGCCGACTACGGCAGCGGTGTTGGACAACCTGTGATTCGGGGTTTAAGTGGTAGTCGGGTTCGGGTCATGCAAAACGGTTTAATCGCCCGGGATGTCTCGATCCTCGGCGGCGATCATATTAACGAAGTGGACCTTACCGATGCCCAGCAAATTGAGGTCATTCGGGGGCCCGCATCCCTTTTATTTGCCAATGGCACCATCGGCGGCATTGTGAACATCGTTGATCAATCCATTGCACGAAAGGATATTGAGGCGAGGAGACTGCGGATTTCCGGGCAAGGACAATCCGTTAATGATGGGGAGGCGGCCTCGCTGTCCTTCGGCGATAATCTGGGCGGGCTCAATCTCAGCTACGTCGGCAGCTATAGCAATCTCAATGATTACAAAGTGCCGAAGGGCGCCCTCACGCATGACGAAGACCACGACGAAGACCATGACGGGGAACACGATGAAGACGAGGCCGACCATGATGAAGAAGCCATCAAACGGTTACTGAATTCGGATACGCAGCGTGAAACCCACAAGCTTGGTGTCTCGAAAGTGGGGCAGTGGGGCTATGTGGGCGCCTCGTTCGCGCGCCAGCAAACGGTTTACGGCATTCCGGTTCACGCCGATGAACACGAAGAAGAGATGGGTGGTCATGGTGAGGCGGATCATGAGGCAGAAGACCACGACGATGAGGCAGGCGATGACCACGGTGACGAGCACGGTGATGAGCACGGTGAGGAAGAAAGAATATTTTCTGCGACAGACTCCAAGGTCTGGACCCTGGAAGGGCGCGCCGATCTTGACGGACGGCTGCTTCAAAGCGTTGCGTATCACTTTAGAGACTCCGATTACACGTTGATCGAGCAACACAGTGAGGCGGGCCATGATGAAGCGGGCGCTGCGGAAGATCATGATGAGCACGGTCATGAGGAAGGCCCGACGCAATTCACGAACCAGTCGCAAGAGTTTGGATTGAAACTGAATTTTGACCAAGAAAGCGCATCCCACCGCGTTGTCCTGAATTTCGCGAGTGAAGACATCGCGATTATTGGGGAAGAGGCGTTCTTGAATCCGAACAAATCGGACGAGATCACCGCAGGTTATTACTTTAGCCGTGATTTCGCATCCGGCCTGCATGTCGATTTCGGTGCGCGATTCGATCAGGTTAAGCGACGTGGATCGTTAACCGAACATGATGACCATGAAGACCACGGCGAAGACCACGACGAAGACCACGGTGATGACCATGACGAGGAAGCGGGTCACGATGAGGATGGTGATCACGATGAGGCGGCTGAGACGCAGCAGTACAAGCTCGACTTTTCAACGGCCAGTTTTGCCGCAACCCTGAGCAAGCCTTTGTCGGACAACCTTGAACTCTCATTGGGCCTCGCCCAGGTGGAACGGACCCCTTCGGCCGTTGAGCTGTTTATTAATGGGCCGCATCTCGCGGCGCAACGTTTTGAAGTGGGGGATGTCTCGCTTGAGCCCGAGCAAGCCCGTAATGTAGAGCTGAGCTTGGCCTATGAGCGAGGATCCGTGTTTTCAAAAGTCAGTCTCTTCAACAACCAGATCACTGACTACATTTATCTGCGGGATGAGTCTGAGGCAGAGCACGATGGCGAGCATGACGATGATCATGGCGGCTTAATTTTGGGCAATTACATCCAGTCCGATGCCCGTTTTCGCGGGTACGAGATCGAATTTGGTTTTTCTGTCGCGCTCGAGTCGGGCACGATCCGCATTAAGCTTGCGCGAGATCAGACCCTTGCGGATTTTGACAGCGGTGGTTCTGTACCCCGTATCATGCCCAGCCGGAATCTACTTGAAATCAATGGCGACTTTGCCAAATTCGATGCGACCCTAAGCTACCAAAATGTGAATGATCAGCAGCGCATTGCGCAAAACGAGTTGCCGACCGACAGCTACAACGCCCTGAAGGTTAGCTTGCGCACCGCGTTTGATATCGGGCCCACGACGCTTGCGACCACGCTTTTCGCGCGCAACATCCTGGACGACATTTCGCGCCGACACACCTCTTTCGTCAAAGAGCAGGCGCCGTTGCCAGGACGGAATATCGGGCTGAAGTTCGTTTTGGCGCTGTAGTTCGGCAAGCTCTTGGTTAAGGGGCGGTGCGGGTGTTGGCGGTTTACCGCCTGTGCACGCCCCGTTTCTGGATGGGGTTGCCCAGGCTATTTGATCGGGGTGGTCTGTGCGCCGGGTGGCCTGTTAAAGCCAATTGGCAAAACCCCGATAATTTAACTAGGGTGTTGTGATCGCGGAATGTGTCGAGCGCAAAGGAGTAATAAGACGATGAACATTCAAAGACGCGCATTGCTTAAGCACTTCGGCCTAGGTTCAGCAGCGGTTACGGTCGCGGCGGGCCTATATCAAGGTGCTGCTGTGTTAGAGGACGGCGGGGAGTTGGCCAAGGAAGAGCTGATGAGGCTTAAAAAGGCCTATGAACTGCTTGATGCACGAACCAAACTGATGATGAAGCTGCTTCTAGCCGTCACCGGTATTGATTTTTTGTCTGATATCGCGCTGATCGCTTCAGATTTCTGATCCGAGAACAACCGTGCGGGTGTAAGGGTCTTCCCGTTTGAATACAGGGACAGATTTTGGCAGTGTTATGACTTAAATACGACCAACTAAAGGTGACGACTAAGAGGAATTTGTCGTGATAGATCATCAAATTCAGGCTGCAGATAATCGAACCATTTGTTTTGCCGATTATGGCCCAGCGTCGGGCCTAGCGGTGTTGTGGTGTCACGGTGGACCGGGCTCTCGATTAGGGCCAAGGCGTATCAGCGAGCAAGCGGCGGCAGCCGGCTTTCGGCTGATCGGTATTGACCGTCCCGGTTACGGCAAGTCAACACCGCTGCCAGGCAGAAGTATCTGTGATTGGACGCAAGATGCGCTAGCTGTGGCAGACCACCTGACGCTGGATCAATTTTTAATGGTGGGTGTTTCTACTGGCGGTAGTTATGCCCTTGCGACAGC